>Ga0208738_1000033_pt1 | contig 45384 bp, 59 predicted proteins | sample CryBogCBE21Jul09_FD_184561 | JGI IMG/M metagenome (GOLD analysis project Ga0208738, IMG submission 184561) | Freshwater microbial communities from Crystal Bog, Wisconsin, USA - CBE21Jul09 (SPAdes) | ecosystem: Environmental > Aquatic > Freshwater > Lake | place: Crystal Bog, Wisconsin, USA... | reverse complement strand
AGTTTCCCTTATACTTTTCCTTGCGGATGTCTTCTGATGTAAACAGAACGCGCCATCCTCCAATTAACGGTTTATAAGACACCCAAAAACCAAAATGCAAATTGCCGTCTTCTTTTAATTGAATGTCAGTTTCTGCATTTTCCCCCAACGCTGGCTTTAAGTGAAAATATTCAAAACCTCTTACACCCGGTAAAATTAAATCTTTTATTTCTTGCATTGTTTTCATTTCGGTGGCTCCGGTAATTCTGGCAGATGCATCCAATGGGTAGGACGGCAACTTAAATAAAATTTAGGATCATCAATTTGAGCATATTGCCATTGGTCTGCGTAAATCCATTTGGCAACCATAAGATGCCAACCGGGTTCACAAACTAATACCCATTCATCTTTTGGGCAGGTTTCTATTGGTTGCCATTTAGTCATGACCGCCCCCTTACAATGTGAATCCATTTATTGTTTTTATACAAAACCATTGAACCTTCGTATTTTATTAAAGGAGCATTGTCGTCTTGAACAATAATTTTATACTCACCAATCGGCAAAGCGGTTATAAAATTTACGATTTCCTTGTTGTATTGATTGACCTTACGACCATGCGTCCGTTCACCCATATTTCTGTTATGGTTAGTCATGACCGAACTCCATCTGATGCAAATTGCCCAAAATGATTTGTTGCCGCTGCTATGTATGCTGAATGCGCTTTTTCAGGCGTTTCATACAATCCCAAATATTTGTCGCCAATTTGTGCTTGCCACTTTTGGCATTTTTTATGCCATGTAACGCCTTTATATCCTGACGTATTGTGCTTTGGTATTGCGCTATTGCCGTTGTTATCGTGGATTGATGCCAACCGCAAATTATCAATTCTGTTATTTTCCCTATTGCCATCAATATGGTCTAAATAAGTTTCAGGATCATGACCATATAAAATTTTCCATGCTAATCTATGCGCTGGATAACGTCTTTGGTCGATTTTTATGTAAATATAACCATCTGGGTGCAAACTTCCGGCAAATTGATTAGTTTGTCCTTTTGGTATTTTTTTCCATTTAAATTTGCCTGTATAAGAATCGTAATCAAACAATTCATTTAGACGTTGTATGGTTGGCAAAACATTCATTGTTAACTCCTAATCATTCCGCAATAACCATGTGTTGTGCTGTAATCATGTGGACCCATGATGTTATTTTCAACGCGATATTCTGGTTCTTTTAATTTTGCCCACCGCCAAGCCATGCACTTGGGGCCGTCACAATAAGATTCCCAATTAGCATTTTGATGTTGTTTTGCCATTGGACAAAGTTTGTAGTCTGCCTTTTCAGGCGTCACATAATGTGGGGTGTCAGTCATTTCGGTAACTCCGGCAATTCCATCCACCATTTAGGTTCAAACCACACATCCCACACCCACTCCGGCGAAGGGCGTGACTCTTCGGGCCATATTTCGTGGGTCTCCCAATATCCTGAGTCCACCCATTCATTGCCCTCCTCATCCCTGCCGCCAAGCAAAATCATACGATCCTTTGGGGCTGTATCCATAGTTTGCCATTCAAATTTAATTTGCCGCAAACGAATTATATGAAGGGCTTTCGCCTTCGCATACTCCTCAATTATCATTCCTGCATCAATTGCAGCCTGACGTTCTTCTGCGGAAAGTTTAACCAAAGTGTCGTTGATTAAATCTTCATCGCTAACTTTTGAAAAATCAATCATTGCCGCCCCCAAACGCTGTGGATATGGTTTTTGTAATATCAAGGTTAACCTGCGGCATACTCATGCCACCATTGTCGCCGCCCAGTTCCGCATAGCCTTCGATATCGTCCCACGTATCACGGAAGTTTTGATCACCCGATAAAATACGTGCTATTTTTACCGCAATCATTTCTAACGATTCCCGTTGCATGTTATTTAGCACATCCCAATTTTTACCCGTCGCCATGACGCCCTTTAATGTTTGGCTAATGTTGGCGGTGTCGCGATAGTTGCCGTGGGTCTTCTGCTTCGTCGTATCCATTTTCTTTTCCTTTCACACAAAATTTCTGCTTGTTTGTTTAATGTAACTTTCAGCTTCCGCCACTAATTCAGAAATGGTCGGCGGGAACTTCGCTTTCGATAAGATGCCCTCTGCTGGGTCTGCTAACCTGTGCAGGACTTCTACGGGATATCGTTCCAAAGCTTTCGCTGCGTTTTCCAAGAACGCTGACGGGTTTGGAAGGTGGTTGATGTTGTACGATTGGTAAATCTTCCCCACCGCCCTTTCCGGTGTAGTCCTCTCCAAACTCAGCGGCCCATTGCGCCTTTCGTCTTTCGCTTGCTGCTTCCAATTTTGCGAAGGCATCCTCTATCTCCTTTTGTTTGGCAGTCTTTTCAAACCGCACATTTTTCCTCTCTTTTTTGCCGCCCAGAATAGCGACGATGTACGGGATCGCATCAGTCGGCTCTTGATCTACAGCCGCCTGTATTGCGTCCATTACCTTCTCTTGATCCTGCCCCGCCATCTTGAGGCATCGACCAATAAATGAGTTTACGGTGGCTTTCGCAACGCCCAACGATGTAAGCATTCCAACCGCCTGATCCCAGAATGCCTTGGGATTGTCTATAGGCGTCTCTTCAGGAATATCAAAAATGCTAATTAGTGGATCTTCCAACTCCGTAGGAGTTGTATCTTGTTCTAAGTCTTGTTGTTCATGCCGCATTTTGCGGGTAGGGGTATCCGCATTTTGCGGGTAGGGTGCTTTGATGTCAGTAAATAGCAAATCGTATAAGTTACTATTTTTCCCACCATCCTCTTTCTGGCGGCCATGTTTTCTTACAAGCCCTTTCTCAATCAATTTATCAATCGTCCGGTGAACCGTATCAATGCTTACATTGACCAATTCAGCCACCCTCTTTAGTGAAGGGAAACAACCCCCGTTTTCTGTATGAAAATCAGCCAACCCTATCAAAACGCACTTTTCTGTCGGCGAAAGTCCGCGCTGTTCCCATGCCCAAATTTTTGCAAACCCGCTCATGATTTGCCTCCAACAGATTTGTTGAAAATATACATGTAAGAGGTTAATTCTGGAGAAGCCGTATTGGGAATTTGTTTAATTAAATTAAGAGATTCAAGTTCATCAATAGCGGTTTTTAAAACAGCCTTTGTCAATCCTGCAAACTTACTTAATTCATGAATTGATATAATTGTTGCGTCTTCAGACTCATCATAATGATAAGCCAAGCACAACAAAACAATTTTGGCGGAAAATCTTAACCCGCGACGGCCAAATGCCCAAATCAGAACAGGATTGTTCATGTTTAATTCCCTATTGAAAGGGAATAGCAATTAGCATATGTAGTATATGCTTTGTCGCTTATCCCTATTAGTAGACAAGGAACAGGTCGCTACCAACGACCAGCCCCACTTATAATTTTATCTTAGTACGCTTCTTCTTTTTCGTCAACTTCGGATTCCACCCAATAAGGTGTTCCGTGATTTTGACCCCATGATAAAGTTCAGCGGCCTTCTTCCTGAGACGATATGCCGCATCTTTGGCGGTCCCAGTGGATTTCACGTCTTCGTAAATACAATCACCAGTTTTCGCATCTATGTACGAAAAATCGCAAGTGTACGTACAATATTTCTTATCCTCAATGTAAACGTCAAAACCGTACTGCAACTGCAAATCTTTAATCGCGCCAGCCTTTTCCGCCAACTTTAATTCCAGATATCGCTTCGCTTCACCCTTGCTATCAAAAGTGATCCCATCAAACGTCCGGTCGGCCTTGGGCGATACTTTAAACTTCGGGGGCATCATCAGCGTCCTTGGGGAAGAAGTCATCCTTCGTTAATATAATCCCACGTTGCTTCGCCGCAACCATTAACTCAATCTGGCGGCGTGTAGGGATAAATCCACCCGTCCCACCTTTCTCAGTGGGCCACGTCCATTTGTAAATAGCTTGTGTAGACATCGCCAGCATATCAGCAACACGGCGGGGTCCGCCAAGTTTCTTGATTACCCGTTGTGCAACCATATGAACCATTATTTTTCTCCGATCTATGTTGACAACTTATCAACCAGATGTTTAACTGTCAAGCATCAACAACGGGGAAATTTAAAATGGTTGAAACTTCAAAACCTTGGACTTGGGAAGAACTTAAACTTGTTTCGGATTTAGCATCCAAAGGCTTTGCCGCAAAGAATATTGCGCTTGAGTTAATTGGCCGTAACAAAAACTCCGTCATTGGTATATGCCACAGGCGGGGGATCAAATTACTGCAAAGAACCATTCAAAAAGAAAAGCCATATCTCCCTCTTTCTAACAAGGAGCGGGAAAAGAAAAAACAGACTAATTACAATATTAACAAACCAAAGAGAGTTCGCTTACCGCCCATAAAAGTTCTTGAGACGCATAAGGATGAGAATTTCGTCCCACTGTATAAAACATTGGAAGATTTACGATACTTTGAATGCAAAGCGATTGTTGGGCCAATTAAGAATATGGAAACACCATATTGCGGTCATCCGGTTGTTGCGGGTAAGTCATGGTGTCCGTATCATTTTAAAATTTATACAGTTCCATCAAAAAGCCGCGCCGCATGAGACAGAGTGAACGGGAATGGGCGGTATTTACTGAACGGTTTAAAAGTTCACGACGCGCAGTATTTAAAGTAGCGGAGTATATCTGGCGGGAGAAGGGATTGGGCGTAACTATTCCTTCTATGGAATTGGCACCAAGCATTCATCAATCAGCGCACTACGTCGATAAGGGTGACATTATTTGTCATACCGCCCGTGGTAATGAGTTTATTATAGAAGTGAAGGGAGTAAGTACGGAATTTACTTGTGCGGAAGATTTTCCGTTCAAAACAATGATTGTCAATGAAGTCGTAAAAGCTGACCGGATTGATGCTTTTGCATATTTCATTGTGAATAAAGCATTGACTCATGCGTTTGTTTTAAAGACAGACACTAAGGATCAATGGGGCATAAAAGATGTGCATGATAAAAGACGCGGTGATACTGAAGAAATGTATTACTGCGAATTATCTTGCGGAGAATTTGTTGAACTATAATTCAGTAGTTGACAATTTATCAAATCAGTGGCATCTATCATTCACTAACAACGGGAATCAAAAACATGGCACTTACGAAGGAACAAAAAGAGTTCCGCTCCAAACTATTGGGCGGCTCTGATGCTAATACAATCATGGGCGGCGACGAAGAGCGTCTCCTGAAACTTTGGAAAATTAAAACGGGGCAAGAGGAAGATGATGATCTGTCCGACGCACTTCCAGTACAAATGGGGGTTTTCACAGAACCTTTTAACATACAGTGGTTTACAAAACAGACGGGTCGTCATGTTGCGGATAACGGCGTTCAAAAAGTTAGTGTATCTCACTCTTTCATGGGATGCACCCTTGATGGACTCACAGATGACGGCCTCACTGTTTTCGAAGCTAAACACGTCTCTGCGTTCGCTAAGGACGATGAGATTATGGACCGCTACTATCCCCAACTAACACACAATATGCTTGTGTGCGGGGTAGAGAAAGCCGTCCTGTCTGTGTTTTACGGTAACCATAAGTGGGACAAGTACGACATAAATCTGGATGCGATTTATGCGGATATCCTCATAGGGGCGGAACAACGTTTCTGGGAATGTGTCAAAAGTGGCACACCGCCAGTTACGATAACGGTGCGGCCTCCGGTGGATGCGGTGCGCCGCGTTGATATGACGGGTAACAATGCGTGGGCAAATTTTGCGAATCAGTTGCAACTAAACTCAGTTGGTAAAAAACTATACGACGAAGCCGCTTCTGGTTTGAAGGGACTCATGGAGGAGGACATGGCAGAAGCGTTTGGATACGGGGTCAGCATTAAGCGCGATAAGCGGGGTGCGTTGAGACTGAAGGGGGATTGAGATGGATATTGTGGAAAAACTTCGACTGGTTGATTGCCAGTTTTGGTGGAAACCGTTGGGGCATGGGATTGATACAGATTTGGATGTTCCCGCTTATGAGTTAGGCGCGTTATCACATGAGGCCGCCGATGAGATTGAGCGAGAAAGAGGGCGGTCGGACCATCTTATTGAGCATGGTATCCGGCTTGCCAAAACTATACGTGAATTGGAAAAAATTTGCCCAAATGTACCCCGTTACTTTTGGCTTTCTGCAAAAAAATCTTATTCAGTTTTTATGCAGGAAGAAACGGATTGGTTAAAAAGAAGGGTTGAATGGGAGAAAAAATGTTTTGGTGATCCGCCGGAACCAGTATTTAGGGAGAATGATTGATGTCGGAAGGCGTTGAGGTAATGAAAATCGTGATGTACCCAGATGGGTTTCAAATAGAAATGCACCCACTGGTTGCGGAACCGGAAGGGGAGTTTGTAAGGGATCGTTTGGCGGAATTGATGCCAGCTATCCTGAAGCAATTGAAGAATCCTGATCAAGTTCAGGAAGTATCTATAGATGGCGGGAATGCTCACGGTGTTCTGTGGCCCGTCCAAACGAATAGCAATCCAAATAAAAAAGCAAACTGAAAGGAAAAACTATGAAGACCAGTGAAAACATTGAACACCTGTCAACGGCCTTAGCAGCCGCGCAGGGCGCGTTGAAGAACCCGCCTAAGAACAAGATCAACCCGCACTTTAAATCCCGCTACGTGGACCTTTCTGACGGGCTGGACGCGATCCGTGAATGCTACGCAAAGCATGGGCTTGCGTTTATTCAAGGCACGTCCGTAGTGGATAGTATAATAATCCTTAACACCCGTATCGTTCACAAAAGTGGACAATGGCTTGAGTCGGATTATCCAGTTGGTGGTTTTGGACGCCCACAAGAAATGGGTTCCGCAATGACCTACGCCCGCCGCTACGCCTTGTTTGGCTTGGTAGGTGTCGCGGGTGAAGATGATGATGACGGTAACGCTGCTCAGGCGGCTGAGACGACACCCGTAAAGGGCAAGGCAGCACCAAAGCAAATGGAACCCGGCCTTACTCCGAAAGATAGTGAAAATCTGATGGGCGTGATCAAGGGTGCTATGGAAATGTGCGAAGACGGTCAGCAATTATCTGACTGGGCAACGGAGAACAAAGATAAGATCGCAATGCTTCTCCCTACCCATCGCAAGGAATTGCAAGACTATTACAAGTCACGCAGGGACGAACTGAAAGGCAATGGCTGAAGTCATTTATGTCCGCCGCAATGGGAGCAAGTTGGAACCTTGCTCCTTAGCGGACGAAGGTGCTTTGTTGGAGTTCCCCACGGGGAAAGACTTATCCGTTACGATAAGCCGCCCCCGTAGTAGCAAGCAACATAGGTTCTTCTGGGCGCTGATCCAGAAGATTTGTGAGAACCACGATACATACCGTAGGCCTGAGCAACTACTACTTTGGTTGAAGATACGCCTTGGGTATGTGGAAGAGGTAAGGTTCCATGACGATAAAGTTTGGTGGGTTGCGAAATCCATTAGTTTTAACGCTATGGATCAAGAAGAGTTCCGTAAATTCTTTGAGAATGCCTTGGATGTAATTTCGGAAGAAGTAATACCAGAAATAAACCAGTATGAACTCCTACATGAGGTGGAGAAGATGCTTGGTTTCAACATTGTAGATGCATGGAGTAATTAAATGGCATGGGAAAAGAAGCATGGCGACGTAACGTTGTTCGCCAACGACCGTAAAACTAAAGACACTCAGCCTGATTGGCGGGGTTCAATCCATATTGAAGGCAAGGATTATGAGATTGCGTTATGGAACAAAACATCCAAGAACGGAAATACATTCATATCCGGACGGATGGGTGATGAAGCAAAGCCGCCAGAGGCAAAGGGTTCATTTTCTAACGCGCCACGTCCTTCCCCTAAGCCAACGTCCTCCATTAAGGACGCATTGGACTCAGACTTGCCGTGGTAAAAAGAGCGTCAATATCGACGAAGAAACGGGTAGCCCTGTTCCAAAAACATGACGGGGTCTGCCACATATGCGGAGGTAAAATCAGTGTTGGAGAAGCTTGGCAAATTGAACATATTATTCCTTTTGCGATGGGCGGGGCGGATGACGAAAGCAATTGGGCTCCAGCGCATATCAAATGCCATCGAACAAAAACGACTGATGACGTGGGTAAAATTGCAAAGGCTAAACGGCGCGAAGCACGTCACCTTGGAGTTAACGTATCTCGGACGCCGTTACCTTTTGGTAAAAAGTCCGAATTCAAACGTAAATTAGACGGAACTATAGTCAGGAGGGATGAAAAATGATGACTATCAACGCGGTGTCAGATTGGATTTCTGATGCTAAAAAAGGAGATGAGGCCACCTATTATACGGGGTGGTTGATTAAAAATAGGGGAACCAATAATTCTGAATTGTCCCAAATGGCTAATTATGTTTGGTCAATGAAAGAACGGGGTCTTGTGTGTTTGGTCCAACGGAAAACGTCTAATTGGGACAAACATCACATAGAATATTATTACATCATGCAACGCACCAGCAAAACCAAAATTTAAAAGGAGATAAAAATGCGCTTTTTGGAAACTCTTGTAAAACTGTTAAAGTCCAAACCTATTTGGATCATCGATGTCGACCAAGAACAATCTTATGATGACAATGACAATATGAATGGTCGAAAGATTATATTTCAAGTGAGGCGTTGGAACAAACTTGGATTGTATTATAGCGATATCGCTAATTTTGACACGCTCAGTGAAGCGCATGATTTCTTGAGTAAATATAAGAATTTCCCACTTAACGGAGATGGAGTTTACTAATGGCCTTAATATTACCAGAGGGTTTTAACCCAGACGAAAAAGAAAGCCCGTTAGAGAACATCTACGATCATGCTTTCCCGTTGGCGGATAAGTTATCTTATTTCATTAACGAATCAACGGTGGATATGGTTAAGGATGGTAAGGTGACGGACAAAATGTCTGACGCGATCATTATCCACTCAATCGCATTGATGCTGATTGTCTGCATGATGAACCGTGAAGTGCTTGATGACAATACGCTTGATATGACTTTTAAGAAGGTCAAAAACATCACGCAGGATTATTTGAAGCATCTTCTTGAGGCGGGAAAGGAGAAATTTAATTGATCATCCAATTAAACCCGACCTTGCCTTTGCTGACCCCTAAAGGGCCAGCATTGGCTCATTTCCTTATTGATTATGGGGAAGAACATCATCTGATGTGGGTGTGCGTCCAAGATAATACAGGTGAAATTTGGACATATTCTAATCCGGATGTAAGGGGGCAAACCAACCTGACATTCAAACGGCGGGAAATACACATCCCGTTGGATGAAGAAGATCGCCAATGCTAAGGACAGTGCATGAACATCAATGAGATGATTCAGACGGTCATTTGGACCAGTAATGCCCGAATGAGGGAGCAGCTTTTAATGCTCCGGATTTTGGACCATTACGGCCCAAAAGAATTTGTAGCTACACTGGAGGATATAGCAGAAGCAACCGCCATGAATCGGGCGGTGGTGATTCGCGCTTTGAAAGGTCTGAAGGAGTTGCAGTGGATCGACAGTGAGCGGATTTACAAAAACAACGGGACTAATCTCCCCGTCGTTCAAAGCTGTAAATACATCATCACTATTGCGAATGAAAAGGAAGCCGACCAGCCCCGAAACTGATCGGCCCCAAGTCAGGGAGGTGGCGCGGGAAGGAAATAACCGCGCCGCCTCTATTCTACCATTCTAAATGCTAAGTTTTCAACCCTTGAGACACGTCCACCCCATCCTTTTCCGAAAGTGGGCCAAGTGGGGAGTCCTTGGAGAAAAGCCAACCGTGCTTCGCAAATTCTTGTTGCAGCTTCACGGCTGTTTGTCTCTTCAGCAGCCGCAATTGTGGCGGGGCCGACTTGTCCGTCTTGACCCACACCGCATACCTGCTGGAGGGTTTTTGCTGCACGGGTTACCCCACTATTAACAGCCATATCAAAAGTGGCATAGTCAATGCCAAGAGGAAGTGAGTCGCCATTTATCTTATCCCAGTAATTCTTTTTGTACAGGGGAGCGACATCTTGAACAGAAAGATTTTTCATGTCGTCTTCCGTCACCGGATGACCGACCCAATCTTCCCATACTTTTTGAGTAACGCCGTGGTTCGTTCGACCCCCCGGATCGCGGGGATCATTAACATAACCGCCTTCTTCCTTCAAGACTAAGGCTAAACATTGATCAAAATTATCTTTCACTGTTTATTTCCCAAAGAAGCAGTAAGAGCATCCGTCTTCTGTTTAGAACCAGCAGACGACCCGAAGTAGAAGCCCATGACGCTGGTCCAAGCCGTGCCAAGCGTACCAATAAGCATCAGGAGAGCCTCACCGCCCGTTGCGGGCAAACCGAAGTGCAAAATGTACGCAATGATGCCGAAGAATCCTAACGTGACGCCCACCGCCAATACACGTGGAATCCAGTCACGGGTAGCGATCTGCATCTGGCGGGCTGAATCACGGTCCTCTTCCGATATCTTTTCCAGATCGATGTCCAAAGATTTCATTTGAACTTTGAAGTCCGCATCAATCTTTTTCAGGGCCGCCAACTGATCACCTGTTGGATTAGCAAGAGCCGACATGATGTCGTCTTCAGTGCCATTTTCATGACCAAAAAGGGCATTTGATATAGCTTTAACCGCCATGCCACCAACAGGTCCAAGCAATGCCGTCGCGATAGTTGGGGCAACTGAACCAAGCAATGGTCCAAAGGTCTTAAGAATGTCCATCTTATTTCACCGTTATCATGAGGAAAATGCCAATTGCACCAATACCTAATACCAGAAAACCCACAATACTGCTAACCATAATCAAATCCTTGCGGTTTTCTTCCTGCTCCTTCAATGCAGCCGCCGCCTGACGTGCAGCTTCCTTACGCATTTCAATAACTGACCGCTGAATGCCTTCCCATGCAGCGGGGCCATACTGTCCCACAAACATGTTCTTGACGTCCAATTGCATCTGCTGGGCCTTAGCCTTGGCGGCGTAAATCTTTACCGCCTCCGCCTCAAATTCCGCCTGAGATTGGAACATTTTCTTTTTGCGCGGCGTTGACGCAATCGTAACGATCTGGGCAACCTTGCTAAAAAGATTGCCTACCTTTTCCGCAGTCTCCATCACGTCCTTGCCCGCATCTACGGAGGACTTGATTGAGTTATAAATGGCGGTAGCACCAGCTATAAGCGTAAAAGGGTCCATGATATTACGCGTATTCATATGAGCCGGGAGCATCAACTGGACTCCATCCAGCCGATTGTGGAGCATATGGCAATGCATCCGGTGATGGGCCGTTTAGTGCGCCCAACATTGGTCCCGAACTGGAAGGGGCTGGTTGTTGTTGCATTGGATACTGATTACTTGCGTTCCATTGATTTTGTGTCATTGGCAGGGCTGGTTGTGCTTGCAGAGCTGGTTGTGGTTGCGCGATTGGATTATACGGTTGAGGAGCAAAATTTGACCTAATTCCACCCGCGTTTGAATAGTTTGAATTGTTATTAAAATTAAATGACCTTGAATTTAGAAGATTGCTCAATAAAGGCATTAGTGATTGATACATCATATTACTGTTATAACCACCACCATAACCATTAGATGGTCCGCCAAACACAGAACCTCCATATCCTCCCATGTTGCCGTAGCCCATGCCATAGCCACCGCCGTAAGGTGTTCCATACCCTCCACCAAAACCCCCACCATAAGGAGAGCCATAGCCGCCGTATGGCATACCGTATCCGCCGCCGCCATACCCACCCATCATTCCGCCGTAGCCGCCCATGCCTCCGTACGAAGGGGAGTAGGGTTGCGATGGCTGAGGAGCGGTAGCTGGTTGGCCAGATCCAGCAAGCGAATTTCCCCCAGATGAGAAAGATGACCCACAAATCATACCCATTATACACGTCCTTGTGCTATACGAAGCGCATGTACAATAGCATCATCATCTACTGAAAGCATGGGCTTGGTGTGACTATCTAATTCTTTTTTCGCTTCTTTGAATAATTTGTCCGCGTCAGGAATGCGACCACCTGTCGCACGTATTGGGCGCTGCAACGCATTGCCTGTCCGGGCTTGTGCCATATTTGTAGCCACAACATGCGCGACCGTATCTAAAAACGGAGTGCGCGTTTTGGGGTTATTGATCAATTGATCGTATACGCGCTGCATCTGCTTCAAATCGCCCGATTCCAGCATGGTTCGTAACCGATTAGCGTACTTAACGCCCATATAGGGGGAAATTACGTGGTTGTATAAAAAACCCGCCAGACCAAGGTGCGGCTCAAGGAAATACCCTACACCAGCGGACAGAAGGTCTTTGTTGTTTAAAAACGAATTGTTTGGGCCGCCAGATTTCCGCTCCAACTCAGCCGCCCGCTTCAGGCTCTGTTGCAATATGCTTTCGGATTTTACGACAGATTCGATCTTCTCAAACTTTTGAGGACCTAAAGTAGACTCCATCGTTTCCCGCAAATAGGGATTGCTGAACCACTTATTTAGTTTGTTATAATTCAGAACGCCCTTTTCGGTCGCAAGGTACTTCATTTGACCAAGTAGCCCTTGAGAAAACATGGTCGCTTCTTTTGGATCCATTGTTTTCGCTTGATTGGCTAAAGCGGAAGCATCTTGGCCGTTCGCAAGACTTTTAAAGAACTGCGCCCCAGTTTCAAAAGCGCCCGCTTGGCGGTGGAATTGAGCCGCCTGAGTATGTGCCTTTTCAAATAGTGGGTTGTACGTGTTAGGGTTGTAGTACGGATTTGCCGTACCATCTGGGTTTACCTTGCCCTTTAACCCACCAACGATTTGTTTTTTGTACTCTTCCAGACGCCCCATAATAGGCATGTTCCGGCTAAGATTTTCCCTTGCCAAAATTTGCTTTTGATCATTGAGGCGCTGTTGATATTTATTCAACCATTCAACATTCATACTATCCGGCTTGGTAAGCGTTAAACGGTCAAGATTTTTATTTTTAATTGCTCTATTAATTTCGTTAACAACAGGAGTAGCACCCTGAGGGATTGGTGCCTTTTTAGGACCCATATTCAGTTCATTGAGTTTCGCCAAATCTTGAGCGGCACTATCCGATAAATTGTTGATTGCACTTTCAGGCATACCAGTCGCGGCCAACAATCTACGCGCCAACATCCCATCCTGACCCGGAACATTGGCCTGAGGCGGGTTAAAAATGTTTTGGAAATTGTTTTTGCTCTCAGCCGCGACTTCGTCCAACGTCTTTAGGCCGTTCTGTCGCAAGAAGTCTTTCGCGGCGTTAGAGATTTGCAAACTGTCAACAGGCAACGTCCCAACCCGATTAATAGGAGCGGAAAACTTATTGCCATAAATATCCGCCATGTCGCTGTTTACTTGATCAACGGCAATTTTTGCCCTTGGATCACTAAATTGTTTTTCCCAATTTGAGTTCCATTTACCGCGACCATTATCCAGACCGTTGGCGGCTTTATATGCAACATCATTCTGCTCTTTAGCGTATTCTTTGGATTGGTTAGCGATATCATCAAGGTTAAGGTCGCCCTTGAGACCGGATGCTTCCATCAACGCATCGCTGAAACGATCCGTCGCTCCTTCCAACCTTTGGGATAACATATTTTGAAAGTTGTCTAATGCATCGCCGCGCCCTTTGAACGACTTTAAAAGCCATCCTTGTGTGCGCGTTCCACCAATATCAAATGGGCCAATTTCAGCGTCTGGATTATCCGCGATAGCTTTGAGAGCGCCGTCAACGCCAAGGACGTTTTCCCCAGCGGCCTTGTCCGCATCAACGTGCTTCAAGAACTGCTGGACTTGATAATCAGACCCAGCGATTTTTTCCTTCGCCCAATCAGGAAGCAAATGTTCCGCCGCAGCGCCAGCCAATTTGCCCACACCCGGAAGAATCGCGCCAAGGCCAGCACCTATGCCAGCCGTGGAAAGAATGTCCGGCTTTTCCGATTCAGGTTCAGTCCCAAACGCCTTTTCGGCAGCAGCACCCAATCCAGCGTAAATTCCAGCTTCCGTTGCCATACCAGCAGACTTTGCCGCAAGCCCAGTTAGAGCAGGGGCTGCCCCCGTAATAGCCTTTTCAGTCGCACCAGCTATGCCGCCCATTGGCACCGCGAAGGAACCAGCCAATTCAGCACCAGCCGCAGTTAATGGCGACTTTTCTGTGCCAGCCCGTGTAAGAGCCTCAGATCGCGCTTTGAAATCCTGACGGCGCTCACCGTATGATTCGCCCTGCAAACCAGTGATGCTGGATGGAAGAGCAGCTTCAATATCCGCCCCTACTTCGTTCAAAGCGGGCCCTAAGATAAATGACCTTTGCAGACCTTCTTTTGCGGCGGTAATGGCTGGATCCGTGTTTTTATAATATTCACGGGCCTCAGGCATGTACTTATTAACTTTCGCAACATAAGCAGCGTCTTCTGGGCTTTGCTCCGCAATACTTTCTTTTGATTTGGCTGTTTGATTTAAACTTTGCAGAAAAGAATCACGTAATGCTGCGCTTTTTTGGTCGTCAATACCGTTTCCGGAAACGCTTTGATCAGGCGAACTTTCATTCGGCTTAACCTGACTAAGCTGCTGAAGAAACGAATCTCTCAGCGCCGCACTATTTTGATCTGTGGCATCGTTTTCGTTCGGGTCAGCCATGATTATTGCTCAAAAATGTAACGATCAAGATTCGTAACTGGTGGCAAAAGACCTTGTTTTTGCATTGCCTTAACAATGATATCAAAGTCTTTTTGCTTCAAATCACCCTTAATCGCTGCCGCAATTGGGTTGGAACCGTTTGGCATCGTAGAGTTCAGAAGGGTATTGATCGCCTGTTGTTCCTGACGATACGTGTTGCCGTACATTTTATTGAACGAATTTGTTCCGTTAATCGCGGTTGGGTTAATCGCGCCGACATCTTCCATGTGATTTGCAAAGTCGATGCTGCGCTGATTGTCCAACATATACTGCGTCAGAATCGCGTTTGACGTTTCTGGCCGAAGTTCAACAGAAGGGTTAGCGTCCGCAAGTCTGGTTAACCATACCGCCGCAGTACGTTGTGCGCCCGTATAGCTTTCCGCCTTTAAGGTGCGGATTTTTTCAAGGATTTCAGGAAGAGGTGTATCTTTGCTTAAGCCAAGATCAATGCCGGCCCTCTGTGCAACAGATTGTATAAGTGATGCTGTATTGTAAACCGTTCCTGCACCCTTACCCGCAGAGAACAGGCCCTCCTTGGCCATATCACCAAGGACAACAGCGGTTTCGTTAATGTTTTTCTTATCGTAACCAGCCGCTGATGCGCGTTGCTGCGCATCATCAAACTGCTTGCGATATTCACCATTATACGCAGCTACCGTGGCTGGGTCAGCACCCGCCATGTTCGTGGATGAATACTTATTAAGGTCAGTTGCCTTTTGATCGGCGTTCTCATTAGCGGACATCGGCATATTTTTGATATGCTGCAATTGAACGCCAGTATCCGTCGAAGAGCCATCGCCACCAATAATTTGACCATTGGCGGTCATGGTTTCGCCAGCGCGTAAAGGACGCATCAGGGTATAAGTTGGATTGCCATTAGCATCCAAACCAAATGACTTCGTACCCGCAATTGTACCCTCAAACGAAGCCTTTGCACGTTGAGTATCGGTGTAACGCGCTTGCGCCTGAGACGATTGCGCAGCGCCATACGATTGAGCGGTCCTGCCTTGCGCTTCCATGTTTGCGCGTTGTTCCGCCTGTTGAGCAAGAACATTCTTGGCAAATGCATCACCCGCAGCCGCAATGCTTTGGCCGGATAGCAAGCCCATTCCGTAATTAAAGCCAAAGAAATTACGCATATCCGCAGGAGGAGGCGCTACATATCCAAAGCCCGGCTGTGGTGCATCAGACTGAACGCGCGTCATATCTTGCGTAACTTGTTGATTTTGCGTTTGCCTCGTTGGAACGGGAGCGGCTTCCGCTGGGGTCAAATCCAACTTAGAAATATCAACACCAGTGGTCTTTGGTTCTGTCGTTGCTGTTTCAGAAGGAGCTGGCTTTGTTTTTTCAGAAGCAATTTTTGCGGCAGTTTGTACAACATTGTCACCACCGCCCTCATCCGGTCTGGATATCGAACGATCATAAGGAGTTGTATAGGTTCCAGCTGCCCTTACGGGGGTTGCCATTTCAGTTTTAACACGGGACGCAACATCATCTGGGCTTTCACCCATACGACTCATAATTGTTTTGCCTACATTATATGCGCGATCCAAATCCGCCTGTTGTTGTTCAGGCGAAGAAAATTCTTCCGGATGCCGTTCCGCATAGCTGCCCGGTAAACCGGATGGGGAAACCTGAGGAACAGCAAATCCGCGCTGGGAGAAAGGAACTGGTTTTTCAATCGGAAGATAGCTGGTATCCGTTTCATCATCATCCCAATTTAAATAAGAAGCATCGCCAGCGATATGATCATCATCTGGAGCAGTTATGCCTTGGCCATAACGCGCATGGATGCGGCCACCCTTTTTCGATTTTGTTGCGGGGAGGATGCCCTTTGCGCCCAAAGCCTCGCCCTGCATAGAAAGTGTACCAGCGCCGGAACCAGCAAAATCAGCCGCCATCTGCGCAATGTCGTTTTCAGTTGGGAGGCCATATTCCATAGAAATAGGCGTGACACCGCCTTGAGCGTAATGGTTATGATGCGAATTGATTCGGCCACCACGTTTGCTATCGTGATCGCCACCGCCTCCGCCGCCATCACCGCCGCCTCCGCCGCCACCACTATCGCCACTACCGCTACTGTCACTGCTGCTGCTACTGTTATCATTACCGCTATTATCCGGAGCAGATATAGGTTCTGGGGCAGGTGCTGGAGCGGTTGGGTTATTATCAAATATACCTCCTTGCCCCGTAGCAGAGGGTAGTACCCCAGAAGAAACAGGTTGAGATGGCTGATTATTATCAAACATGCCGCCTTGGCCAGTCGCGGAAGCCAATGCTGTGTTTTGATCCGAAATTGTTGGTGGCTCAACGGCTGGTTGATTTGGAACAACAGGTACCGCTTGATTGCCATCAAACATTCCACCCTGTCCGGTGGCGGAGGGAAGTACGCCAGAAGAAACAGGCTGAGATGCTTGATTGTTATCAAAAATGCCGCCAACACCCGTAGCAGATGTTTGTGATCCACCACCAAAAATACCACCGGGGCCAGTCGCGGACGCATTTGTATCCGGCTGTTGAATTGGTAGATAACTAAGATCCGTTTGAACGGGGATTGGCGTTGCGGTATAATTTGTATCCCCTTGAGTAGGGGGTAAAGGAACCGCCATATTAGGTGATGGGGGCTGTACTTGTGGTTGTGCGTTAGCAATAGCATTCGCTTTATCCACCCACAATTTAGCAAAATCTTTGGCGCTGATATTGGGATCCGTGCCTTTGGGAACATTGTTCGCAATACTTGCTTGCGCCTTATTAGGATCAACGCCAGCACTAATAAGCGCCTGAACGGCGCTTGTCCCATCGGGTGCAGTAAGCAAGGCATTTGCCCCCGTCGCGCCCTGCTGCCAACCAAGGTAAGCTTGGCCAGCAGATGGGTTTTGAATCCCCGCATTTTGTAGTGAGTTTATAATAGGTCCATAACCAGTTCCAGCCGCAATCGTAGATAAAGTAGGATCAGTTCGATCCACAAGGCCTTGGCCAGTCGCCGTTGTAGGCATGAACCCATACAGCCCAACAGAATTGCCGTTGGAGGCATTAGGATTGTTGGAGCTTTCTAATTGCGAAGTAGCCGCCAATAATCCAGCCGGAAGAGTACCTTCCAATTCTTGTTGGCGTTGCAAGGCAGATAAACTTGTGCTGTTGGCGGGAATGCCACTGTAACCGCCAGAATCAATTGTCGTAGTTGGCGCTACTTTGGTGGTTGCAAGATCAGCGCCGCCAGCCAATGGGTCAGTAATATTGGACGTATCCGCAGAAGTATCAGTTTGATTTGTTTGCTGAACTGGAGCAACGGTTGGCGACAACTGGGTTGCGGGGACCGATCCTGCGCTCAAAATACCCGGAGTTGCACTTGCGACAAAGTAATCAATTTGTGGCGCACCATTAATCGTTGAAATACGGGCGCTTACATTGCTTAGGTCGCCGTTTGCAAACTTATCCGCATATTCTTGAGCCGTTAATCCGCTGGTCGTGTTCGGATAAGGCGTTCCATCCGCCCTAAGGAATGGATTTCCATTGCTGTCCACAGCAACGCGGTTGCTTGAATTTAAAACAGCATTCATCGTTCCCGAACTGTTGCCCTCTAATAAAGCATTTACAGCACCAGCAATACCAGTTTGAGCGCCCGTTGCTGGATCAACACCACCAATAAGGCCGGACAGAACACCCTTTTGCTGATTAATGCCGTATCCACCCCCGCCGCCAACAGTGTTGTCGCCACCCGTGCCAAATCCGGGAGTATCCCCAGCACGGGGATTGTCTCCATTATCATCAGTTGGGCCGCCGGAAGCGCCGGGACCAGCAAGTGACCCGCGCCCCGTAACAACCCCGTTGCCATTATAAATTGGGCTTACAGTACCGCCGCCATCGCCGCCGCCATTAGGAGTTGTTGCCCCACCACCGCCGCCAACTTTGGTGGTATTATCTACGGCACCCGTTGTTGGGGTTGTAATGGGCGCTGGAGTTGTTGGTGTGGTTGGCGTTGTAGTTGTAGCGCCCCCTTTCCAAGGAGGTGTAGCGCCTTGGAAAGAGCGTAAATAATTTTGGTAAGCCGCGTTTATTTGAGATTTTGTGGCGGTGCCAGATTCAGCCAAATTTACATAATCATTATACGCTTGCGTGACGGGGCTTTTAGAAACCGCCCCTGCATTAGCATATTTTGCACGACCGCCCTCTGCATGCCCAACGCGGCCACCATCTTTTAAACCAAACGCGCTGAATATGCCGCTACCAATGCTGCCCAGCGTCCCTAACCCGCTGCTTGCATAAGACAAAGCATTGCTGGATTGCATTGATGGGTTAGAAAGCGCACCAATCGTAGACAATCCACCAAGAACGCCCGCAGCAGGGCTGACGGTTGGGCTGTATCCAGTCGTAGTACCACCCATTGCTGGCGCAGCGCCGGATGCCAATTGCGAATACCAACTGAGTTGCTGGTAAGGATACATTTGTTGGTTGAGGTACTGTTGGTAGGCCGTAGAAAGATTAGCTTGTTGCTGCTGTTGTTCTGCGGACCCATAACCGTACTGAGCCTGAGCTTGTTGCAATGCAGCTTGCTGGCCTTGGGTGCCGTAGTTAGCAAGATTAATTCCAGACTGGTTCATAAGCTGTTGGCTCTGCAATTGAGCATTAGCCTGTGCTTGTTGCTGAGTATTAAACTCACCTTGAGCCTGATTGAACCCGGTATTGAGAAGGTTAGAAATTGTCGCGTTATTAGCCAAATTCTGCTGACGGGCCAATTCCGCTTGGGCGATACCAGCGCGGTCACCGCCATAAGCACCTTGGCCAATTGCACTGCCCAACGCTTGTTGCTGTTGTTGGGCATTTGTTTGGTTAATATTTGCGACAGCAGAACTCACCACATTATTAAGAAATGGGTTCATGTACTGGTTCATGTTCTGCTGGTTGTACTGCTGAAGTTGAATCGGCGTAGCAGCTGCGGCAGAAAGTCCAGTTGCCGCCCCAAAATATGGGTCCGTATAACCTTGCAAATCTGAAATTGATTGGCCAGCGCCATATTGATTTGGCGTCATGGGCGCAACCAAGCCCGGAACATAGTTCATATATTGGGCGGAAGTGTCTGGAGTGTATTGTGGGTACGGTTGTTGGGACTGCGTTGCAGCCTGATTCAATATATTGGTGACAGCAGTTTTTACCGCTTCCGGCGGTTGATAAGTCGTCGATTGAGACTGACCAAATAATGAACCACACAACGAACCCATCGTATTATCCTTTAATGCGCGTGATTATTGTGGGCTTCGCCACCATAATTATAAATGAAAAAGGCACCCGCTTTACGCATTTGCCGTTCCAGCAACTTAATCTTTGCTTCTGTTCTAACGTTGGAAACGATTCCCATTAGAAGTGGAATACCAACCATGTCAGAATAGTTTTTAGCGAAAGAAATTAATGATTTCGCCCGTGTTGAACGCCTATGTTGAGGTGAAACAAAATTGAAAACGTCGTTTAAGCACCATGTTTTAGCGTACCAAAGTTTGTCGATAACCAAGCAAACGGCGGCCTCAATTTCGTTTTCACCGTCAATAACGCCAATAATGCCGTTTTCGCGGTTTAAAACTTTTTTAACCATATCACGAACGGCTTCATAGTCCATTTCAAACAGACCATTCTCCTCATGCATGAGCATAAGGAGTTTCAAAATCGCCTCTTCGTCTTCTGGGGCAGCTAACCGGACATTATAATCCATTAATAATCCTTAATCTCTGCGCGGGCCGGGAAGTTTGGATAGCGTTTTCACCAAGTGATGCCGAACGCCTTTAACAAAATTATCAAGATAATCATGGCCTTTGTTCATATCGCCACCGCCAAGCCGTTTAACGACATCGGGGTGAACAACATATTCCCCGCCAGCAGCGACAATTGGAACCGGGCGGTAATGACCAGACATAATAGGGCCGCCGCTTGCGGCCTGTTTTTGAGGTAATCCACCCATTTGGGGTGTTGAACTCATTGTACTCATCCCAAAAGGCGATGTGGCGGATGCGGATCCGGGAACCATAGGGTTTGGATATTTTGGTGCCGACATTTGCGCGGGTTTGCTTGTTACGCCGAAGGGACCCGTTTTAAACATTGTGTCGATCATTTTGGATCCGGCCAAAGTATTACCTTCGCCTAAGCCTGATACGATATCAGCAGGTAGGACGTAAGAGCCTTCCAGCACATTCATAGGAATATGGTCGGTTCTCCCACCCACCGCCATCGTGATAAGACCGACGTGGCAAGGTCTTGATTTCTCACGGGAAATCCTGTCTGCGTGGGAAATATGATCTTGTCCGGCCATGTTAGTCTCCTTAATCCCAAATATTTACACTAAAATTTAAAATTTCGATAGTCCTGTTAGGTATATGTCAAGGAAACAATTGACCCTGTTCCCGTCACAATTGTAAGCCCCGTCGCAAATGGTATCTGTATTTGGTATATACCAATCCCCAAAGAAGACGGGATAGCGTAAATCCTGTTACCCGTCAGTGAACCGGAATTATTGGTATCGTAAATGTAACCAGTCGTAGAACCGACGGCTATGACAGAAATCGTTGCCAACCAGCCAGATGAGGGCTTAATTACCTTGGTAGTAGCCGCCGCAATTTCTTTAGTATTGGTATTGCCGTAGTATCCCGTTCGCAAACCGTCATAGTTTGCGATTGAGTTAAGGGCTACAACACCATTCTTTTGGGCGGATAACAGGTCGTCTAAGGATGCGATGGAAACCTCCTACTCAATATTTTCCGTCTGCACTTGCGCGGTAGCGTATGCCGCCAAGCCGCCAGAATGTGCCTACGTCATTAGATGATACATTAATTGCTATTAAACGCGCCCGAATACGGGTGGAAATATATTCAGTTTGTTGCGTCATAGGATACGGCCCGTAAACAATTGGGGTATCCCCCGGATAATTAGTCCCATAAAATGTCATTTGAACGGTTGCATTTGGGTTACCGCTATACGTTCCCCATTTCATGTCTGGCCAAACTTGGTCAACAAACATGATGTTGTCCGCATCAGCTATTTCAAAATAACCCGTTTGGAATGAAGAGTTCATCGCGACCGCCTGAGTGCCGGATGCAGCATCGTTTCCTATTTCATGCTGGTATAAATAATTATCAGTCCCAGCACCAATGGGAGGCCCAAGCACAGATTGATCAATCCAAGCAGTACGGCCAAGAGAACCGTAGTCCCATTGGTTGATTGACATGTTAAATTTGACATAAGAATCATTTTCCCCGTTCGTGCTATTAACGGATGGGTAATACCAAGTTATTTCATTAAATTGGCTATTAACCGCGCAACGAATATGTTGGGTGTACGGTACGCCATTAGCATCGCTTCCCGTATTAAGGTTTTGAAAAAGAACGTCCCAAACAGGGCAAGGCATTGGTTGGGGACCTTGGCCAGCATTCATAAAGAACTGCTTTTGAGACATCCAATAGATAGTGTTGTTTAATTGACCAACACACTTGCGGGAAATAGCGCCGCAATTTGCACCGATCTTGTTAAACCCATAAACCAGAGGCGCACCAATATACTGCATGGACCATAAGTCCAAATCAGTCCAAATTAGACCTTGTTGTGCCGCCTGAACGCAAGTTACAATTTTGGAACCCGTAGGTATGCGGAAAGAACCTGCTTGGTTTTGAGCGGTTCCTATCCACGTCGTAAAATCGGAAACATCAGACCAGCGAATCAAAAGAGGGTCTTGTTGAAGCGTAAATGAACTACCCCACGCAACAACTTGACGCTGTGGCATAGCGATAAATATTCCATCATTGACCAGCGGAACTTGCGAACCAAGCAATTGCGCGTTCAAAAACGAACCATTAGGCTGCCAATAATAAATAGCGCCGCCAGCAGGGCAAGCAACCAAATCCTGACCGAAATTGTCCAAAGACCAATCTTCAGCCGTAATTGGCGACCCCGGTAAAGAAGAAGAGAACGAAACGCCTACACCAAATCCACCAAATCCATAACTTCCCGTACCTGTTATTGATGTAGATGATACGGTTTGGCTGATGCTTACCGTATAAGTTCCAGCGCCGCCTCTGCCCGTTCCGTAAGCGGTGACAACCGTGTTAGACGCAATACCTGATCCCGTAATTGTCATTCCAACAGATAATGGAACACCTGAGGCGAATGATGCGACCGTTAAAAGTGTTCCAGAAATAGAGCCATTTACAAAAGACTGGCTAACAACACCAAACCCAGAACCTTGGATTTGAGGGTTTCCCGTAACATAATAATTAATGTTTACGTTTCCCGCATTAATTGAAACGGGGCCAGCTGTAGATGTTGCTGTGGTTCCAGAATTAAACGTGAAGTTATTTGCATCAGTAACGGATAAAACCGTATAAAGTCCAAATAAATTTATTCCACCTACGCTGGTTGAAACGCCAATATAAAACGATGTTCCAATGCTATATCCATGATTAGGAAAATTGCATGAGACAACTTGAGATCCAGATCCGGATGTAAACGCATAAACATACCCGCCATTTGATACGCTGGATGTAGCGGCAGAACCTGCTGTTATCGTATATGATGAACTGGATACAAAAGTTGTATTATATGGACCTGTTAAGACAATTCCCCCGACAGACACAGGGGTAACAAATTCCACATAATCTAAATTAGACGTAGTGATGTTAGAGTCACTAACGGTTACTGTGGAAGAACCTGCGGAAGTTGTATAATTTGGCGCTGGATTATCCGTGTAAATATACGGCGTAATATTGGATAAGCTGCCATTGGTTAAAACATCCAATTCGTTTGTCGCGCCAATTGCAAGATGGTTTACCGCATCTAAATCCGCAAACCCTTTTAAGGCCCTTACGGTAGATTGAATTGGGGAGTTATAATATGCAACCCAACCGCCCAGTTTTTGGGGCAAGCCAAAATTATTGCGGTCTGGAAGAAACCGAATCAAATTGGTCTGTGATAACGCCGCTTCATTTAGAACTGGCGTTACAATTAAATCCGTTCCCGGAATCAGTTTGAGCGTACTACGTGCCATAGGTTACCCCCTTGGCGGTGTAGCAATAGGTGAAGGCGATTGCGATCCCCAAGCTGAGGATTGAAATTTTTTCCTATACTCCTCTACCATCGCACCTTTAAGGAGCGTCTGATACTGCTGCTCCCAATTCACAGGCATTTGTTGGTCAGCGCCCGTTGATGAAAAATTGCGTTGATAACCGCCAATGTAAATCATAGATGCCGCAATTAACATATCCGGCAAATAAGTTGAGATAAAATTGGCATTGTTTCCGTTGGCCGCATAACCAATGGATGTTGGGTTTCCATAAAGGCCGCCCAACGTAATTTGGATAACGGTTGAGTTAACTACTGAAACTGCATACGAACCATTGTACGATAAAGAGCTGAAGTTGCCCAAATAAACGGTATTTCCTGTCGTTAACCCATGAGCGGAAGAAAACGTAATCGTTGCTTGTGTATTGATTGTGTTTACAGAAGCAATGCTTGGCAGTCCACCCAACGGGTTAGAATGCACTGTTCCCGTTAAAGTTAATGAATAAGATGCGTTAGGATACGGCCCAAGGAGAATGTACTGGCTTGTATTTCCAGTCGTGGCCGAATCACCGCCATATACAGCAAAGACACTTGGAACTCCCGAACTGGCAACACTATTATATACAGATTGGATATATTCCTTCGCCACAGGGGTCAATGGATAGTTTACGCCATTGTTATTTACCTGAATCGTCTGCAACGTAATGAACGCTGCCGTAGGTATAGTGACCAGATTGTTGCCGGAGGTGGTGGTGTACGATGTTGAGTCGTACACCTGTGTTGACAGGAAATCTATGTCCCGTTGCATACGCAATTGGGCATAATTAATTGCCTGAGGTAAAATGATCAAAAAGTTAGGATCAGTCGTGGGGACAACTGCCAGAGTAGAAATCTGAGACAAATAATCCGTATAGTTCACGACTGCCTACTTTCATTACTGAGCGGGCGTATCCACAGGAGCGGGAGAAGATGATGCGGTTTCAGCCGCATTAATCTGAGGCTGTGCTTGGGTTTTAATATTTTCGTACACCGCAATGCCCGCCTCAAGAGGTAGCTTTCCAAGACCAGCAAGTACGACATTAATTTCAGAAACCGTTAAGCTAAGGTTCAATTTCAAATTTTCCATTTTTATCTCCTATATAATTGTCCAAGTAGACGGTGAATTAACAACTATTGTAACTCCAGCATCAATCGTAATAGGCCCCGCCGTCATGGCGTTTTGATTTGATGGTATTGTATAATTAGCGGTAACTTCTTGATTGTTCAAATAAAATATTCCGTTTGCCGCCCCGGCGGTAGATGTTAGCCCGTCGTTGGCGTAAAATATATTTGTTCCATCAGAATATACGGTTACGTTAAAACCTTGATTGATTATAACGGCGTTTCCGCCGCCAGCCGATGCTGCTGTAATATAATACGCGCCAATGGTCTGATTGGAAACAATCCAAAATCCGCCCTCTGATGGGAATGTTATTGTAATGTTGGTAGAAATAGTACCCGTAAGCAAAATACGCATATTTTGGCATTGGGTAGATGTAAGGGTAACATTTGTATTCGTCAAAGCAACTGAGGCGGTGGAGCCTAAGGCCGCATCCAAAATATCAGCATTCGCGTTTAGTGGGATATCCCACGTTGGCGATGTCTGATTATATGTTGGTTTGTTTAACTGCTTGTTACTGGTGGTAGCCATTATTTATCCACCTTCTGTTCAAGTCTATCAAATATCTTTGTCAGCATGGCCTCAATCCGGTTTAAGTGGGACGTAAGATCGTCTTTGCTGACGTATTTTGTTGGCAGATCAACCCGTATGTCATTGATCATTTGGCGGTCACGTTTTTGCTCATTGACGATTTGGGCATAGAAATACCCGACCGCAGCAAAACCCGCCGTAATGATAATGTTAACAATTTGCTGCCAATCAAGATTCATCATGCACTCCAAGGCGGCGGTAGGTTAACGCTTGTAGGCGTGATCTGTTGCTGAATCTGTGCGTCGATGTTGGCTTCCAAAGCAGCAACTTGCTCTGCACCAAGAGAAGCCGTTGTCCAACCTTGCACCTGCGCTTCAGTAAGCTGTGCATATGGAGTGAATGGTTCACCTGCCGTGTAGGTTACGCCGACCGTACCATAGACAGAGCCATTATATGTTCCATCTGTACCATTAAGGGTCCAGTGGACAGTGAACACTACATCCGTCTGGCCTTCAGACTGGGGGTAGCAGTCCATTGCAGTGATATTCCAAGTGTATGTAATAGACATTTTAATGATCCTTATAGATGATAAGGTTAACGATATTGTTCAAAATTAATAATGACGGGCATAATCACCATGGTACTTTTCCCGCGCTTGAATGGCAATTTGATTAGCTAAATTAAGGTCTACGGTTTCAGCAATATATTTTTGTTTACCATTAACCATGAGCTTAACTAACCATTTGTTTCGTGGTTTGTTCCAAATAACATTTTTGTATCCTGAACTATTTTTAATTTTTTTGGCATTTGTTGCGTTTTGACTTGCATTAACTTCCCGCAAATTATCCAAAGAATTGTTCAAACGGTTTCCATCAATATGGTCAAGAGTTTCAGGTTCTTTACCAGTAGCCATTTTGTATATAATGCGATGTCCGGCGTATAATTTACCTTCAATTCTAATTTGCAAGTAACCATTGCTGCTTATTGTGCCAACTTTGTCGCCAATTTTGGTATTTTTACTTACGGATTTTTTACGAAACAATGTTCCATTTTTAAGTTCAAATAACTCATTAAGCAATTCAATTGAGGGTAAAATATTTCTTTTCATCATGGGTGTGAACTCTTATATGCGTCAAATTCTGCTTTAAGTTCTTGGATGGCTTTTGTAAGAATGGCAATCATGTTACCTTCCGCAATACCAAGAAATTTCTCTTTGGTTTCATCAAGAAGCGTAACTTCGCTTTCTTTAATTATGCTGTTGACATAAGCCTGACCGGACAATGCAGTTTGCACTTCTTGGGCCAAAAATCCAACCGTTGTGTTTTGTGTATCAAAATCGTGAACCGGATGCTGTTTCCAATTAAATGAAACCGGATTTAATTTGCTTACAAGGTCTAACGCGCCAGTAAGCGGCGTGACATTAGTTTTGTAATTGGCATCAGACGTTGCAATGGTTGACGATGTAGCAAATATTTGGCTATTTACTTGAAGTTTGTATGAACCGTTTGATGACGTATACCCCACCAGCAGATTGCCGGAGGAGTCTATACGCATACGTTCGTTAACGCCGCCTGTATTAAATCTAATTCCAGCAGTAGCCTCTCCACCAGTTATATTTAGAAAATTTGATGATACGCCAAAACCATAATATGGTGTTCCGCTGGCTGCATAAAGTGATAGGTTATTGATTGCCTGAGAAAGCGTTGATGGAGTTCCGCTGTAAAAGTTACTGCCAAGATCAAGGCGTGCCGCTGGCGAAGTCGTCCCAATACCTACGTTGCCGCCAGTTGGATTGATTGCTAAATTAGTACCCGACCCACCGGAAATTGCGTCTATTACTCCGGTCCAAGTACTACTTAAAAGAGCGTATCCCGCTTTTAAATAATAATTTGTAGTTTGTGAGCTTTCACCAATCATAAGTTGATTGGCTCCAGCCACAGTAGTTACCTGAGATGATGGAATAATAGTTAATTTTCCATAAGATGAAGGCGAAGTCGTCCCAATACCCACATTCTGAGACGCATCTATATACAGCGCATTAGTACCCGCCGTAGACAAGCCTAATGTCGTACTGGATGGGAAATATAAGCCAGTATTAGAAGATGATGTATTGCTTTCAGCAGGAGAAGATGCCGACCCAAGGACGTTCTGTATTCCCGTGGACCCATTTAGTACGATGGCCATATTATGCTCCTACCTTGGCTTGAAGGGCGGTGATTTCAGCGGCTTGGGCGTCTACTTTGGTGGATAGTTCTTGGATGGCTTTGACAAGAGTTGGAATCATATCTGTCATACGAATGCCAAGATATTGTTCTGTATCGTCTTTATTTTCTTTCCATTCTTCAACCAAATCGGGAAGAACGGCTTGAACTTCTTGAGCAATAAAACCAGCGACATCTTTGCGGTCTGTGCCTTTTCCCTCTTTCCAATCAAATCTACGCGGCTGAAGTTTAAGAACATCTGCAAGACCTGTTTCCAATGGTCTTACATTTTCTTTATGACGTTGATCCGAAATAGCTGTAATGCTGGTGCTTGTTGAATAAATTGCACCGCTGTCAATCACATAAAATTTGTATGTGGCGGTTGCATTGTTAAAATAAGAAAAAGCATAAAATGAACCGTTTGTTGTATTTTGTGACGGTCTTACTGAACAAATTTCTGAAGTAAAACCACTTGATAAAGTGTTTTCTAAAAGTGCAGATAAACCATTAGCGGATTGTTGTACTCTTAATTTGCCAAACGTACTTGTCGTCCCCACCAGCAGATTGCCGGAGGTGTCAAGCGTCATTGCTTGGGTAAAGGAAATGGTGTTTCCAGCGGTTCCTGAAGGGGCTATATACCAAACGTGTTGCGCGCTTCTTTGACTGTACAAAGATGCTGGATTACTGCTTATTTGGTATTTGTATACCGCATTTGAACTTTCGTAAGAGTTAAAACTTACTTCTGGGTAGCCAATATTATTTTGATAAAACGCGCTATAAGCACCCATTTGAAGAACTTTAGCGGAACTTCCCCAACCCGTATTAGGCGTAACACCAATACCTACGTTGCCGGAGGAGTCGATGCGCATATTTTCTACGAATGAGCCGCCATTATACCCGCCAAACGCCATAGCGGATGCGTTATTTGCGCCACCTGTATTAAGAGTTTTGATATACCCGCTTGGTGAAGTTGCGCCGCCGCCAGAGTCATTGCTAAATGTTAATTGTACGCCTTGCCCTGTATTACCACCTGCTGCATTGTTTTGGAGCAACGTATAAATAAGACCAGAAGCATTAGATTGGACAACAGCAAGACGCTGACCAGATGTTGAACTCGTCCCAATACCCACATTCTGAGACGTATCAATCGTCATTGCGGTCGTACCCGCAGACTGAATCGTCAGTGCAGTAGAAGCGGCACTGGTAATGGTGTTACTTGTAATGGATGAGCCAAAGGTTACACCGCCCGTGGAACCAAGCGTCATGTTAACCGTACCAGAAGATGGTTCTTGGATAACTGTTGTTTTAAGAGTTGCGGCCATGAATTAGGTTCCTGATGTGGATGCAAGCAAATAATACGTCGTGCCACCAATGTTTATGGCAATCTTATTGGTTACCGTATTGGTTGACGATGAAGATACTGCTGTGGATGCTAAAACTGTGCCTGTAGCCGCTGGCAGGGTTAGCGTATTCGTCCCCGCCACAGCCGTTGGTGACAGGGTAATCTGGCCGCTTGATGAACCGTTAAGTGTTAAGTTACCCATTATGCTGCCTCCGCCAGATGTTGGCCGTGATTAGCAAACTGCCCATGCAATTCCATACGTACATTATATGCTACTTCTTTTGCTTCTTCCAGTGTTTTGCATTCTTGAACAAACCTTTTTCCTTTATTGCTAATGTCTACAACCCAAACATTACGGTTTTTGCGAAAATAAATGTTTTTATTTCCACATTTATTATTGGATTGAATTTTGCGGTTTAACATATTGTTTTGGTGACTGCACATTCTAAGATTTTCAATACGATTATCTGATGGATTGCCATTTATATGGTCAATTTCCATATCTTCAGGAATATGGCCTAACCACCAATTCCAAACTGCTCTGTGATATTTTATGCGCTTATTACCGTAAGAAATATCCATACGGCCATCAGATTTAGTTCGCCCAGCAGGTTTCCCGCTCCAACGGGTATCCCAATTTTTATTTATATTGCGGGGTTTCCATAAAAGAACACCATCAACATAGTTAAATGCTGTTTTTGCTTCATCTTTTGTAAGATTAGAAATGCTCATATTACGGTCCAAGTTGAAGATGCTGGAATAGTGATCGTGGCGGAGGAAGAAATAACAATGGGTCCGAAGGTTCCTGAGTTAGTATTAGCAGGAATTGAGTAAGATGTATTCACGGTTTGACCATTCTGCCAGAAAATCTGGTCAGTTCCGCCGCCTGTTGCGCCACCCAAACCAGACCACGCAGTTCCGTTGTATCCTTCAAATCCGGCGGTTGAAGAATTAAACCGCAACATTCCGGTTTGACCCGTTGGCTCCTGAGCCGTCGTACCCACCGGAAGAACAATAGCCCCGGTGGTTGGGAATGACACAATACCCGTTGTAGCAATCGACAATGCCGTCACAGCACCCGCATTGCCCACCTTCATTACAATAGAATCAGTAGCGCCAACGCCAGTTGTTGATTGCAAGGTAAGTGACGAACCTGTACCCGTGCCACCATATACCGATGCGGCGGTCAAAGATGTAACACTTGGTGTGGCAGAATACGCCGGAGCCGTACCCGTACCAGCAGATACCAAAACTGATCCAGTAGCTACTGCCGCCAACTTAGAAAGCGCCGTAGTAGTTGATGCATACAATAAGTCACCAACCGTATAAGACGATTGACCCGTACCACCATTAGCCGCAACTAATGTACCAGCAACTGTTACAGCCCCCTGTGTGGCGGTGGATGGGGTAAGGCCAGTTGTGCCAAATGAAATGGATGAAACTGCGACGGTTGAAGGATTTGCCCAAGAAGGAGCAGCGCCAGTATTTCCAATTAAAACTTGCCCAGTTGATCCAACTGCCGTGGCTTGGATTGCGCTTGTTCCGTTTCCGTATAAAACACCATTTGATGTAAGTGTTGTAGCCCCAGTGCCGCCATAAGCAACGCCAATGGTTGTTCCCTGCCACACACCTGTTGCAATCGTTCCAACGCTGGTTAATGAAGAAGAAACTACCGTAGAATTAAGGGTTGTACCGGACAATGTGCCAGCGGGGGCAATAACTGCCGCCGTAGAAGCAGCCGTTAACTGGCCTTGAGCATTAACCGTAAATGTCGGTATGGCGGTAGAAGAACCGTAAGAACTTGCCGTAACAGTCGTATTGGTGATGCTGAATACGTTGCCTGATAATGTAAGCCCTGTACCAGCTTGGTAAGTTCCCACACCAGAGAATTGCGCCCAAGTAACAGGCGTAGTTCCCAAAGTTCCGCCCGGATCAACCGTACAGACCCAACCAGTATCAGCCTGTGTTGTCCCCTCTTCAACAAAAACAAATGCTGAAACCAATTGGTTCCATGTATTTGCGTCAGAAGAACGGCTCCATGCGCCAGAAGAAGAAACATAAATTCCGTTTTGTGATTGCGTTGTCTGGTTTTTAACCAAAACTCTGCTGGAAGATGTTAAAATTCCATCAATTGTCTGTTCTCCAGACAATGTAATATTTGCTGTTGTCCCAACAAGAACTGGAGATTTTACATCCAATCCCTGAGCAACCGAATCCACATAGGACTTATTTGCAATATCCGTTGGATTGACCGGTGTGCTTGAAACCGTACCAGATGTCATAGAAACGCTGGTGGCAGACGCTGCCCCAAGCGTCGGAGTAACAAGCGTAGGTGATGTTGCAAGAACAATTCCACCTGAGCCAGTGACGTTTTGACCCAAAGCCGTTTGAACGCCCGTACCAAAAGAGGTAATACCCGTTCCGCCATTGGCAATAGGAAGCGTACCAGTCACGCCCGTTGTTAACGGTAAACCTGTTACATTGGTCATAACGCCGGATGCTGGAGTACCAAGTGCCGGAGTTACAAGTGTTGGGGATGTCGTTAAAACAATTCCGCCCGTGCCTGTAACGTTTTGACCCAAGGCTGTTTGAACGCCAGTTCCAAACGAAGTAATACCCGTTCCGCCATTCGTAATTGGTAATGTTCCAGTTACCCCTGTATTTAGCGGAAGGCCCGTCGCATTAGTTAATGTGACCGCGGATGGTGTTCCAAGATTGGGCGTTGTTAATGTTGGGGAATTAGAAAGAACGACGTTGCCGGACCCCGTAGAAGTTGTTGTCCCGGTTCCGCCATAAGAAACGCCGATGGTGGAAGCATTCCATGTACCAGCCGTAAGCGTTCCAACCCCAGTAATTCCGGTATAAGAACCGCTAAGATAGGCAGAGCCAATCGTTCCGGATGTAATTTGTGATCCAGAAATTGCAATTGCCGTATTGCTGGCGGTGGTTAATTGACCTTGTGCATTGACCGTAATTGAAGGAACGGATGAGGCAGTGCCATAAGAACCCGCAGTCACGGTCGTATTTGCAATGCTAATCGTACCAGATGTTGTAATAGGTCCGCCCGTAAGACCAGTTCCGGTGCTAATATTTGTTACAGTTCCAGAACCAGCCAACGTAGACCAAGAAGGGTTGGCGCTTGGGCCGCCAGAAATAAGGATAGCACCCGCAGAAGAAGGCCCAAGAGGAACCCAGTTTGTTGCGCTGCGGTATAAAATAGAACCTTGGGTGCTTGTAAATGCACTATCAAACAACGCCGTAACAGACGTTGCTGCCATTGCGTTGCCTGTTCCCGTAATATTTGCAAGAACCGTATTGGCAGTGGTTGTCCCAAAGCCAAGCATGTTTTGAAGGTTTAAAACAGTTAAATCCGTCGGATTTGCCGACGACCCCGTATTGTTCCCCTTGATGGTGTTCGCCGCCATAGGAGCAAGATACGAATTGGTAATACTGCTGGTCGTCAACCCAATCGTGCCAGAAGACGTAATAGTGCCGCCAGATAACGGAGATTGAGCGGTAATAGAAGTAATGCCCGTAATTGGGTACGTTTGCTGCGTATATTGCGCAATCTGGTCTACGGTTAAATAAACAGTCGTACCGTTTTGAACAGCAGGAATTTGATTGTTGGCCGTTGCCGCTGTCGTTGAAGGCAGGTTTGAAATGGAAACATTTGACATTTACGCACCTGTCTGAACGATTTGTGTGTATTGCGGCGGTATACCAACGGACGCTGTTACTATACGTGTATTTGCCCCCAAAAGTCCACCAGAAGGTATAGCTTTGTTGGCTTGATATGTGAAGACTGTAGCTGACAAAACAGTAATGCTAAACATCCCCATAGCATCATTATTTGTCGTACCCGTAACTGATATTTGGCTATTAGTTACAAGGTTATTTGCGGTAGAAAGTGTTACGGTAATAGTAGTTGTGCCGTTAGCGGTGATAGACACAACGGGCAAAAGTACATCAAAAACCGTCTGGTTGATCAGTGGCATTAGCGCATTTGGATCAAGGTCCGCTGGCTTGCCAATTGGCTGAACCGTAAGATTCTGACCGCTTTCCGTAATCAAATCCACGTTATTGGGGACGGGAATGCCAGTGGCGGTGTTAACCGTAAAGCCGGGTTCCGCCAGATTACTGGTATTGTATATGTCATACGAATCTGGGCGGGCGTTCAACACAGGAATCGGATCTTGTGTAGTCAAAATAGGCTTCAACTGTGCCTGTGGCTTGTCATAGCATTTTTCGCACACCAAAAATCGCAGGTTCTGCAATTGCGGGCCACGAAAATCAAACTGCCATTTCAATGCTTTATGCAAAAAAATAAACGAACATCTATCACACCGCCCCCATGCCGATGGTGCGCTTGGATTTGCATAAGCATGGCCGTGGGGACGATACGCCATTAATGCAAAATCTCCATCCAGTTTTGTGCATGAGTTTTACGATATGACAAACCACGGGATGTAACGCCAATATAGCGGTTCCCGTTTACAATGTTTGTCGCTACGTAAACTATGTAAGCCATTGTTAAGAAACCCTAAAATATCCCGCTAATCCAGGCATTATATAAAGTCCAACATTTTCCGTATCCTGTGTAGCAGCTATCATATACGCTTGCTGGGCCTTAGCCTCCAACATTTGCATGCGATCCGGCGCATAAATAGCCGCCAGACGTGCCGCCAAACCTGCCGCCAAGGCATCTAACCAGCGATATGGAACGTCAACCGTCTGCGCGTCTGTTAATTCAGCATCTTGAATCTGCGTCACCGCATAATAGTTCAACGTATAAACATTACTTTGATCAGGAACGGGCCACAATGTAACCGTTGGGTTAATTAAACGGTCAAACCAGAATACCGTAGGCGGTGCTTGTTGCAACTTATTTGGCGTTTGGCTGTATTCTGTGCGGGAAATAGGCATAATAACACGGTCAAATTGCGATGAAGTGCCAGTATTCTGCTGAATAACGGCATCAAGAATCATCACAACCTTTTGCGGGACCGTATATGTCGTTTGGCCCTGCACCAATGGCACGGAAATAAGCACAACTTCCCACAAGTTAACCCCTTGGTTAGCCCAAGAGGCAAGCATGAGGTTGGTTTCAAATCGTGCATCCGTCATATGCTCTTGCATAATGGCGGTCCTGCGTACGCCGCAACGTGCATACGCATTCAAGACGATTTCGCCAAGCGACGGATTAAACGCATAAGTGCCGCTGGTGGTCATTTTCTATCCTTAGAAGATAGTACCGTCGTTTGCTACTAAATAGCCGCCCGCAAAAATTGACCCAACAAATGGACCGCCAGTGTTAGATTTCATTTGGAACTGAATATCTGTGCCGCCGGGATGCGCTGGAGCAATTGTGTATGGAATATTAAAAATTTGCACAAACGGAGATTGAGAAAGCAAAGTTGTATTGCCATTCACCGTATAAGTGTATCCATTTTCAACAACTGTGCCGGAAAGGTTAAATTTATTTAATTCCGCATAAAGCATGTAATTGCTGGATGTAAACCCAATGCTGGCGTTACCTTGAACATATGTCAAATAAAACGTAAAACCATTTGGAACCGTATAAATTGACATTTGCGTCTGACCAATACCCGCATTAATTTGCGCGTAAAGAACGGTTGAAATTTTAGCGGTAATAATGCCCGCATTTAAACCGTTAGTAATAAACAGCCCGTTAATGCGATAATAAGAATTAGTGGTGGTTGCTGTTCCGGACCCGTTTAATGTTACAAGTTCCGAAAGAACGTTAAAACTTGAATCCAAACCATTAACTTGAACAATTAAACCAGCGTCCGTTGCGCCAGATGCGCTAAGAAGGACAATTTGACCAGCAGAACTTGGGTACGCGTATGCGCCGCCAGATTGCGTCAAACCTTCCCACAATGGGCCAAGGGCTGTCCCTGCAACTTGTGTGCTGTACCCAAAAATCTCAACAGGCTGATGACCCGTAATTTGGTTACGTGCAACCTGCAATTCAAAAGGCTCATGCAAGCCACGTTTAGTAACAGAATCGTTAATGACAAAGGCTTGACTGGTCATAATTATTTACCCTTTTTACGTGCAATTGCAATATTATCGACAGCATTTGGATAAGGACGGCCAGCCGCTCTTGCATGGGCCTTTGCAGTGGATTTCTGTTTTGCCGTCAAATGCTTATGATGAGCATCTTTTTCAGCGGGATGTTTCCAGAATGGTTTCTTTTCCATTATTTTTGCACCAACAAAATAATAATGATGCCGGAAAGGATAACATTGACGATTTCACCGAATGATAAACCTACAACCATGTTAGCAACCCCATTTTCTTAAAGCTTTGTTAATGCGACTTTCTGGGTCGTGCTTGTTTTTCATGTTGGTCATTTTGGCACGTTCCCCTTCCATCCGGCTGCAAAATGACTTGTGCCGGGAGTTATGCGTATTTTTTGTTGGAGCCTTTAAGGTTCCGCCCGTTTCAGAATGATACGAAGCCCGTCCTTTGGCATTTAAGCCACCGGATGGGGATTTACCTTCTGATCTTGTCCATGCAGCAGTCATGTAATCCTCCGAAGAAAGAAGGGGGCCGCAGCCCCCCACTTAATCGTGCATTTTCTTCAACGTCTGAGCAAGTCTGGCGCGTTTAGCAAGAGTAGGGTTCTCGCTGTGTGCCGCCTTGGTCAATTTCTTGGCGGGGATCTTTTCCCCAGCCGGGACGTGAAGTTGTCGGTGAAGTGCGCCGGGATGCTTGATAGCACCCTGAATCCACTTCGCTCCGCCGCCATCAGCATGATGCTGACGGCTTACGACTCCCCCGGCTCCACCATGCGGCCAGCAGGGGTTTTAACCTTGTTGGCAGCAGAGAATGGACGCATTTCAGCGCCACCAACTGCACCACCCGACTTACGGGCAGGGCGGTCAAGGCGGTGATGAGCATGATGACCATGCATCTCAAGGTGCTTGTGCGCCTTGTGAGTACGGCCACCGCGCTTGCGGGCAGCATGCTTTTCGCCAGCTTCATGTACGGTGTGCGAACCAGCGCCAGCGTACACTTCGTTTGGCGTTGGATCTTCGTCTACTTCACCATGCATTGGCGATTCAACCTTGCCGCCCTTTTTGTGGGCAGCGCGCTTGATCGAATGCATAGAATGCTTCTTTACCATATGGTGAGCCGCGCCGCCGTGGGCGTGGTGTTCACCATGCATTTCGTGATGCTTATGACCTTTCATGGTCTACTCCTTAAAAGTTACTATACTGGGTGACACCAAACAGGCCCGGATTAGCGGTTTGTACCATGTAAGGTTGTGGAGACTGACGAACGATCAGTTTGTTAGCGCCCGTACCAGAGGTAAATGCGCCAAACGTACCGCGTACGTCGCCAGTTGTGCTTGTTGCTACCGTACGATCCGATGCGACATAGTTGGTGGCGGCAGTGATCAACGTAGTAGCCGTCAAAGACGTTGCGTAGTTGACCAAAATGTCACCAAATGCGTCCGAACGAATTGGGAAACCAAAAACGTCCGTCGTATCGACCGAGTAAGCATGGGTAGCATCAGCGGCATTGAGAACAACGCTCTTGATGTACTTGAATGCCTTTTTACCCGAAACCTGAGAACCAGCCGTGATGGTAATGGCCTCAACCAATGGGTAACCATAGCAATCATACCCAGAAACCGTAGCGGTGGTGGCGGTAGCGCCCGATGCGGCAGTAACCGCAACAGCACGACCAGCAACAGCCGCAGGATTCCAAAGCACAACACCCGGAGTCTGTGCGTTGTTTGGAACAACACACTGCTGAACGTTTTGATACGCCAAAGTAACCGTACCGGAAGTAGCCGTAAGGTTGGAGTTGGTTTGGTAAGTACCAGCAACGCCCTGACCAGCAGCACCGCCCGTCAACTGAGATACAATCTGCGTACCAGCCGCAACGCCCTGAGAAACCGTACCCGCCGTCGAAATAACAACCATACCAGCCGAAACTGGCATTGCTGAGTTCGCGGTAATCGTCATAACACCGTTTGAGAACGATGCGGTGACCGACGTGTAGGCGTCCGTAGCCAGCACCGTGTCAGTTGCGCCCGTGTCCGAACGAACAAAGTTCGTCGAATAGTAGACGCCCGTCGTGGCGCTGTTGCTGCTATTCAACGTCAAAGTGGCGCTGGTAGCATTTGCGGAAGTAACGATTGCACCAGCCGCCTTGGTGTAAGGAACAGCATTAATCGTCGTAATGTTGTCAAAGCCCAACCAGCCAAAATCAGCGGCTGCTTGTGCCTCACCCGGTAGATAGGTGAATGGAGTGCGGGGGTCCATGATCCCCGCACCAGCATAAAACAAAGATGAGCCACCGATGTCCGGGTTGTACTCATTAGGAGTAAACGGACTCTGCCCAAATACCATAAGCGGTCCGGAGTAGCCTGTAATAGCCATGTTGACTTCTCCTTTAACTTACGAAGTTGGGAACGAACCGTAGATAGAACGCCAGTTGTAATAGCCCAGAGAATAACGCTCATAGCCCTTAACAAGAAGGTTATCTGTCGTGAAGTCGACTTGCATGTCCATTTCGAATGGAATGCGCTCCATGTACACAAGACCCTTAATGTTTGTTAAGAGGAACCAAGCGTAGTTGGAGGTCAAGAAGTCCATGACCATGTAGCCTTCTGGCAGACCGCCACCCGTAAAGAGGATCGCGTTGGTATCGTTATCTGCCGTACCCGGACGAAGCTGCGTCTTTGTAAGACGAATAGCAACTGGTTCAAGTGAAGGAGGAACAATCAACTTACGACCACGGGCAAAAATCTTGATGCCAGCGATATCACGGAAGTTCTGTCGGATAGAAACCATTGCGTTAAGCAAGGTTGCTTCGTTCAGATCGACCTGTACAGTTGGGGTATTAGCAATCGTCAGACCGCCATCGATAGGATGCGACGTGGAGCAAAGTGCCACACCGTCAGCGCCGATGGATGCATTGTACGTGGTCGCCGTGTTAAGCACGTTAGCCGCGTAAATTTCTTTGGTCTGATGGAACGATTCAGTAAGACCAAGGTTGGTTGGCTTGAACTGAGCTTTGTAGAGGTTGTCGTCGATAGCCTTACGGGTGATCGCGTAGCCAAGTGCAATTTCGTTATGCTCTTGGTTGTACACGTAACGCTCACCAGCGGCGTTATCGAACTGCGTGTTACCACCTTCTTGCTTCAACTGAGCAAGACCAAGGTAACGCATTTCAGCGGTGCGTTCCAAAGCCATGTTCGACTTGGTGATTTCGAACACCTTGTCGTACTGGGATGGAATCTGCGAATATTTACCTTCAACTCCACGGAGGCCGGGGAGGAGAAGGTCACGAATCTGACTGAGATTAATAGCCATTTGAACTTACTCCTATTACGACCCAGCCGTCAGGCGGAAGGACTGGTTGTTGAAAGCAACGATGATACGGTTGTATGCAGTCGTCGTATCCGTGCCGTTTGCGCCCGGAGGTGCAGTGATGAGCGAAAGAATACGGAAAGCATACGTCGTAGACGTGCTGATGTTGGCTTGGTTAGCATATGCAGTCGACTGACCAGTCAAAAGTTGGTAAGCGGCTGGCGATGCAGGTGAGTTACCAGCGTAGTCAATGTTAGAATTGACCTGAGCCTGAGTAACTGCTGCCGAACCCGAAGACTGAACGTTAAACGTAGCCTGTGGGTCAACAATTACGTAGGCCGTAATCGTCGTACCCGATGGTACGGTCGTGCTGGCGGGCCAGTAAGGCGACCAGACAACTTTGTTTACGGACGAATTGTAGTATTCGCAACCGATGAAGACACCAAGAACGGCAGTCGTGCCGCCAGCGCCAGCGATTACATAACCGCCAGAAATCTGTACGGGGTCACCGGAGAAGATGTTTGAAGAATAGCCAGATTGGATCTGATACGCCGATTGGCCCAATGAACCATTACGTCCGTCCAGAAACCCTGCAAGTACGAAACCATTGGGCGCAGAAGTGTTCGCCATAGGTCGCTCCTTTTCAGTAGGATAAAATCAGACAGCGTGTCTTTATTTATCCAACATGGGGAAGCCCACTACGGCGCGTAATGGAGTTATAAGGGGTCCTATAACACTGTTTAAAACATAGTGCAATAGGAAAAGGGGGCCGAAACCCCCTTTTTATTATACGCGTGGAATCTGCATTGGCTCATAGGACCTTTTGATGCCCGTTTGCTTACGGTCACGCTCAAAAGTACCTGCTGGGGCGATGCCCAAAGCCTTTTCTTTCTGGTTAACCAGTTCACGGGCGGTGGAAAGTTCCCGATCCTTGGCAATGTCCGTGATTTCTTTAGGACGTTCCATAAGAATCATGCCTTTTTTGCGTATTGCACCGTTATGACCAATAGGCATCATGTCCGGATGACGGCGGGTATCCACTGGTTCCCAACCGCCAGACCGCATTTCAAGCATATTCTGCTCATCTGTCATGCCCGCGATGGATTCCCGTTTCCAATTGTAATCCCAACCTTCTGGAATCTTACGTGGATCGATGTAGAACTCATCATACATTGATGGGTCCATTGAATCATCGTTCATTCTGGCCCGCAATTCTTCAGCACGAAGCGCAGCTTCACGTAGGCCACGGGTAACTGGGGCTACACCCAACTCTGGGGCGTCATTTTGGCGTAATTCGGTCATGTTTTGTTCCATTTGTTCTGTAATTGGGGCTTTAGATGGCCGTCCGGGGCCGCGTTTGACTGCTTCTGACATGGATTACCTCACAACATGTTCTTTTGTTGGTAATATAATTTAGCTTCAAGGTATTCTTCGTCACTCATATCAATATCGCGGGCAGCTTGACGTTCCGCAGGGCTTAAGGTCATAGTAACTTGTTGACCAGCACGGAAAGTTTGCGCTGAATTGGTGCGCGAAACGGGTGCAGCCGCCATAGCTTGGCGTTGGCGGGGTTGTTGTACAGTTTGTTGTACAGGTTCACCGCCATAAACTTTGCTTTCAATGTGTGCAAAATATTCTGGGGTATCTGGTTGAATATTAAGAGCGTCAGCTTCATAATGTGCGGCGGTCATAAGTTTTGTTTTGACCGGATCAGCAAGAACATCACGGTGAGAACGCAGCCAAGCTTGTGAAGTTGGGCTTTTAACCGATTGAATTTGCGCTTCAATTGGGTCAGTAGGCTGTTGTTCGTACTGCGGTTGCGGTTGACGGCGTTGTTGCTCAAGCATTTGCCGCTCATAATTAAGTTTTTCTTGAACAGCTTCTTTGCCTTGAGACAATTGAATAAGTTTTGATTCAACTTGTGCCATTTGGCGCTGTAATTTGGCGGCTTTTGCGTAATCACCTTCTGATAAAGTGTTAGCATAATCCCGCTCAAGCATCTCAGCATCACGCTCAAAGCTGGCAATTGCGTTAACAAATGCCGTTAATTGATTGTCTTGAGCCTGAACCTGATATGTTTTAACTTCTTGTTGGGCTTTTTGAGCATATCGTTCCGCCTCAAATTTTTGACGACGAATTTCTTCAGCTTCACGCTGTTTTTCACTCAATTGGCGTTTTAAAAGTTCAACGCCATCGTCTTGTTTAGGCGTTTCAACTTTTGCAACGGGTTCATTTTGCGTTGCACCAAGGTCAAAATCTATGTTTTGAGGTGCATTGGGGGTTGTAACTGTTACTTCAGCAGCTTCTAATTCTGACATTTATACCTCCTTAAAACGCCATATCTGGCTCTGGGATGACCATTTTAATTTGAACATCTTGAATGACGTGGCAAAGAACACCGTTAATGTTCAATTTCCAACCGTCTGACGAACGCAGAACAATCCAATCGCCTATGTTTACATCCTGTCCAGCAAAAGCCGTTTTATCGTCATCTTTGAACGCAATAGGACCTTTTTTCAGCACAAGAACTACCTTGCCCTGATATTCGTCTTCTTTGCGGATACCGTCTGAGAGGTAAAGGCCGGAGGCCGTACGTTCTGGCCGCTTATATACGGCGCAGAGAATGTTGTTGTGCATTACTTGAATTTTGGAAATGTCACCAATCGCAGTTTTTAACTCCGCTGCGGGGTCAGCCGCATGGAGCATTTTCATAGTAGCAGTCTTCATCGTTTATCTCGCTTTTCTATCAATGCCGACAATGTCTTCCATTGCCTCCTTCGCCCAGATAAGTGCGTCGGATAATCCTTTTAAATACCCAACGCGGTTCTTGTAGTCCTCATAGTTTTGGGAGAAACCGTTCAGAATGCTCTCTGCCTGTTTCTCCCTTTCCTCATCAATGCGCTCCTCTAATTTGCGGTAGAGGAGCAAATCAAGTCCAGCCATAAGACTCCTTATTCAGTTCCGTTTGCTGTAGGCCATTTTTTCTTTTCCAAACGACCAAGGCCAGATCCGGAACCATAATCTTCTTCTTGGTATTTTGGCATTCCCTGACCTACGCGACCGCCCGATTTGCGGGCCATAGGAGGGAGTCCACCTGCGCCACCCTTGGCAGCAAGAGCGGCCATGAGTTGCGGAGGAAGCTGTTGACCACCTGCTGGCGGCATTGCGCCCGGAGGCATCATGCCCTGAGGTGGCATTTGTGGTGGCACAGGGGGCATCATTGGTGGGACAGGAGGTTGCCCCATACCAACGCCAGCGCCCAAAGGCGATTGACCCTGCCCAGATTGTGGTGAAATAATGATGTTAACGTTGGTTTTGCCTTTAGTGCGACCGCCGGATGCGCGATGAGCGCGGCCACCTTTATTCATTCCATCATTAGATGCGGGTACGTTTACATTTTGATTAGCTAATTTTCTTGCAGCTAAATCAACTCCTTCGCTTCTTTTGCTTGCCCGGTTAAAATCAAATGGCTGTTTTGCGCCAGTTTTGCCCATATCCGCCGATGCGGAATTAATATAATTAACCAATGCGCCGCCCGAAAGTTTATGGGCGCGGCCACCTTCTTTATAAGTAGCTGGAACTTTTGCGCCCGATCCACCAGAAATTTTAGACGCGGCCATTTGAACGCCATCCGTCATTCTCTGTTTATTTTTGGGATCATCTGGCGATTTGACATAATTTTCCATAGCTTGATTGAGGTATTTACCAAGCCTACCGCCCGAAAGTTTATGGGCGCGGTCTTTAAGCGCCGATGGCTTAACCATCTGCTTAACCAATTTGCGATCTTCCGCAACATCTGGGTGCTTTGCAGCGCCGCCGTGCTTGCGGCCCGGAATTGGAACAAGGCCAGAAGACGGGTTAACTGCGGATGAAAGAATGCCACGCGAAGAAGGCGGTGCGGATGGTGCGCCAGCCTTGTTTTTACGTGCGACCATTGCCCCAACTGCGGCTTTGCGTTTGGCGGGGTTCATGCTTGAAAGGCCACCACGGGCACGATGGATACGGCCACCGCGCTTATCGCCATATCCCGGCGAACCCGGATCACCTTCTTCTGGAGGTATATAATGCATTGGTTTTTTAGCAGAACCACTATAGGGAAGATTTAACGCACCATCTCCACGGCCCGGCATACCGCGCTGTAAAGGATAACCAGCCGCTGGATTGCGGTTAAATTGGCCCACGTTCGTTGCAATTTGAGGCTGAACAGGGTTTAAATTTTTAGGACGCGCCGTTGGCATTGGAATTTGCTGTGGCGGGATGTTATCGGAAATATCTTCCGTATTCATCATGCGGCCAACGCGATTGACCCCATCAAGACCAGAATGATGTTCCCGGCCTTTACGGGCAGATTTGCCAAGGTTTTTGGCGGCATGCTTGCCCACAACATGGGCTACTTTACCGCCACGTTTAAACCGCGATGGGGTGATTGGCATTTTTCCAGCATTACCGCTGTTCAACCCTTCAAAAGGGGAACCGCCGCGTTCGTCCGTGAACGATTTGCTGCCGTCATCTAACTTAAGGCCCATGCGCTGCATTTTTGCGGCTGATGCGGCTTTTGCTTCTTTCTTGTAATCACTCATTTTATACTCCTGCTGCGTCCAGCATTAAACGTTAGGATTTCTAACTAAATTTTGGATATCCGGTTTAATAAACTGTTCCGCCGTAGAAGCACTCTCCGGATGAACTGCAATTTCACGGGCCAGTTGCAACATGGCAATCCGCTCTTTGCTTTCTCTGTCAGCCGCATGGTTCTGGGCGTCAGCCTGTGCGTCAACAGCTTTTACTTTAACTTCCGCCATTTTGGCTTGGGAGTCAATCATTTTAGCTTGTGCCATCATCAATGCTGGGTCAGGAGGCGGTGGCCCTTGAGGCATTGGTGGGACAAACAGATCCATCGCATCTTCAATCCCAAGCATCGTCAAAATGCGTTCATCAACTTTTTTAGGGTCGTAAAGCGTTGGGTTTTGAGATTGCAATTGTTTAATAGCCATTGCTTTTTGGATGCGCACAGCATGAGACGGCGTATTAGGGTCAGCAACGGGGACAAGATTAATGTTGTCCAGCGCATTAATTAACGTTTCAGGTGTCCATTGATAAGCCGGATATTTGTTATTTTCCCAAAATGCTTCTGGGCATTCTTTAAACAAATCTTTAAGAAGTTGAAATTCACGGGCTTGAGCCGCATGCATACGTTTGTGAACAGCGGAAATAACTTTTTGCGCTTGTTCAATAAGGGCAATTGTTGTCCCAACTGGCGCTTCAGCATTGCCTTCGCCAACGTTGGTTTCAGATGTAGAAGCCATACGCTGGCCGCTGGTTTCAATTAATTCAAGCAAACTAAGAAACTGGCCGTCTACACTGCGATATGGGAGGGGCATAATAGCGGATTGGATAGGCTGACCAGCCGTATCAATAGGCATTCCGCCGCCGGGAGGAATACGGAACTCATTGGTATTCTGCCGCCCCGCTTGCTTTGCGTACAAAAAACCGGGAAAGTTAGCAAACATCCCGTTATCAATGCACAACCGCCAACCAGCGGTTAGCGCCATCGTCGTGTTACCCACAAGATGTAAAAGGCCCAAACCGTAGAAACCAAAGCCGGGTACGAAGATATAATCAACAAACACTTGCCGACGCAGACACTGCTCATCATCTTCTTTCCACCACCGACGGATTTCTAAGATTTCAGAGGATGTTTTATCAATGGTGACGCGGTAAGGAAGTTGAAGGCCTGTTGGTCCTTCATCGTCCTCATGCTCATAACCCGGCAAATCCAATTCGCAATAGCACTCATAAATTTCGCGGGGTTGGTTGTCCGTATTAGATATATTACGGGGGATAACACCCATAATTTGTTCTAATTTGTCTTCAACCACGTTATTTTTAGCGGGTTGCGCGGCGGAAAGTTGCACATTCCGATACATTCCAACCAATTGTAACCGTTTTAAGGTGCTTGGGGACATCTTAATAACGTGTGTAATACGCTGCGCTGTAGCTACAGTCGTTTCCGCATTAGAGACAATAATTTCTGGAATGCTTATAAATTCCGATACTGGGCGGCGGCGGATTGGGCAATAGTATACTTTTTTAAAAGTTGTCCCGCCAAATCCCAACGCAAAAAACATACGTTCCGTGTCCGGATAATATTCGGATGCCGTGACCGTAAGATAATGATTAAAGTCTTTTTCTAACGCTTCCGCCTGAACATCAATATTGGCACTGTCCAAACCATCGTTACGAATCTTTACGGGGCCGCTGGATGGAAGCAACTCACCACGGGCGTTAGCTTGAAACCGTACAATTGACTCAAGAAGCAATGGATGGCGGACTGTTGCTTGTCCTTCAACCGCCGTAGAACCGTCCGTAGCATTAGAACGCGGCGTTTCAATTTTAGTTCCCAACAAATCCAAGCCCATGACGTATTGCTGGAGCAATTCTTGGCGGGATTCGTTGTCTTGTTCAATTAACCGCACAAGTTCACTGGCAATTTGGCCTAATGAACTATTATCCAAGTGCATTGCAAGATTTTCGTGGAAATCACCATCCTCTTCGTCTTCTTTCTTTTGAGGTCCACCAAAAGAAATAGTTACGGAACCATCTGGCAATTCAACTTTTACATACGGGGATTTTGGATTAACTTCAACGTTTTCAACATTTTCCGCCGCCATATCCATATCAAATGCGCCGAAATCATCTGGCGTACTTCCCAAAACGGGAACTTGGCGAATGTTCATTGGCGCTAATGGCATAGGTTACACCGGGTACAATTGTTGATTGCGACTGGACTTATATAGCATACTTTCAGTCTTATCCGCTACTATTTCTACTGGTTTACGTGCAAAACCTATAACACGCAAGTGTGACAGTGCTTGCGTCATGCTATCAACCAAGTCGTCATGCTTTGACTTGGGGAACGATTCCGCTTGCTCAATGACTTTTTCCGCCCATTCCATGTCGGGGGCGTAAATCATCCCCTCCGCGAAAAGATGTTGAATTGCGTAAGTACGTGCAACTTTATCCCCTCTACCGGGATCTACAAGTTGAATTCCCCAATTTTCCCGCGCAAAGTGGGTGCGGAGTTCCTGAGCAACGGAAAGTCCAGCCGCCTTGGAT
>Ga0208738_1000031_pt1 | contig 45478 bp, 53 predicted proteins | sample CryBogCBE21Jul09_FD_184561 | JGI IMG/M metagenome (GOLD analysis project Ga0208738, IMG submission 184561) | Freshwater microbial communities from Crystal Bog, Wisconsin, USA - CBE21Jul09 (SPAdes) | ecosystem: Environmental > Aquatic > Freshwater > Lake | place: Crystal Bog, Wisconsin, USA... | reverse complement strand
TTGCGCCCAATCAAACTTTTCGTACAACAACAGGTGAAATGGCACTCGTGCCTGTACGGGGACAACTTGAGGACACCGAGCTTTTATTTGATAAGAACAACAGTTTGGTTGTTAGTGGCTCGAAGCACAAGCAGTTGTATCGCAAGGTCTCGTTAAAGGAGGACAGAGAGCGCAACAAAGAAGTGCGGGACTTCTTTAGACCATTCATTACAGTATGCATGTTCAGGCTACCTGAGTACTTAGCTTGGTTTAAATACGATCGTGAAAAAGCAGTCCCGTTTGGTGATGGCGCAGGGGTAACGTATAGTGAGCGCAATGAGTTGCGTGACTTCTACAATTGTCCCGACTCCGATACAGTAAGAGACAGGGCAGTTGATACGCTCATTAATCATAGTGCACAACAAGCGTATGACAGTATCACATGCAGACGTATTCATGCTAGATTGCAATGGAAAGCTACTACGTTTAGTCGTGAACATCAGATCGAGATGCTGACCAGTAACAACGAGCTAGTGACAGAAAAGGAATTGGAAAAGGCATTGCTTGATCGCATGGTGCGAATTGTTGGTAAGTGTGTGACAGGAAACGAATTGATACCTAAGTTCTGCACCCCTAAAGAGTTCCCATACTCCAACAATCATGTGTTGTAAAAATGTCAAAGGTTAGACAATCTGTGGTATACTATGGTTTCGGTCAGTAATTTTATTAATCAACAGGAGAACGCAAATGAGAAACTTTTTATCTTTCAAACAAGTGCAATCGTTAGTAGCAACTGTCGGACACAAGCGTACAGTTATCGTAGAGGGTGAGAATGGCATTGGTAAGACTGCACTATTCCATGCGCTCAAATCTTTACCTCAGTTCGCCAATCACATTGCAGTCGATCCTATTGATTGCACTCAGCTATCCGATGGTAGCGTGTGGATGCCTGACCTTGATCGTGAAAGCGGTGTCTCACGTGAGTTACCCAATGAACGCTTCGGTGTATCTAAGTTCAATCAAAAGGGTATCAATGGTGCGAAGCCGATACTGATTGCGCTCGATGAGATTGCTAAAGCACCGCAGTTTATTAAGAACGTACTCGCACCGATCATCTACGAGAGACGTGTTGGTAACTATCATTTGCCCGAGGGTAGTGTGGTTGTATGCTTCACCAACCTTGCAGTTGAGGGACTAGGCGATTCTATTCAGGCACACTTGCGTAATCGTTTGACGTTCGTCAAGATGCGTAAACCTACAGTAGATGAGTGGATCAATGACTATGCGGTATCAGCGGGTGTCAATCCAAATGTGTTGGCATTCGTGCACAACTTCCCAATGGTGTTCGATTCGTTTTTAGATTATGAGAAAGGTGGTAAATATGAGGGTAAAGATCTCTCTCGTGACAATGGTTATATTTTTAATCCTAGAAGTACTGCGGTTGCCTATGCTACTCCTCGCTCTCTTGTTGCGTCTAGTGATATTCTTAATGCGGGAGATGGGGTACTGGACGATGACACTCTTGAGTCTGCTCTTGTGGGGACTGTTGGTGCAACTACTGCTGAGGCTCTAGGTTCATTCATTAGATTCGGACGAGACATTTGCTCACTTGATCGTGTGATTGCTGACCCTGAGAACGCACCGCTATCTGACAACCCGACCGCTCAGTTGGTGCAAGTGTTCCAGTTCGTATCACGTGTTGATAAGCGTGAGGATGCCGAGCAAGTTGTTAAGTATGTGTGGAGGATGAAAGCTGAGATGCAGTCTATCTTTGTAAATACTGTAGCGCAGTCCCAACGTGTGGCAGTCTATGCCACGCTGACTGAGTTCGGTAACATGTTGAGTGCACACAAAATCTTTTTTAGTACCAAGTAAACACGGGAGGAACTATGAGCTTTGATAAATTAACACCACAACAAAAAGTGCAGAAAGCTAATATCGACTGTATGCGACATCCCAAGTTCGCATTGTTATCAGGTGTGATCTGCATGGGTAAGTCTGAAGTGCGTGATGATGTACCAACTGCAATGGCTGACGGCAAGAACAAGTTCTATGGGACTGAGTTCATATCTGACTTCACGCTTAAGCAGTTGCGGTATTTGGTATTGCATGAGAACTTCCACATTGCGCTGAAGCATTGCGTGTTGCCGATGTATCACGAGTTGCAAAAGAAGTTTGGGAAGCCTATCAATAACATTGCAATGGACTACTGTGTTAACAGTTTGATTGAAGAGATCGATCCTGACTTCAAGTTTGTTGAACGTCCGACTAAGGTAGCTCCACTCGTGGATGATAACTTCAAGGGTATGTCTTACACGCAGATACTGCAAGAGCTACTCAAGAATGCTAAGTTTGTTGACGTGCAAACACTTGATGAACACGGGGACTTTGAGGAGGGTGAGGGCGATGCCCAAGGCGATGGTGGGAAAACTGAGCTTATTCGTCAGATCGATGATGCCAATCGTCAAGGCGAGATGCTAGTGCGTAAGATGGCGGGGGATGGTGCGGGTGGTCGTGACATTCTTGAGACTGCACGTGAACGTCAGACAGATTGGAGAGAAGCATTACGTGAGTTCATTCAGACCATCTCAACAGGTGATGAGAACTCTAGGTTCTGTCCTCCCAACAAACGTATGTTGGCAAGTGGGTTCGTGATGCCGTCTCACTTTACTGAGTCGATGGGTGAGTTGATCATTGCGTGTGACACATCAGGTTCAATGCATCCTTACTACAGTCTTGTGTTCGGTGAGATTGCTAAGATATGCGCTGACGTTAAGCCCGAGTCTGTACGTGTAGTATGGTGGGATACAGAGGTGTGCGGTGATCAGGAGTTCAAACCCCATGAGTACGATAACATTGCAACGCTGATGTCTCCCAAGGGCGGTGGCGGTACAACACCAACATGTGTGACTGAGTACATTGCAGAGAACAAGATCAATACCAATGCGCTCTTATGGTTGTCTGATGGGTATTTGTTCTGTGAAGACCCGCCAACCCCATGTCCCTCATTGTGGGGTATCGTGGACAATACCGAGTTCGTACCACAACACGGCAAGGTAGTAAGGATTCAATCATGATGCGACTTATACCCGTAAGTATCTGTAAGAGATACATGTCCGAGCTAGGACGTGAGATCAGCGAGATGCTAGAGACTAGCCCTTGGATAATGGATGAGTATCACCTCATACATGAAGCGTCAGGCATAAAGTTTTGGGTAGCAAATGGGTATGAACATTTCAAACTAAAAGACGTTAGTGGCATGCTACTGTCCGAGTCGAGGTTTAACAGACTGTTGAACGCGTGGGATTATCGTGTGCTGTGGGAACAGTACGGCGCGCTGTGTACGCGGACTGCCAATCGTAAACTGCAAAGCCATCACAATGAAGTTATCAACCGAATTAGATTAGCAAAAATAAAGGAGAGCAAGATATGACAACAAGATATAACTTAGATACATGTGCAATGTTAGTAGAGTTCAACGCAAGTGTGTGGACTGCAAGGAAATTAGACAGGGGTGTGACCGATGAGGTTGTGTCCAATAAGAATGCGGGAGCTAAAGATTCCGCTCGTGTGAATAAGAACCTGTTGGCGGGTCGTGATGAGTTGGCTGACATTGTGCAGTTCGTTGGTAAGATTCGCCAGTTTGTTTATGACAACACGTTGCCGTGGAGTGACTCAGGTCTGCGTATGTTACCGACTGTTAACTTTGCTAAGTTCTGTGAGAAGATGTCGGACTTTGAGACTGACTTCACTAAACTTGTGCAAGACTTTGTATACATATATCCTACGCTCATTACGGCTCAAGCTATGGCACTCGGGGATATGTTCAAGCGTGATGACTATCCAACCGCCAATGAGATCATGACCAAGTTCGCATTCAGGGTTAACTATATGCCTATGCCATCAAGCGGTGACTTCAGGGTTGATGTGGGCAATGATGCACAGAAGTACCTACAAGAACAACTGGAGCGCGTGGCACAAGAGCGTGTAGACAATGCGATGGCGGACATCAAGCGTAGGATAGGTGAGCATATGAAGCGCATGTCTGATCGCTTGACAACCGACTATGTTGCGGGGGAAGCCAAGCAAAGACGTTTCCATGACTCACTTGTGGATGGTGCGCTTGAGTTGTGCGACTTGACCAAGGCTCTTAATGTGACGGGTGACAAAGATCTTGAGGATGCACGACGTGCGCTTGAGTCTGCATTGCTTCACACAGATGCCAACGAGTTGCGTAAGAACGAAGCGGTTCGTCAAGACACCAAGAAAGCAGTTGACGCTATACTTAACAAGTTCTCATTCTGATGTTGTCCCCTCCATTTCCTGAGAAACTTATTCCCGTGGGGAACAAACCTGTTCCCTTTAATCCTGCTAACCATGAGGAAGCTCCATTTTGATTACAACAAGCACAGGTATACGTATCGGTTGCCGATACAATCCGAACACAAACTATAACTCGCCTGATCAGTTTTGGCTTAGAATTCTTCTGTACCAACTTAAATGCGATAATAGAAAATGAGATTTGCATCGGGGTATTCATAGTTGCTAATAGGTAGAAGAGCCTGATAGATGTGGCACTACTTAGACTAAGTCAGTACGCTTCCCCGATGTTAAAAGTTTATGGGCGTACTGAACCTCCTGGTACCACGAACAGAGGGGGCGTGGAATCTATCTTTCCCCCTCACCATTTTTTATAAAGGAGAGAATGTATGAATGAAATATTAGATTTTCTTTTGTTAATAGGTGTACTGAGCGTAGGTGCAATATGGATAACGGCAGTATTTTGTTTTATGCTTGTTCTTTTTGGTGGTCATGATGACTGAAACAAGAGAAGTATGAAAATTAGTTTATGGAGGAAACGTGCTATGCCAAGACCGAAGAGTGAATTTACAAACGGAGTTAATGTGGGTTTTCGCATGAGTAAAGAACAAAGAGATATGTTCCAAGCGTTGGGCGGTATTGAGTGGTTGAGAAACTATTTGAACCGCCAGTTGCGACAGGAAGCTATTCAATTAGGTTTAACAAAGGAGAGAGACGATGGAAAAGAAAGCAGATGATTTTCAAATTGGAGGCACTCATTACAAAGAGATGCCTGTGCAACCTTGGACAGTAATGGAAAACGTCCTTACTCGTGCCGAGTTCATTGGGTTTTTGAAGGGCAATATTATTAAATACTCTATGCGTGCGGGGCGCAAAGGTGCGACAGACGAAGATATAAACAAAGCATTTCACTACATTGAAAAACTTAATGAGGTGAATTACTAATGGCGATGACGCCTGAAGCCAAAGTTAAAAAGGCTATCAGAAAGATTCTTGATGAGTACAAGGCGTACTACTCTATGCCAATTGGTAGCGGGTATGGTAACTCGGGCACGCCTGATTTTCTTGTGTGTTACAAGGGTAGGTTTATTGGTATTGAAGCAAAGGCGGGGGAAAACAAACCAACCACATTGCAGTACGATAACTTACACAGAATTCAACAGACGGGGGGAATCCCGTTGGTGATTAATGAACATGGATTATATTTTTTACAGGAGGTTTTAGATGGAATCAAATAACAAATTTAAAGATATCGTGGACAAGATTGTTGGTGACTTGGGTGAAGATGAAAAACAACACTTACAATTTTTACTTCTCAAACTACTAGCGTGTTATGGTAAAGATAGTGCCCTGAGTGCCGTGGTTATTTTCGGTGATGGAGAAGGTGGAGAAATTGCGATTGCTTCGGCGAACGCTACCCATATGTTAGCTACTGAATTAATTGCGATTGCTCACGAACACGTACAAAAACAAACCATGAGCGGTGCGCCTCCTAAAGAAATGTTTAATTAACACAAGGGGACAAGAATGACACAAGACAAAGACATGAATGAGATATTTGAGTCGGCATTTACAAGCGCACTTATTACTGGAATAGGAGTTGTAAAGATAAGCAACACAAACTCAGGTATGGAATGGGAGGCGGTAGCACCTGATAAGTTTTTAGAGCTTTCAGAAGAGCTTAAATGGCGTGATCAGAAGAGGTTCAAAGGGGACAAGAATGATTAAAGATACAGCGGTACAAATACTTTTGGAACACTTTAGTGAGGGTATGGTACGCACTATTGTTGATGCTATTGCTCAAGATGAGCGCGAGGAGTGTGCAAAGGTGTGTGATGCGTATGACAACGGTAGATATTCAAATGCCGCAGATTTGTGCGCTGAATCTATTCGTGCAAGGGGACAAGAATGAATGAATATTGGTTCCAATTAATTGTAAATTTAGCATTGATTGTCGCTATTGTTTTTCTTGTATCGAATGAACATTATTGGTTTGCCTTTCTTTTATGTTTTGGAGTTAAAGTTGTTGGCAAAGATCTTAAAGGGGCCAAAAATGACACAAGATGAAACTATTGAATTGGCTAGACAGGCTGGATTTTTTGTTAGGGAAGATGAAGCGTATAGCCCATCGAGTCAAGAAGACCACGAACTAACGCCTTACCTCAAAACCTTTGCCAAACTAATAGCAGAAAAAGAACGTGAGGAATGTGCAAAGTTGGCAGAAGAAGTTGGACGATATAAAAATGAATATGGAATTGCTAATGCTATTAGAGAAAGGGGACAAGAATGAAACATAAACACGCAGAATTAATCAAGGCATGGGCAGATGGTGCTCAAATTCAAATTAGAGATGATTTGGATGATATATGGTTAGATACTAATTCTCCCTCATGGGTTGCAGAATATCAATACAGAATAAAACCAGAACCTAAGCCAGATGTTGTTAGGTATTATGAAGTTCATAAAGAATTTGGGGGACCCTTACAAAGCCCTTTCCACAACATAAAAGCCACATATGATGGTGAAACAGGTGAGTTGAAATCAGCAGAGGTGCTCTCAAGGGGACAAGAATGACTAGAAAAGAAATTTGGGAAGACTTTATAGCACCTATTGGCGGGGCAACGCTTTTTGTTATTCTGTTTGGTATAGTAATAGGATTGATATTATTATTATTATTATTTTGTGCGCTTTCCGCAGTGTTTAGCCCAACGCCCGAGCAAAAGGCTGAATTAAACAAACCAAGGATTGTTTCTAAATTTGAAGACTGTGAGATATGGATATTTCAAAACACACATTACGTTACAAGGTGTGGCAACCATACAGTAACCGAGCGCCATTACTCAGAGTATTGTGGCAAAGGATGTACAAGACAAAAAGTAGAAAGGATTGAGAATGACTAAAGAAGAAATATTAACTAAAGATTATGCGTTAGCAGTTGCACTTGAGGCACTTGTGTTGGCTAGGACTCTTTCAACTGGTAAAGCGAGTGATCAATTTCATAATGCCATAGAAATTATTAAAAGAACATTTATAGAACAGCAAAGGGACAAGAATGACTGACGAAGAAATACACAACATTTATTTGCACATGAGTGGCAAAGCAGAGGGGTTGGTTGAAGCAAATGGCACGGCTGACTTTCCTGTATTGTTTGCTAGAGCAATCCTTGAATACGATAGACTGACAAAAGATGCACAGAACATGGCATCTAAATTTACCCATAAAGAACAACTAGAAACCAAAGATGAGTTTGTTGGTAAGTTTGCAAAGTTTACTGATGGTATATGGAGAGAAGTAACTGATTATTCTGCGGGAATTCCTTTTTACACAACACCACAACAAGGATGCGCTGAATGTGGAATTGGTGGTGGTTATGCGTTGTATTGCCTTGCGTGCGCTGAAAAATATGTTAAGCCTGAATGGATAGGTTTGACACATGAAGAAATATCAGTCGAATGGTTTGCAGTTTTTGATGCTGAGCCTGGCATTGGAAAAAATATAACCAATGGTGTATTTGATTTTGCTAATGCAATAGAAGCTAAATTAAAAGAGAAGAACACATGAATGAAAAACTAATGGTCGATAGAGCTTGTTTCGAGCGTGGGTGCATGGGACTTCCTAATCCGCACGAGAGACTGATTAAAGAAGATGAGGTTGTGTGGTTGGTGGAGGGGAAAGAGTGGGTAGGTCTGACAGACATAGACTTGGAATACCTTTCAAACAAAAAACTTGGGGCGTACGACCTGTGTCTTGAAGTAGAAGCTATGCTGAAGGAGCGCAACACATGAAATACCCATCATATTGTTGCCAGAAGTGTGGAGAATTGATTGGATGGCTTGGTCGAGTCATGCCATTTCACAAATGCAAGGAGAAAAACAGATGAATGAAGTTTTAATGTCTGGATTTGGAGTGTCTAATAAAGGATTTGGTTTGAGTGTAAACACGACACATGACGGAAGCACTATTACGTTCACTTCAGGAGATATCATCAAAGATATTTTGACTGACCCTATAATAACTAATAACGGCAAATCAGTTGGTGAGCGTAATATTGAATGGCTACACGAGAAGCTAGACGAATGGATTAAAAAACAACTGGAACTCGACAAATGAGCGCACCATACAAAGCTATCGTGACTGTGGACTTTGAAACACGTTGGGATAGTAAAGAGTACACATTAAGTAAAATGACAACAGAGGAGTACATTCGTGATAAAAGATTCAAAGCGTTCGGGGCGTGTCTCCACGACTATGGCTCAGACAAAACTATACAATGGTATCGAGGTGATGAGTTACCTAGAATCCTTTCAACCTACAACTGGAAGGAAACGGCGCTCCTCGCCCACAACGCCCAATTCGATGTCTCCATCCTCAGTTGGAAATACGGAATCAAACCCGCTTTTATATTCGACACCTTATCGATGGCACGAGCTTTACGGGGCGTGGAAGTTGGAAATTCCCTTGCCCGATTGGCTGAAGATTTTGGACTCCCTCCCAAGGGAAAGGCAGTATATTCAACAGACGGACTCGACGAAATTCATGACCGCAATATTGAGCGAGAGTTGGAAGAATATTGCAAACACGACGTATACCTATGTGAACAAATCTACGAGAGGTTGGCACACGGCTACCCTATTAAGGAACTCAGACTCATAGACATGACACTTCGTATGTATACAGAACCTTTATTGGAATTGGATCAGCGCATGTTAATTGAGGCACTTACGGATGAAAGGGATAAACGTGAAGGACTATTACAAAGGCTCGGCGTGGATGAGACTGCACTCGCTTCGAACAAGCAGTTTGCAGAACTACTTAAAACATTGGGAGTCGACCCCCCAACAAAGATTAGCAAAACAACCGGCAAACAAACGCTTGCACTTGCTAAAAATGATGCGCACTTCCAAGCCCTACTCAATGGAGAAAATGAAGATGTTGCCCTCGTTTGTGAAGCACGCCTTAAAGTTAAGTCGACTACCGAAAGAACTCGGGCGCAGAGGTTCCTTGATATTTCGCAAAGGGGTGCATTACCGGTTCCGCTATCGTACTACGGAGCGAAGTCGGGTCGCTGGACGGCGTCCAAAGGCTCCGCTATCAATATGCAAAACCTCAAACGAGGGTCGTTCTTACGCAAAGCGATTATGGCTCCCGAAGGCTATCAGTTGGTCGTGGGGGATCTCTCGCAGATTGAGCCGAGAGTACTTGCGTGGTTTGCCGATTACGAAGACATGCTCGATATCTTCAGGAGTGGCGCTGACGCTTACGCCTCGTTCGGTGCGCAGATGTTTAACATACCAGGACTTAGTAAAGAATCGCATCCCGACCTACGGCAGTCTGCAAAAAGTGCGCTCTTGGGTTGCGGGTATGGTCTCGGTTGGGCATCGTTCGCTACGCAGTTACTCGTGGGCTTTCTTGGTGCTCCGCCAGTCAGATACACGAAAGACTTTGCGAAGAAGCTTGGGGTCGACAAAGAGTACGTTGAGAAGTTCTTGGAGAACAAAGAGAACCTAGAGAAGATGGCAGACATCCCGCACACATGTACAGACGGCGAACTGCTGATTCACTGTGTAGCATCTAAGGCAATCATCGATATCTATAGACGGACGGCTCAACCTGTAGTAAGTTTCTGGGAGATGTGCACAGAGATGATGTCTCGTTGCCTTATTAATGGTGAAGAGATGCAATACAAGTGTATAATATTTCGCAAAGGCGAGATTGAATTGCCCAACGGCATGAAGCTTTTGTATCCTGATTTACGCCAAATCAAAGATGAAGACAAGAAAACACATTGGGTGTACGGCGCAGATGCAACGAAGCTATATGCAGGGAAAATCACGAATAACATCATTCAAGGTGTCGCTCGTATCGTTATGACGGATGGTATGCTCAGGGTACAAAAGAGGTATCCTGTGAAAGGAACTGTGCACGACGAGTTAATATGCGTTGTGCCTGATGAGGAAGTGGCTGAAGCTAAGACATGGGTCTTGGCTCAGATGACTATGGAGCCGAGCTATTTGCCCGGTATACCACTCAACGCCGATGGTGGCGCACACCGCAGATATGGACTAGCAAAGAACTAAGGAGAAGCAATGATAATACCAACAGCATTCACAATAGGTAAGAAAACGTACAAAGTAAATATACACAAGCACATACCGGGTTCAGACTCGATGGGGCAGATTCACTATCACAAAGGGCTGATTGAGATTGCAACGCATAGTGTAACTACTGGTGAACCTTATCCTGAACGAGAGGTAGCAGACACGTTTTGGCATGAGATCACGCACGCTATTCTTAAGGATATGGGTAACGATTTAGAATCAAATGAACTTTTCGTTGGGGCGTTTGCAGATAGGTTGGTAGATGTCATCGTCTCCGCAAAAATTTAAGTTCCCCGATGAGCATAAATATGCGCATTTAGGTGAGGAAGAAATGCATATGCTCATGGACTTGGCGAAATACAAAGTAGAGAGACAGATAGGGTGGCTCGGGACAAATTTAACTGCTTGGGTTTTAGTAACTCCTAAAGATGAACATTACACACTCCCGACTTGTACTGCTGATCAACGTACACGAGAAGCTTTTCTTATGTTTATGTGTTTGCATGCCGGTGAAAATTATCAATAACTACTAGGAATCTTATGGATATCAAACCAATCGCTTGGTCACACTCATCACTTAAAGACTTTGAGGGATGCGCTAGGCGTTATCATGAAACCAAGATACTAAAGAACTATCCGTTTGTAGAAACCGAAGCCATAAAGTATGGTAACTTGCTACACAAAGCGGTGGAGAACTATATTAAAGGTACTCATGAACTAGACGAGCGGTTTGAATTCATGCGCCCAATCGTGGACAAGCTCAAAGCAAAAAAAGGACGGGTGTCAGCTGAAACAAAAATGGCTTTAACAAAAAATCTTGAGCCATGCGACTGGTTTGATAAACGTGTTTGGGTAAGAGGTATTGCGGACATGTTGATTATTGACGATGAGGACTTGACTGCATGGGTGATTGACTGGAAAACAGGTAGCAACAAATATCCTGATAGGGATCAGTTGGATCTTATGGCGTGCATGGTGTTTAAGATACATCCGCATATTAGAAAAGTGAACGCCGCCTTGATGTTTGTATTAAAAGATGATATGGTTAAGACATCCATGACCCATGAGGAGTCTGGCGCAAAGTGGTGGGAGTTTAGGGAACGCTACGGCAAGTTAATGGACTGTGCAACTAACGATGTGTGGAACCCAACACAGACCCCGCTTTGTGGATGGTGTCCTGTTAAGACATGTGAATTTAATACCAAAAGAAAGGATTAAAAATGGCTACTAAAAAACGTGATTACAAAAAAGAATACCAACGTGACTTAGAAACAGGCAAGTCGGGGCCTGACTCTGATCAACACGAACGCCAACGTGCACGTAGGATGTATGACAAATTAGGTATTGATAGAAGTGGTAAAGATATTGATCATATCAAGCCATTGCGTAAAGGCGGAAAGTCAACCAAAGGTAATTTAAGACTGCGCCCCAAGAGTACCAACCAAGGTGACAACAAGTGATAAAAACAGGAACAACTGTAAATAATGTAACACCTGTTTATACTTTTGTAGAGTCCCTTGGTGTAACTCCAAAAATACCTGAGTTTGATTTGTCTGCATCTGAACTTAAATGTGAGCAGTTTGATATGAAGATAAGTGACTTAGTTAATTTGTGGTTGGCTAAGTATGGTAACGAATGGGTAGACGTTCAAGAAGTTAAGCACGATAACTATTACAAATATGTTTACGCAAGACTTAAAGCAGTAAGCGAACTAGAACAACACTACTTAACAGACCGCTCGAAGTTTGTATGTAGGAAACCAGATTAAAACAAAGGAGAAGTAAATGGCGAAAATAAAAACAGTAACAATGAACTCGACGCAAGCAAAAATATACAACAATTTGTTCGAAGACGATCCCACGATTGCGCAAGACTACGCAGCAAAATTAGCAAAGTCTTTGGTGCAAACTAAAAATGCAATAGCAAGCGGAATACTTAATCAAACCTTTAATTCGTTTAATCCTAATAAACGAGAAGCATATATGATGCCTTTGTCCCAGGTCGTCACGCTTTGGCAAGCTAAGCATGGGGATCAGTGGGTTCATGACGACCTTTTACCCATAGTTCAAGAGTCCGCACAATTTTTTCAAGATGCGTATTGGCGCTTAAGAAGAAATGATTTAATGGAAGAAGCTGATGACGGTTGGTATCGCCTTAAGGAAGGTGCGTGATGGCAATCAGTAGACAACAATTACTCACGCAGATACAGCCGGGATTAGCTAAGCTGTTTAATGATGAATACAATAGATACACTAGACAACCGGTTGACATGGATACAACCATAAGAAAAAAATACAACGATGTTAAAAACAAAGCATTTATTGACGTTTCTGTAGACACGTTGTTAGGACTTTGGATGGTACTCTTTCCAACCGGTTTTGCAGAGTTAAAAGACGTTGAATCTATATCCGAAGATATGCGAGATGTTGGTCGTGTGCTAAGAGATGAAGGCATCTTGAAGTTTAACCACAATACTTACATGTACTACATTGCAAAGGAGTTCAGATGAGTATCAAAATATCTGAGCGCTATTCATTTGGATGGACTGACCCAAGGGGCATTGTTAGTGGCGGACATAATGATGTTAATCCTCTTGGGGGTGTGCCAAAGGATATTAGGGCGCTATCTATAAAAGCTTGTCGTGATTTGTGGGAAGTACGCATGGGCGACGCCCCGGTTGAAGTTAAGGTGATAGAAAGTATACCTAAAGAGGATCCACTAAAAGGGATTGCTAGAAAGCTTTTTGAAGCAGATGAACTTATCTATGAAGTAGTGAATCTTCCCGATAGAGTAGGGCGTGTAGAAGTATATAAATTAAAGGCAGAGTATGGAGATAATTGATAACAAAGCGCTTTTGTTTCGTACTCGCACGCCTGAAAAGTACAGCATCATACCTAAGCATAAAGTCGTCAGCGAAGAAGATGGTATATACAATGTAGCCGTCTATTGGGGACTTGATGAAGTACGAGTGCTTAAAAATCTTGGCGTAAAAAACGTACCCGCCCCTATAACCAAACGCTACAACTATCCCGGTCGCTACAAACCTATGGCGCATCAGATAGAGACGGCGGCTTTTTTAACCCTCCATAGACGTGCGTTCTGTTTCAATGAGCCGGGTACAGGTAAAACTTTGTCTGCATTATGGGCGGCTGATTATCTTATGCAAAAAGGTGACGTGCGCAGAGTCTTGGTACTCAGTCCTTTATCTATCATGCAGTCGGCGTGGATGCAAGACATCAGCAACAGTATCCTACACAGATCCGCTATAGTCGCACACCACACAAAAGCCACACGCCGTATAGAAATGATTCAGCAAGATTATGAAATCGTCATTACCAACTACGAAGGCTTGGAACTTATTGCCGAAGAAGTAAAGAACGATGGGCGCTTTGATTTGATTATTGTTGATGAAGCCAACGCATACAAGAACCCATCTACACGCAGATGGAAAGCACTTAACTTTGTTTTAAAACCCGATACATATTTGTGGATGATGACAGGAACCCCTGCTTCACAATCTCCTGTAGATGCGTATGGCTTAGCTAGACTTGTTAATCCAAATGGTGTGCCTAAATTCCAAACTGCATGGCGTGATAGAGTTATGCAGAAAATGACCATGTTTAAATGGGCGCCTAAACCTGATGCCACAAAAATGGTACACGAGGCACTTCAACCCGCTATAAGATTTACAAAGGCGCAATGCTTGGACTTGCCTCCTGTGGTTACAGTCACGCGTGAAGTACCGATGTCTCCGCAACAAGCAAAATACTATAAGATTCTCAAAGAACAATTCATGGTTAAAGCGGCGGGTGAGGTTATCAGCGCAGTCAATGCCGGTGTTGCAGTCAGTAAACTGTTACAAATATCTTGTGGTGCCGCTTACACAGATGACAAAGAAGTTGTTGAGTTTGATGCCAAACCAAGACTAAATGTGCTTGAAGAAATTTTAGAAGAAACAGAACGCAAGGTTATTATTTTTGCGTTGTTCAGATCCAGTATCGACTCTATAATCGCACACCTTACTAAAGCCGGTTATGGCGTGGACACAATTCATGGTGACGTGTCTGCGGGTAAGAGAGCTACGATTATTAAAGACTTTCAAACCACAGATAAAATCAAAGTTCTTGTAATGCAACCGCAAGCTACGGCACACGGGATTACCCTAACCAAAGCAGATACTGTTGTATTTTTCGGACCCCTTATGTCTGTTGAAATGTATACACAATGTATTGCTCGTGCAGATCGTAAAGGACAAGATGCAGAGAAGGTAACTGTGATTCATATAGAGTCAAGCCCTATCGAGAAAAAGCTATTTAAAGCAATGAGTACCAAAGTTAACGATCACGCAATGTTAACTGCTTTATTTGATCACGAAGTAAAAAATAATTAAAAGGAGGTTGTAAAACGAATTTTTATGGTGTAGAATTGTTAAACATTAGACAAAAAGAGGAGAAGAAAAATGAGCGATTCACAGGATGAAGTGTCGGCGATCCCTTTGGATAAGTTGGCAAAAGTGTATAGGAAAATGCAAGCGAGGATTCAAGAATTAACTACTGAGTATGAAAATCAAATTGAGGGTATCAAAGCTCAACGAGATGAAGTTAAGTCAGTACTTAAAGATAGAATGCTTGCACTCGGAGTCAAGTCTGTAAAGACTGATCATGGCACAGTATCGTTAACAACAAAGACACGATACAACGCATCAGATTGGGACGCATTTAAAGAGTTCGTAAAAGAACATGATGCGCTTGATCTTTTTGAGAGACGTATTGCACAAACAAACATGGCAAAGTTTCTTGAAGAGAATCCCAAACTACTACCCCCCGGTTTGAACTCACACAGTGAGTTTGATATTTCAGTTCGTAAACCAACGTAAGGAGAAGAGATGAGCAATATTGCTTTATTTGATGGGGCTAAAGCCCCAGCGTTTGCAAAACAACGTACAGGTAAATCTGCATTAGCAGAGGCATTAGGTGGAAGCGCAGACTTTGGTAAGCGCATATCTATTAAAGGCGGTGTATTCCGTTTGATGTCTAGTGGGAAAGAAATTGCTAACATTGAAGAGCGCTATCTTGATGTAGTGTTTGTTAATGCCGCACCTAAGACAAGTCGTATTTGGTACGCTAAAGCGTACGATGGAGATGCAACAACTCCTGATTGTTGGTCTGCTGATGGTGAAACATCTAGCCCTGATTCTAAAGATCGTCAGTCTGAAAACTGTAGAGATTGCGCAAAGAATATAGCCGGTTCAGGTCAAGGTGACTCAAAAGCTTGCCGTTTCCAACACAGAGTTGCGGTAGTGTTAGCCAATGATATTAATGGCGATGTGTTACAACTGCCAGTTCCTGGAGCTTCTGTATTTGGCGATGCTGATGGTGACAACATGCCTTTAAAAGCATACGCTCGTTGGTTAGCGGCTCAACAGATTGATCCTGAAATGGTTGTGACTCGTATGAAGTTTGATACCAAAGCAGAATCACCTAAGTTGTTCTTTAAATCCATGAAGTGGTTAGAGCAAGAGGAATACGATGTTGTGTTACAAAAAGGTAAGAGTCCCGAAGCACTTGCGGCAATTACATTCTCTGTAACAAAAGTAGATAAAGTTGCGCCTCCGATTGCGATTGAAGGTAAAAAACCCGCTAAGGTAGCAGAACCCGAGATTACTGAGGACGAGGACGAAGTCATTGCTCCTGCACCTAAGAAGGCGAAACCCAAGGCGAAGGTAGAAGTCGTGGCAGACGATGAAGTCGACGAGCCAGTTGTCGTTAAGCAAGAGAAGAAAGCACCTGCGGTACCCCCCAAGGCGAGTTTAGCTTCAGCGATTGATGATTGGGACGATTAAATGGCATATTCACCGAAAGTTATCGCAACGGTGAAGAAGGCGCCCAAGACTCTAGGAAATCAACTAGGGCGATGGGCGATCCATCTCGAGTTCCCCGTTACAAAAATCGCTAGGGCTACTGGTGCAACTCGCCAGTCTGTATATAACTGGTTTAATGGTGGCGAAGTCTTTGTCGCATACCGCCCAGTTGTTGAGTCCCTCCTAAAAATATTACAGACGTCACCTACCAAGGAAGACGCGTGGAGAAAAGTATGCAAGTCATTCCGCCTAGAAACCTAAGTAATTCTGAATTGATTCGTTATGCCGCTGATGTGCTTGCATACCAAGTTGATTTGCCATTAAGTGTACAAGTAGAATTATTAAGAAGGTTCTCGGCACTTAACCCTGCGGACACATTTCCGCCCAAAGATCCAAACCAACAAGAACTGTTCCCCCAATAAACCCAAGGATACGCATGACTCCGCAAGAATTTCTGGCGGCTGTACTTCCGTCTCCGGGGAATGGGTTGTACTGCGCCGTAGAATTAACAAAAAACAAAGAACACGCTTTTGCTGATAAGGTAGAAGAACTTGTTCCTCAAATAGATACTTGGCATGCCAATGAATGCGATGTGTTTTTTGCTTTATCAACTTTTGATAGACCTGAACGCAAAGCTGAAGCGGCACAAAGTATTAAGGCTTTCTTTATTGACATGGATGGCTACGCTACCAAAAAGGATGCGGGCTTTGCACTCGCCGCTTTTGCGATTAAGACGAGCATGGACAAGTTGGGGCGACCCTACATTGTTGGCTCTGGCGGGGGGCTTCATGTCTATTGGGCGTTGACCGAAGCTATCCCAGTAAGTGTTTGGAAACCTGTTGCTGAGAACTTTAAACGTCTTTGCAAACAAGAGAACCTTAATATTGACATGACGGTTACTGCCGATGCGGCACGCATATTGCGAGTACCGGGAACAAGTAACTTTAAAAAGAAATATGGCACACCACGTCCTGTTAAGTTGCTCAATTCTGGCGACACGTTATCTTTTGATGACTTTAAAAGCTGGGTTGAGCGACATATCAAAGAGGAATTTAAAGCTCCTGAAATAGCTCTGCCCGGCAAACGTCCTGAGCGTAAGACTGCATCAGCGGTTAAACTGATTGAAAATTCAAAGAGTCTCTTTGCGCCTCTCATGGAAGAGTGTGGGCAGATCAAAGACTACATTGCCAACGCTCAAGAAGACGGCAAGGAACCCATTTGGCGTGGTCTACTTTCATGGACAAAAGTGTGCGAAGATGGTGAGGAACATGCACTAAGTTTAAGCGCCATGCATCCATACAGTGAAGAGCGGATGCGCCAGAAGTTGGCAAATATTAAAGGTCCTTATGCGTGTATTAAGATGGACAGTGAGAATCCTGGCATCTGCGGGAAGTGTCCACACTTTGGCAAGATCACCAATCCATTGATATTAGGGAGAACCCTAGCTAAAGATAATACTGCCAAGATAATCCCAATCACGTCTGTAGAAAAGCCCGTAGAAGATTTTGATGAAGAAGTTGAATTTGGTCTAAATGAAGAGGCGGAATTAGAAGAAATCTTTGACGCGCCTCCCGCCGTGTACAGACCTGAACCTCCAAGAAATTACAGTTACGGAGAGAATGGTGGTGTGTACTGCGAGAAGACTGAGAAAGATGTGGACGGCAAAACTTCTACAAGAATGATCGAGTTGGTTCCCTATGACTTGTTTGTGGTTGACTTGTTAAAGCTTGAGAATGAACACATGATTCATATGGCGGCAGTTAGACCCAACAAAGTAGAGACGTTTACGTTCCCCCAAAAGGCGGTGGTTAGTAAAGACGATACCTTAAAGAACCTTGCGACACACAACATACTTGCTTCACACGGGGCGGGTAATGATAAGAACCTTTACGACTATGTCCGTGCTTGTGCAAACGAAGCTTCAACTAACAAAAAACCAATCGAAGTCCCGCTTCAATTTGGTTGGCAAGATAATGGCTCATTCGTTTATAACCATAGGGTTTTCACTAAGGATGGCAAAGAAACCACAATCCCAATGCCAGGCTTGGAGAATATCAACCGCAATACAAATAAGATGGGTAACTTAGACGATTGGCGTCAGGTTTGGAACATATTTGTTGAGCGTAAGATGTACCCACTTTTAGCTAATGCTTTGGATTCTTTTGGTTGCCCATTGATGAGGTTTACTGAGTATGAGGGTTTTACTTGGGCACTTACTTCTAAGCTATCAGGTACAGGTAAATCACTTACGCTAAGCGCCAAGGCGGGAGTTTGGGGTCACCCAATTATGTACAGGACTGGTAAGGGAACATCGCCAGTTGCAATGCAACAAAGAGCCGGTTTGCTAAAAAGTTTACCCCTACTGATTGACGAGATCACATCGACTCAACGTGCCAATATGGAGTGGGCACCTGCCTTTATTTTTGACTTTGCAGAAGGTCAAGGTAAGGAACGTATGGATGCATCTGTAAATAAAGAACGTTTAAATAATACTAACTGGGCTTCTACTTGCACGCTGACATCCAATGAGGTGTTAACAGATTACATGGCGGGGGCTAGAAAGTTTAGCTCAAATGGTGAGCTTCTTAGAATGCTTGAGTGGAACCCAACTGAAAAACTACAATGGAGTGCAGAAGAACGTATAACTTTAAAGAAATTAAAACGCAATTACGGCGTAGCCGGAGAAGCATGGGTGCGTTGGCTTGTTAGGAATCAAGACGTTGCTGAACAAATGGTGCAGAAAGTTTCTGTAAAGTTAGGTAAAGAAATGAATTTTACAGATGATGAGCGTTATTGGCATGCGGGTTGTGCGACTACTATAGCGGCGGCTATTCTTTTGGGCAGTAATTATGCGGGGATCTTAGATGTTCCAGTTAAAGCGCTTACAGATGCCTTGCATGAATTGGTTAAGAAAGCTCGAGGTATCATTGCATCTAACATCAAAACTGCGGAAGATGTGCTTAGTGCCTATACGGGAGATAACTACGGAAGCTTTATTGTCATTAAGAAAAATGAGGGGCGCTTGCTATCCACATGGGGGTCTGGAGATACTATTGACAAATCCCTTACTCGTTCTAAAGTACGTGGGCGTGTTGAGCATGAGCTTGATTCTGTTGGACACGTTGACTATTTTATTGAAGAGCAGTTATTGAAAGCGCACTGTGTTGCCATGAGCTTTAGTTATGCAGACTTTAAAGATCAAATAAGTAGGGTTTACAAAGTTAAGTATGGCAAAAAAGATATGCTTGCAAAAACCAATGGTCCGAGCATGCGAGTAAATGTGGTGCAGATTTCGAAAAGGATTGAAGATGTTGAAGAATTTCAACTGGGAGACCTTGAAGCCGGGTGAGTGCATCTTTGTTCCAACGCTTGATGTGTACAAAACAAGGGAGATGGGGCTTCGTGCCGCCATCTGCCACGGAACAAAAACATACGCCAAGATTGGAATCAAAGACGGTTTGCTTGGCGTGCTGTTCTTTAGACGCGGGAAGTTGCCTTCCTAAAATTAGCAGAGAGTTTTTGTTTAGCTTCATCAATGCGGTCTAAACGCTCTCGCTTTTGGTCTGCGGTCAGGTGTGGTGAGTTTTGAATTATCCGTGTTTGCGCCGCAAACTGTGCCATCGTGTTTTGAAATTGTGTTGCTAGTTTTGCAAGCATTAAACGATCTTTATTGGCAAGCATATACTCTCTAGCTTCTTGTCCACGCCCTTCTTTGACCATTGTATTGAACGTGTTCTGCGCCTTGATTGCGTCTTGCGCTTCTTCATAAGCAATGTTTTCATCACCTCCACCAAACTTCTTCTGGAATGCGCTACCAATTAATGGCGCCTCAGTGATACGAGCGGCAGGTTTTTCAGTACCAGGTTTGAACAAATCATTGGCGGCACCGGCGGCGGCAAGAGGTAACTGTCCTAAATAACCTTTGACAATGTGCTCTAACTTAATAGGGGAAATTACTCCGCCAACTAAGTGACTCATTTGTTTAGCAAGTTCTGTAGTGTTTGCAGTAATGCGTTGCTCAGGATCTAATTTTTGCAAACGTGCAGACTCTAAGGGTTGCATGTAGTTTAAATCTAAATTCAGTGCGGCTTCTGCAATAGGCTTAATTACTTGTGGCACGCCCTTGGAACTATACCCAGGAATTGAACTAGAAAATAACTTAGCTAATGCCCCTGCTTGATCTTTAGTTTCAGCCGTACCATTGATTGCATCTGCGGCGGCGGCACCAAGAGAAAAGAAATAACCAACCTCGTAAGGTACAGGAATCTTTATAGGCTCTTCAAGACCAGGCAAGAACACAAACATGTTACTGTACTTATCTTGTAGCGTTGCATTCTTATAGTAAGGATTGTCTGATAGCGCAAAGCCGTATGCTAAACCTGAACCCGCCAAAGTAAGTGCTGTATTGTAGAACTTCTTCTTGATGTTCAGTTGGTCATTAAAAGGCATATTGCCACGAGCGGCTTTAGCAAATGAGTTGAGCGCTTGGATTTGTCCGTTCATGAACGGGATCATTCTGTTGGTATGTTGAACTGACGCAGACAATCCACGCTTTTGATAGTTCACAATTTCACGAGCCGCAACTTCAGCTTCAACCTCAGACATACCTTTTTCACGAGCATTCTGATATACCAAAGCACGTGTAGACGCATCAGCATCCAGCGCCATCTTATCGGCTTTTGAAACTAACCATTGAATAGCGTTTTGATCTTTACCACTTGCCAACTGCAAAGCATATTTAGAAATGTCGCTACTGTCGCCTTTGAATATTTGACTGTGCAAAATACCTTTTCTTATAAGCTCTGCGCCAACTTCACTCTTACCCCTTTGCATTTGAATAAAGTTTTTACCGGCGGCAAGCACAGCCATTAAAGGATTTTTATCCACACCACCAGTTGCTATTGCCGCTATAGGATCACGAAGCAATTGATGCGCAAGATAAAGCGGAGTTCTTGTAACACCTGAACGCAACAGATCTGATGCATCGCCTGCAAGTTTTAAGTAAGCTGGTAAACTGAGCGCAGTACCTTCAATACTCTTCATGATCATGGCATCGGGCACACCCTCCATGACAGTTCCTGCGGTATTAATTTTTATCCAACGGTCGCCAGTATCTGCGGGATTTTTGGGATCGGGTTCTTGTGTGAAACGCAATACGTTTTTATCTGCTGGACCTTTACCTGTGTGCACAATCATTTCATTTTTGCCGCCATTTGGACGAGCATTACCAATTTCTTGGAACGCATAGGCAATAGATTTTTGTGTAAGGTTAGTCAATCCCTTATCTGTTAAGAGTAACGTGTTTTGCAACATTGACTGATCGAGTGGAAGTATCTTAGTCTCGCCACCTTTTAACGCATGCAGATATGGCTGATTTTTTATGTCGCCAACTTTGATCATGACGTTGTCATTGAAAATTAATTCAGCTTTTCCATCAGCGCCAACACGGTAGAACGGAACATAATCTTTATCCCGCATTAAATCTGCGGCGGCTTTCTTAGTGATTGCGCCAGTATCAGCAAGGAATTTGATCTGCCCTTCGTTGTAGGCATTATATTTAGTGCGGACATCTTCAAGCGCGGCTTTCATAGCGGGACGGGAATCCACATACGCCATTGTGTCCTGCAAATCTTTTTCACTTAAACCAAGTTCGCCAATGTCAAGTTTCTTCAAGCCTTTGTTAAGTGCACGAACAGCAATAAGATAGGCGGTTGCCATGTCGGTTTTGCCTTGAGCATTGCCTTCTGGTATGGCGGAAATAGCTTTAAATACGTCGGTTCCGCTATTTTTATTACGACTTTGAACTCCTTTAAGTCCTTTCTCATCCGTATACATTTCAAGCGGACCTTTGCCCAAGACAGACATTGCCATCTGAACTTTGTCGTCACCACGTATGATGTGTGAAATAACTTGAGTAGCAAGATTAGGATTGTTGATTTCTTTAGCGCCAACAGTAATTGCTTTTCTTAAGGCGGCACGCATGTCGACAGCTTCCATTTCAGCTGCAAGGGCTGACACATTGCTCATCTTGTCTTTGAGTGTGGGCTTTTGTGCAATTACTTTTTGAGTCAATCTAGACAACGGGTTGTCTGTACCGTAATCAGCTTTGCGTGAAAACAAAGGTTCTTTAGCAGGACCGATAGGATTTAAATCAGATGCAATAATTTTTGCGCCATTTTCTTTATCCGCAAAATCAACGTAGTTTCGGTAGCCTTCTTTTTTTCCACGCGAGTAACCATCCCAATGCTTGCTACCAGCAATACCGTTTGCTTCCATTATTCGTGATGCAAATTCTTGAACTTGTTTGTCAGGAATACCCACGGCTTCCATTGCATTTTCTACGGCGCCAATAATATCTCTACCGGATCTGCGATCTTCAGGCATTTCCTTAAGCGCTTTATTAAACGCTATTTTTTGGTCTTTATTAAGCGAATTAAATAGGTTTGCTAAGCTATTCTTTACATGCTCACTTTGAGCTTCAAGGGGAGCATCCCAATCAAGATAGTGGTCTTCAGGACTGGTGTGTAAAGTTCTATATAGTACCCCTTCTGTTTTAGGTACAGGTGGTTCAGTTATTTTTGGTTGCTCAAAACCTTGACCATTTTTTTCTGTTGTTTTAATATATTCTTCAAGAGCGTTTAATGTCTTTTCAAAACTTTCAATAGAAGGAAATGTCGAACCAGAAAAGCCTGTAGTAAACGGGTCAGGTTTTCTTCCTAGCTTTTTATCTACTTTAAGAGTTTCTCTTTCTTCATTAATTGTGTTTTGTATGTGATTTAGAAATTCTTGTTTAGCGCGTGCTTCATCCCCAGGTTTTAACATTTTTTCTGGAACATCCGAATACGCAGACAAAAAGTGTACGTCATTAAGTGCGGACACAATAGGTCCAATAAACCCAGGAGGTATACCAGCTTCAGGATCTTGTAAAACAGTTTGTATACTTTTTCCATTAAAAGTAGGCTCTAAAGATTCAGCCCATGCTTTCATTTTAGGATTGTCATATCTAGCTGCGTTTACTTTTTCAGCTCCCTCATCTGCATAGTGTTTAGCAACTTTTTTCTGTTGCCCTCTATAAGTACCCCACCCAAATGCTTGGGCGCCTTCACCTGAACCCATGTGAGTAAAATCAAACTCACCAAACCTAGCGCCTGATCCGTGCCATGTACCTTTGAGTTCTAAGTGTGCGGCGCCATAAGCCAAATCAACGAGGTCTTGTGCAGTCAATTCTTTTGGACTTAAACCTAAACGTGCCAATACATTTTTAAATGAGTTAACAACAGTATTTAACCAATTTTGAAGCGCACTTCCTTTTTTTGTTCCGCTAGGATCTATGCCAGCTTTAAGTGCTTCTTCAACTGTATAAGCAAGCATTTCATCATCAACTTGGTCAGGTTTAGTTTTAGCGGCTTCTACGCGAGCGCGAGCAGCTTTTGCTACACGAGATTCTATTGAGTTATCATTCCTGGCTTCCCACTGCTTAACAGTTTCTGCCAGTGCCTTGTATTGATCTTTGTTAAAGAAATTTCTAAAACCTAAGTGTGTACCGACTTCATGCAATAAAACGCTTAGTCCTTCACCCTTGTTAATGTTCTTGGCAAATAAGTACGCCTTACCATTGGGCAATACCACGCCTTTAGCGTCTGAAGGCAGCCCTTCTAAATTAAGACTTTCTGGTGATGGTAGTATCGTAAGTTTATGCGTAATGTAATCATTGCCCCGACCGGTAACACGTTCACCCATTGCTTGCGTTAACTCGGCTTTAAGAGAGTCTGTAGTATGCGGCTCTGTTGCTGTACCTCTAGATAATTCTAAGTCCTTGTTTACTTTTTTAGTTGCGCCCTTTTTAGGTTGCTTGTTGCTTTCGGTTTCTAGTTTAGCCGCAGTCTTAGCAACTCGATCTTGATACTTAGAAGATGCTTTACCTAATTCAACCGCTTTGTTATAACCCTCAAAAGTTGTTTGCGCACGCAAAGCATTAGCGCCATTGATGTCCCCGCTCTGTCTAAGATCTGCAATTTGTTGATTGCGTTCCTTCATAAACGCTTTGTGTTCAGGCGTTTTAATTCCTTCTGCGTGTGCCATTGCACGCATCTCTGGCGTCTCGGCGGCTTGCGATATAGTTTCGGGCGTTACATTTTCTTTAGTTGGAATTACTTCGCCCTTTGGTCCAAACATTTCTTGTTGACCAGAAGTTTTTCTTGGCGCGATTTCTGGCGCGATTTCGGTTTCAGTTGGCGCGATTACGTCTTTAGGTATTGGCGCTTCTTTCTCATTAAATAAAGGCGCTGTCTGACCTTCTGGGGTAGCCGCAATCCTATCTGCTTCTGTTTGATTACGAAGCGCAGTGTCTTTATAGTTCTGTCCGTGAAATAAAACACGTTGACTTTTATCTGGTTTTGTAGGTTGTTCAGCCGTGGGTTGGTCAAAAGATACCGCATCTTCTGGAGTTTGTGCCACGCCTGGGGGTGTTTCTTTTTCACTAAACAAAGGCAAAGTCTCGCCTTTACCTGTAGCTTGTTTAGCTAACTGCAAACGTTGTTGGTCATGCAGATCAAGCAAATCTTGTTTTTCTTTTTGTAACTTTTGTAGTTTTTCTGCTTGCTTTCTAGCGCCTTCAAAGTTGCCAATCTCAGGATCTTTAGCTTTGTTATATGCGTCAGTAGCAGTCTTAATTTTTTTATCGACCGTATCAACTTGTTTCTTAGCAAGTGCCTCAAAATCTGATGGCTCAGATAAAACTCCACCGGCATCTCTAATAGATTGTTCCGCAAAATTAATTCTGTGGTTTAAACCTTCATAGGCATTGTGTAAATCCGCAAATTCTTCAGGTGCGGCATTGTGCATTCTTTGTTCAATTTCTGCTTTCTTTTCAAGCATTTGCTTGTGTTCATCAACCAAGTCAAGAACATTGCGTTTAGCGCCTTCAGGTGTTTCCATTCCTGGAAGTTGTTTAGGCGTTGGGGTATACCCAAGTAACTTTGGTGGTTCTTCTTCAGTTTTAAGTAGCTTTTGAACACGGTGATATTCAGGCGCTAAATCTTCGACAATTTTCTTTTGTTCAGCAACAGCATCTTTTTGTTCTTGATGTTCGATTGCTAAGTGTGGCGGCTCATCTTTACCCGGTGCCTTGCCAAGAGCGTCACGCATTTGGGTATATTTTTCCCATGCGCTTTCATAATCGTTCTTAATTTTTTGAAGATATTCAGGGTGATCCTGATCTACTTCAGTTTTTTGGTTGAGCTTGGCACGAGCTTCTTCACCTTCAACGGCTGCTTTTTTAAGCAATGTTTCTGCGTCGCCTCTAGCGCCCATCCCATGAAGCGCACCGAATAAGGGGGACATGCCCACACCCATCTTTGCATTTTGCAAATAGGCTTCTTGTGCTTCAGGAGAAGTTAAACTTTGTCCTGTGGCGGCGCGAGTCAGTGCTTCATTACCGACCATCATGCCTGTACCAACAACCGCATTTTGTGCAGTACCTTGAGCAATATTTCTAAGTGTACTGCCGACTTGTTTACTTGCTTCTTCAGCAGTTAATTTACCTGCCAATACTTCAGGCGCTAAAGCCATAGCTTGTTCTTGCGCAGTTTTGCCTAAGATGCCTTTTAGTGGCGCATTAAATATAGCACCTGCCAATGAATCAATAGCGGTTTGTCCAATACCTGCGGCAATAGCGGCAGTGTAATCAGGCGTTTGTCCTAGTTTCTTTTGGGCAGCTATATTCTCACCAATGTGTATAGGAGCATTGGCAGCAGCAAAACCCAAAGCACTTGCTAAACCAACTTCAGGAGCAGCAGCTGCCGCGCCCATGCCTGCAAGTGTAGGAAGACCATAACGTCCAGCAATATTACCTACGGCTTCGCCAACAGGCTCAGTAATATATTTACTTAAATAAGCGCCGGCTTCAGGTAAAAAACCTTTTGCTCTAGCTGCTGCAATATCTTGTTCAGAAGTAGGTTGGTATGTTTTTGCGGCTGACTCTTCTAAACGTTTGCCGTAATCAGCTAAAGCGGGTAAGCCTGTAGTTTCTCCAATACCCTGCGCAGTTGATCCTAAACCACTTTTTACTCCTGCACCTAATGCGGAGAAAAGTCCTGAGTCTGGACCAGGCATGCCGTATAGTTTTGGAAAATGTTCTTTAGCTTTTGCTAGTGCTTGATCATAAGACACATTATCAGGTACCTCAAGAGAGTTACCATCCGGCAGAGTTAAATACTTTGGCATAGTTAGAACATACCTGCACTTGAAATTACATTACCTGTAGGCGAAGAAGAAAAACTTGGTTGTGACCCTAATCCCATACCCATTCTAGAAGCATATCTAGATAATAAAGGATTTTTGGCAATTTCTTCTTGCATTCTAGCAGTACGTTTTGCACTTAAACTTGCGGGATCCAAAGTACTATTCATTGTATCTTTACTTATTTCAGTATCTACAAGTTGCTGTATTTTTAAGTACTCTTTTTGTGCTTCAAGATCACCGCCGTGTAGCATTTGCTGTAAACGAAGTTGTGCATTTGCCGCATTAGTCGATACTTGGGCGCCCAAATTAGCACGCGCATTAGCGCTGGTTTCAGACCCGCTAGCATTATAAACACCAAGTCCTGCGCCTGCACGTGCCATATCAAAATTATTTAAAGCGTTAGATGCAACTTCATTAAAGTGCTGTACCTTATCTGTTGCGCGTTCTCTATGCAAAAGTTCGGAATCTATGTCTTGATTAGTTCTGGCGTCACGCATATCGTCAATGTGTGAGTAAGCTTCTTGGCGTAATTGTTCTGCTTTATCAAGATCTTTCTTACCGGCTTTGTACGCTTCAATACCTTTAGTTGTCCCAATATTAGCCGCCCAATAAGGAGATGTACCACCAAGCGTTGCAAGTCCTTGTTCAAGCCAACTCATAGCTTTTAAATCTGCCAACTTACCTTGATCTTTTTCAGCTTCTTTATTTAAACGTTCTTCTTGTTTTTTACCAAGCATTGGACGATTTTGCAACATCATTTGACGTTCAATGTCTTCTTGTTCAATAGACTTTTTTATATCTTCTTGATAGTTGTTTAAACGCATTTCTACATTACCAGACGCATCATTGTAGAACTGATCAGCAGCTTGTTGTGACTGATATGGCGTCATTCGTTTTGTGTTTAATAAAGTAGGTGCGCCAATACTATAATTAGCGTTTGAAGGATCTGTTGGAGCTGCACCATTAGGATTAGCTGCTAACCCAGGATTTGTTGCACCAAGACCTGAAAACATTGGTGATCCACCAGGAGCAGTAACATTAGAACCATATGAATAGTTGTTACTTTGTTGCACAGGTGCATTAGGAGTGGCAGCTGCCGTTGGAGTTACGCCTGCATTCTTATCTGTGTATAAAGCTCCGTAAGGTCCTAGCTTAAGTAATGCGCGTTGAAATGGCGACATCTGGTCTGTAGGTGACGGTTGAGAACCTGTTTGAGGTCCAAAAGAACCTAACGAAACCATGCCTGGAACGTTGAACATTCCTAAATCTGAAGAAGGCGCACGAGTAGGTTGATCTCTATTATCTACAAAATGCACCGCACCATCGTCTTCGGTATCCATAGCGATACCGCCCTTTTTAAAAGACTCTAAATTTTTAGCAGGTAACTTATCAATACCGCCTTCTTTAATTCGACCGCCTTTTGCTTTACCTGTACCTGTACCTGTACCTGTGCCTAATTGACTTAGACCATAACCTGCCATACCCAAACCTGCAACTTGTGATAGTGTGCTTGGCGCTGCGCTGTAGTTTGATGTGGTTGTGTTTGTTGGCGCACCTGTATATAAGCCCTCCATTTGTTGGAGTTGCTGCATTGGGTATGCTTGCATTGTGCTGTAGTTTTGATTTCCAGCATTAAGTATGTTTTGTTGCTGTTGTTGCTGTTGCGCACCGTATGCGTTTTGCAATCCGGCAATACTTTGTTGTCCAGCAAGTTGTTGAGTTCCAATGTTTGCCATTGTTCCAGCCGCAGTGTTTGCACCCGCATAACCTTGTTGTGCAGTATTGACGCCAGATAGTCCGGTTTGTGCCCCAGCAATACCTTGTCCATAAGTTGCATTAGCTTGACCTATACCAGACAGTCCTGCTTGTTGACCTTGAATTGCTGAATTGATACCAGACTGTCCAGCAGCGGCGCCTTGCATACCTGCTTGTGAACCTTGGATACCAAGTGTTGCGGCATTCTGCATGTTTTGATTAGCAGTATTGTAGGCTTGATTGTATGCGTTGCCCACCAATTGATTTGTTGCCAACAACTGGTTTTGTTGATTGAGCGCATTTTGAACGCCCATACGTGAACCACCAAACGCACCCGCTTGTGTAGCGGCTCCTTGATTGGCATTTTGTTGCATGCCGTATTGTTGATTAAGCAATTGCAAAGATGGCGCTAACGTACTTTGTAGATACGGATTCATGTAGCTTTGAACAGCGTTTGGATTGGTCGCGTTCTGTCCATAGCTCATACCAGCATTAGCGCCCATCGCGCCATATCCCGCACCCATCGCACCGTAACCCAAACCTTGCATACCAATATTGGCTGCATTGGCTCCGTACTGTTGAGCTTGAGGTGCTAAACCAGCGGCTTGTTGTCCATACCCTGCGCCTTGAGCGCCATATAAACCTGCAGTACCTGTTGTGCCAAGAGCGCCTTGTCCTGCTTGTCCAGCCATTCCAGTTGCAGCGTTGTACTGCCCTGGCAATTGCATGTTTTGTGCGGCATTAAAAGACTGATTTTGTAAGTCTGAGAACCCTGCAGTATTTGCTTTACCTGCGTTGTATGCGGTGTTCATGCCTGTGTTAACAGGCTGTCCGTTGGCATCAACTTGTTGTGCTGTATTAGCGTTAAATGGGGTATACCCTGATTGCGGACCTAATACGCCTGTCGATTGATTATATTGTGGAAAAATATTTTGCAACCCAGCTTGAGTAAGTTGCGTAACACCAGCTTGTGCCCAAGGCGCAATGTTTGATGTTGATATTGTTTGGCTTGTTGCCGCTGGCGATCCACCGCCTCCTCCGCCCATCCAACTCATAATGATTCCTTTAAAAATGTATCGAAAGAGTCAATCTCTGCGGACGAACCCCAACCTAATATAGATGCTTCCAAAGCGGCGTCATTGCCGGATAGTAATCGAACACATTCAACCACCAAATTAATCATCAACTTTCTGAGTGTATAAGCATGCGCCAAGTCTTCTTTGTCTTTACTTTGATGCAAGTAGTTTGCAGTTTGCCAAGCTGTCACAGTTGCTGCCACATGCGGATACAAAGCTGTAAAGTTCCGATTGTAAAAGGGATTGATAGGTAAGTAAATAACGGCTTTTTGAAATGCGTCGCTTATTAATTCATTTGATACAGGTTTATCTTTATCAATTAAATCATCCCAAACTTCAAACACATCAAAAATTAGACCAATAAAATCCAATGCCGTAGGCTCGTGTACTACGGCTGTAACCCAAACGGGTAATGGATTTACGGGATTAATCATCCTGGCATGTACCTATCGGGGTGAATAGCTTTAGCTTGTTTCGGACTTCCTGTTCTTGCACGTCTAACTCTGTCCATCATACTATAAAGTTTCTTAGCGCCTGCATCAGAAGAGCCGTTACCCAAATGAGACACAACATCTGCAGGAACCACAAACTCATCGTTAGCTAAACGTGCGGGTTGCTTATTGTTAATTGTTGCAGGAATATCATCAGACATGCCGTCCCCTGGACCTTTTAACATACGACCACCATCTGAGTACGAACCTAAATCAGAAACACCGCCTTGATTAAAGTGCATAACAGGTTGTGGCATGGGTGTGCTTGTAGCGCTATTATAAATAGGTGTGCGGTTATATGCCATAGGTGCTGTGCCGGGATCACCCATTAAGCCACCAGCCGCATGACGAGTCAAATATGGAACACCTTGAGCACCAGTAAGATTACTTCCTACGCCTGTATATGGACCTACTGGTGTGGTGCCGTATTGTTTATTAGAAGCTTGAATAGCTGCGTTACCTAAAGCAAGACCGCCTAATCCTACACCTGCTTGTCCAGCAAAACCCATGTTGTAGCCATTAGAAAAAGTGCCTGTTTTATCCGTCAAGTTACTACCAATTGAACTTAAAGAATTCCCTATTTTTGACATAAGCCCAGACTGTGGCATGTTTGAAGGTGTTACGGGGTATCCAACAGAAGGAGCCGCCGCAGCGTTTGCGCCCCCAGCTACAGCCCCAGTTACCGGACCGGTAGGAGAAACAGCATCTGCCGCCGCCGCAGGGGCATGACTAAAAAGTCCAGAAATGCCACTACCGATTGCTTGTGCGCCAGAATCAATTGCGCCACCAAGTCCACCTAAAGCAGAGTCTGCGCCCAAACCAGCAAACAATTCTCCGCCAGTAGCCAGTTCGCCCACACCAGTACCAAGAGCTGCTATACCAAGCAGCTTCTCACCAAAAGACATATCGTTCCAAAAACTCATATTAACCCCTTATGTAGCTTCGCCGCCACTGATAAAAATGTTTGCGCCAGTTGTACTAGCGTATGCTTGAATAGTTGATCCCGGTAAAATAACTTGCGTGCCAACCCAATGATATGGTGTTCCCGCCGCCACACTGACTGCGTTGAAAAATATGTTACCTGCGCCTGCGGTGCCACCACTCGGAACAAGATACACAGTAACCGTAATTGTACTCCCAGTAACGATTTGTATGTCTTTAATTATGGTTCTGGTTGAGTTGATGTTGGTTGCCAAATTAAATATTGGCGTCGTATAAAGCGTCTGTGGTGAGGCAGATGTGGTTGCAGTAATCGCGGCTTGCGAAAGCTGTTGTGGAATTATGTTTTGATAACTACTCATAGGTTCAACCAAGTAAGAACATTGTTAGATGCAATAGTTTGTGTGTTGGCAGCCACCGCACTATTAAGCGCAGCTGAATACAAACGTAGTACATTTATCAATTGAGTCTGTTGTCCTTGATCGTATGTGACCGGCGGATTAACAAACTGTGGGGGCGTAGGAACTGCTACGCTGTTGTTTGCTTTTGATGGTGTTGCCATTATCTACGCCCATCCGGTCTAATGTCGATACGATGAATACCTGATTGCCACTGTACACCCAAGCCTGTAGACTGAATCTTAAGCGCCAACTGACGACCCCTTGCTCTAACATATAGCTGAGAAGTAAAGGTTTGAATCAAATACTCACGTTCGTTTGTGTAGTTTTGTTGGCTGATTACTGTTGGGTTATTGGCTACGCCGTAATTATTCCCAGGATTTTGTCGTGGTAATAAAGTTAAGTTGACAGACGGATTCGGATTAAATGATCCTGTAAAGTTTATATCAGGAATAACACGCCAAACAAACCCAAAACTGTTACCATCCCCAATATCAAAATCAGAACTTTGGATGAAAGCATTAATACCACTAGGTTGTGGAGAAGTTGTTCCATCATTTACACCGCTTTCTTGATATATTAATTGTCCATAATAATTTGTTGCAACGGGTGTTAATCTTAAAGGTGAGTAAAGCCATGCAGTTCTTTGCATTGCGCCGTAATACCATGTTTGATCCACATAGTTATAGATTACATATGAGTCTGTCAATGTATTAGGGTTTGAAGGCGTGCCAGTACCCAAAGAGCCATCACTATTGCGCCCAGTAACAGAAGGATAAAACCACCACACTTCATTAAACGCTTCATTTGTACCAGAATACACTTGATTAGATTGCTGCAGATTGATGTTATCAAATACGTACTGTCGTACTGCACAGGGTAAGGGTTGTACTGTACCGTTATAGAAATAAAACTTGTTGTACCCCATCCAATAAATAATGTTATTAATATTAGATACGGCGTTGGGTCCCATAATAGATATATTACTTGCCATGACGTTAAAGCCCCACACATAGGGAGGACCAACGTACTGCATAATATAAACAGAAGTATCTGTAAACACCAAAATACCTTGTTGCGCTGGGATAACACCAGCAATTTGAGAACCTTGTGACAATCTATAGCTACCTGCCTGATTAGTGGCGGTCGGTAACCATGTACCTGCACCTTGCTGATCTGACCAACGCACAAGCATAGGATCTAAATAGGTTGGTCCTACCACGCCTGATGGATCATTACAACCTAAACAAATGACAAAGTTAGATGAGTCAGAAACAAGTACATAACTGACTAAAGACGGCGTAGAGGAGTCACAAGTAAAAGAACCTGAAGCTGTATAAATCGTACTACCGGCTGTATAGTTCTGCGCTCTATTAAAAATAGTAGGGTTGGCATAAACCGCCCAATAATACATCTGCGCATTACCTGGGCAAATAATCAAATCCTGTCCGTAGTTGGCGTTAGACCAAAGACGCAATTGCTGTCCAATACCAAACGCAGTAGGCGCCGCCGCACCCCAACCTGAATATGCAGAACTGCCAGTAGTTAAAGAGTTATAGATCAATGCGCCAGTTGAGTGTGTGCTAGCTTGCGTACCATTTGCGCCGCGAACACATCCCGTAAAAGTCGAACCGCTAATACCTGTATAAGTAACAATTTCAGGCGCATCTACATAAACCGATATGGTAACGCCTGCGCTATGCGCAGCAGCAGTGGTTCCGTTTTGTCCTCGAGTACATCCTGTAAAAGTGTTGCCTGTAATACCTGTATAAGTAAAGTATTCGTAGTCGGTATTATTAAAAAGCAAACCCATACCAGTTGTGGGAAAACCTGTTAAGTTGCCCCCAATAATAGAAGTTGATGCGTTAGTAATTGCAGTTGTTAAGTTGGTTGCGTTGTATGCTGGTGTTACGCTTGATGCTGGAAAAATAGCAAGCGTGCCCGTAGTAGGGAAACTAGAAGTAGAAGCCGATGCAGTTATTGTGGTGTTGTTTGCTGTCAGCGTACTACCAACTGTTGTAGCAATTGCGCCAGAATTATAGCCGCCCCAACCACCAGCACCCCAGCCTAAGTTATCGGTGTATGTAGAAGAACCTGTGGTCAATTGATATGCTGCAGAAACAGATCCGCCACCTTGTGTTCCACTTGCATTAGCAGTAATAGACGCCGTAATTGTGTAAGTATTACCAGCAACAGAAACTATTTGAAATTCTGCATTTAAGATTGCGGCAGTGATTCTTGTATCGGTACTTGTAGCGCCACTAAAAGTTACAAAGTCATTAGCCTGTGCGCCGTTGGCATTATCGGTTACAGTAATATTTGCTGACCCTGCAACAAGCGTGAAAGTTGCTCCAGTAGTTGTAGTACGAATAGGCGTTATATCATAGAAAGCGCCACCAATACCGTTTTGAATATAGTACTTTAGGTTAGTACCAAGCCCAAGTAAGTTGTATCCAGCAAGGTTGAGCCATGACCATAAGCTACGGCAAACTCCCCAAAAGGACGCCGTATTGTAACCTGCCGTTGTGGGCGGAGTAGCCGTAGGCAGATTGGTTGTTGCTAAATTGGCGCCATTGCTAGGATTTACAGCTATTTGTGTGGTAGGTTCTGTGCCTGTGTCTGTTGTCCAGCCACCAACTTTTTCTGGATAACCTGAACGAAAACGAATATTGTTACAGTCATACCAGCCACCCTCATTTGAAAGAGTTGTGGCTTCGCGGTTAACGCCCGGTTTAAACTGTAACTTTGTTAACACAGTATCCTCATTTAAGCAATAGTTGCACCGGACTTTAATTGAGCAATAGTCAGATTATTTGTGTATTGGAAGTGCGCCAATTCTTTAAAGTGCACCCAATTTCCAGCCCATTCTAACCCGTTTTCAACGCCAAGTCTACCAATTTCTGCCCATACAGGATGCGTGCCATCCCAATCTGGCTTACCATTAACAATCGGAACAACGTCGATTGCGCAACGATGATTATGAAAACTGTCGCCAGGTCCTGCATTTGTTACGATTTTACCAGGCGCCGTACGACCTTGCGCATATAACGCAGCTTGGCTTTCATTGTCGCGGTAAGTAGACGTAACAAGAATGTCGATTCCTGCCTGTTTGCAGGCTTCAATGAAAGCGTCAACCTTTGCTTTAACTTGTGGTAGTAGTTCATTTAAATCCCTTGAGTTAATCATTTTTCTTTTCTCCAATGTGAATACCAGTAATCAAACCTAAAAAACCACCGCAAATACTTTGAAATGCGGGACCAACAATATCAAACACAACCTTATCATCAACTGTTGGATCAAGCACTGCCTGTACAAACATCCATATCATGGAAGCAATAACGCCCATTAAGGACACAGTTGCAATTAAAGTTACACATCCTTTTAAAGTCCAGTCTTTCATTTTTTCACCTTATCAGCAATCTTTTCAAATGTACGTCCACCAAAGTAAAAACTCATCACGACCATGCCCCAATTACCAAGCAGCTCAACATAGGAGCCACGAGTTTCATAATTAAACATAGACGCTACTGCAAACCCTGTATAAGCCGCCAAAAGAAATATAAGTACCATAGGTCGAATATTCTTAGATAACCAAGAGTCGCTAGACATGTCCGCCTGTAAGCGCTTAGTCAGTTCTTGTTGTTCGGATACGTCAGCTTGAAGTTGTGCCAACTCTCCTGTTTGTTGCATTTTGGCAAGTTCTAATTGAGCAGCCGCTTTTGCTTGTGGGTCAGGAATTAACTTGTCAATTAACTTATTGCCGATTCCCAGTAATGCATCTAAACCAAACATATCATTCTCCTAATTACAGTATCTTGGTAGATACCCAGTTTGCCTAAACATTTTGTAACACTCAACTTCTTTACCATCATTCATAAAGTTCTTTTTAAACTCTATATACCAACCTTCATCTTCTCGCCGTGCTAAATAATCCTGTCTAATATAGAACATCAAACCAAAAATTGTCAAGCAGACTGCAAAAATACTGGCGATAACGGCGATTTGAAAGTTTCGTTTATCGCGTGAAACACGCCTTTCCAAGGCTTCTTGCGCATCCTTTTTTTTTGAGCTTTGTCAAAATTGGCTTTGTCTTTTACAAGCCTAGCCCGTTCCGTTTGAAACTCTTCCCAAATAGCGCCCAGTTCTGGGGGCGTATCGTAAATCAATGTTTGGCGTAGATCGTACTCAGCTTGTTGCAGTCGTTTTCTGGCAAGCACATTTTCTAAAGCTTGCGCCTGAATAGATTTACCTTTTGGCGGGTTCTTTTCTTTTTCTTTTATTTCTTGTTGCGCTTTTTCTTGGTGTTCAAAGAACGTACCAAGCCCTGTAGAAATTTCTTGCATTACCCCATAAGCTTCTTTGCCAACAGACTTGTATTCTTTATACAGAGCTACGCCCTGCTTTACAGCAGAAAGCACACCTAGACAAATACTTATGGGTTCCATATTACGCTGTACGTTGCCACATGTAAACAACCAAGTATGGAGAAATTGTAGTAAACGCAGATCCTGAACCTGTTGCGTCTGTGCTACCAGAAATACTTGTGGATGTGTTTGTAGTTACGCTTGTACTTGCTGATGCACTAATTCCTGTAACTGCATTTCCTGTGTTAACTGTAACGTTACCTACGCTATTAGGATCTCCTCCAGCAAGTGTTCCACCAGTTGTTGTTTTAAATGTGTAGGTGTGATTGTGACCTGGATCGCTAATATTAACACTAGTAGATGCAGAAGAATTTGAACTTGAACTTGCGGACAAACCAGAAGAACCGTGCGTGTGGCTTGGTAAATTGGTTGTGGATAGTGCCGTTGTTGATGAACCGCCTGTTCCACCCGCCGTGTACCCGCCACCATTACCAAGTAACATCCGTCCTGCGGCTAGTGCTGTCCAAGTACCAAAACCAAATAAAGTTGCTGGACTTGTACTATTTGAGGCATTCATATAGATAGAGCCTACGGGGTATACCGACTGCAGTACGCCTAAATTTGTCAAAGCCCCAGCCGCAGTAGTTGAACCTGTTCCACCGTTTGCAATAGCTAAAGTACCGGATAAATTTGTTGCAGTAGTAGCCGTGGCTGCGTTGCCCCCAATAGAAAGCGCTGAAGCAGTGCCAGTTAAACCTGTACCTGCTCCTGTAAAACTAGATGCAGTAATTGCACCATTAGCAATAAAAGCGCCAGTAGATCCGCTTGCCCCAGAATAGAAATTAACGCCGTCTGTGTATACAGTTGTAGTAACGTTTGCGGGGATATTAACTGTTGCGGTTCCACCTGTTACTGATATTGTGGCAGTTTGTGCTGTGCTGTTAGCAATAATATATACTTTAGAAGCACCATAAGGCGTAAACACTGTAAATCCTGCACTGGGAGTACCTGTTAACTGAAGTGCCGCACATATAGCCTGGTTATTTGCAAGTGTAGAAGTTGCGCCGTTAACATATGTCAGCGTCACATTTCCAGTATTTGGTATGGAAACACTTTGATATCCGGCAATAGCTTGCTCAATAATATATTGAAAATTGTTATTTGTGGTTGCGCCCCAAGTACCTGCTTGGTCGCCCGCGCCTAATAGTTGAAGGCGTAAATCTGATGAATACGAACTTGACATATTTTACCCTTTATTTTCTAAAAACGTTGTTTTGCCCGATGTAGCAAGTAATACTTGTTGACTCATTTCAGTAGCTCTAACCATTTCATTTCTAAAAGATTCTACTGCCGCGCCGGTTTGTCTTTGTTGTTGGGAGTTCTCAATCATAAGAATGGGCATCCAAGGAATTGCACACCCCCACTCATCGACAGGTTCTCCTGTATTTGGGTTTGTACCAGACACTTTCATAAACCAAGCACATTCAAGTTTTCTGCAAGGTTTAAATCCGTCTAATGGGCAATTTGTTTTTGCTTCAATTTTCATAGTTCTATTTTAAACATGCAAGTAAATCTAATACCCATAAATTTTTTAGATAGGGGTGATACGCAATGTGGGATATCTTTATCAAAAACTAAAACTCGGTTGTATTTTGGAAGTACTGATTTAATAATGTCATTTTCAGATCTAAAACTTAATCTATCTGTAGTTTTAAAAAATACAGTTTGTCCAAACCATTCTGGCAACCAAGCAGGAGTTAAATAAACAATAACCGTTAAACCTTTTTGCAAGTCTGTATCGTCTTGATGTATGTAATCTTCAATCCCAAAAGGTTGAGCATTGACATAAGCTCTGCTTAACTTTGCTTCTTCAGGAAGTACTTTTTTTACCTCATTCCAAAGATCAAGCATGGGTTGGCTTGTGAATTCTTTAATATTATTTTTTGGATTGTAAAAAGTCCAGTTTAATTTAAATCCCACGTCTGTGGGATGCAATGGATAAAAATCTTTACAAGCTTCAACAGTTTTAATGGCATCATCCATTATTTTTTCTTGAAACAAATTATCATAGACTTGGATATTCATTTTAATTCTTTGTACAAATAATAATGTCTACGTATTGAACTGCAAGATTGAGTGCGGATCCTGTAAAACTTGAAGATGCGGTTCCACTTGTAAAAGCAAAAGATGATGATGCTGTTCCAGATGTAAAAGAAAAAGAACTACTTGCTGAATGATTATGCGCAGTGCCAGAAAATGAACCGGAGACTCCGCCAACTGTGTGGCTATGAGCGTTGCTAGAACCGTTATTTTGAGTTGATATTCCTGTGTATGCGCCATTAACACCTACGCCTGTGTACGCACCATAAATACTAATACCTGTTCCAGAAGCAGAAAGAAAACTATTTCCGTAATTGGTAGCGTCTCCACCAACTGCTATTGAGTTGTTTGTAACTCCAGCACGTCCAAATAAGTAGCCTTGAGAAGCTCCGTGAACGTGCCCTGGATCAGAAACTCCATGACTATGACTTGGGTCAGAAACTCCATGACTATGACTTGGGTCAGAAACTCCGTGATTATGCGCAGGCATCTGTGCTACAGAAATTGCCGTGCCGTCTACGCTACCACTTATTCCAACTGAACCACCAGCTGTTGTGTTTCCTGTCGTTGTTGAGACTGTGCCTGCAACACCTGTTACGCTTGTGCTGACCGTGCCGGAGACTGCGCTGATGCTTGTACCAACTGTACCGCTCGGAGTTTGACTTGCAAAAGCCGTTGTAAACGCAACCGACCCCCCAGAACTTGCTGTTCCTGATACAACCCTAAGTGCGTAGTTGTTGTATGTTGTAACTTTAGTCCAATTTGTAGGGGCTGTAGATTGTTGAAATAGCAATGCCGTGCCAGATGCAAACTCACTATAAGTAGATGGAATATCTGCCGCAACCAACGCCCTAAAAGTTGCTGTTGTAGCTGCCCCTGTTGAGGGTCCTGCATAAATTGTATTTGCCGTTTGATTGCCTGCTAGACCTGCTGCAGTACCTGTTGTGTTTTGATTAAGCGTTGGTATGTCAGTTGCCGTAAGCGCCCTAAAAGTTGGAGTGGCTGGACTACCAGTAGATGGACCAGAATAGACCGTATTAGCCGTTTGCGCCGTAAAAAGGGGTTGCGCCCCCAGAGCGGTTAAGGCATTTGCAGCAGTTGTTGAATTTGTTCCGCCATTTGCAATTGCTACTACGCCGGTAACGTTGGCGGCATTCCCCGTTGTGTTTAAACCCGTAACTGTTGTAACTGTACCACCAAGCGCCACAGGAGTTGAACCTAAAGTAACAGGCGTAGCAAAATTAGTATCCAACTGTCCTAACTGGATATTGCCAACATCATTTCCAAATATGTAAGGTACGCTCATTGGTTGTTATTAACTCCAGTCCAGTTAGGGTTGTTTGTGTCTACAATGCCTGTCCAATTCGGTGAGCTTGTGTTGCCGACGCCTGTCCATGTTGTGTTTTGACTATTATCAATTGTTGACCAGTTTGCGGTTTGTGTATCATTAATAGTACCCCAAGTAGCAACTTGGCTGTCATTTATTTTAATCCAATACGTTACAGAAAGCGAGTCAAAAAACACAATAACTTCGTTTATCGTTGGATTATAAACCGCTACTGCCGTAACCGCATCCGTTGTTACTATGGTGTCGGCAACATTTCCGGCAAAATTAGCGTTGGAAGTTTCAGTATCTGACAGGCTAAAAGATTCCGCAGTAGTTCCAAACTGCCCCCTAAATCCAGTCTCTACGTCTGTAAATGTAATAGCATCAGATATGCTAGTTGGGTATCCGGCATTTCCAGTCTCTACATCGGTTAGCGTAAATGTTTCTGCCGTTGTCGGTACATAGTTAGCCGTGGCAGAGAATTCTGAATAAATCCATCCAACCACATCTCCAGAATTATTAACCCACTGAACAACCTGATTTGAGTTATTTACCCATACCGCCAGATACTCAAAAGCAAAAGCCTCATCTGTTTCAACCGCATATCCTTGGGTATTTGTCTCTGTATCGCTAAGACTGAACGTTTCTGCTGTGGTCGGGAAAAACCCTCTAAATGCGTTTTCTGCGTCGGTTAGTGTAAAGGCTTCGGTTGTGCTTGAGGCAAAATTGGCGTTTGTGGAATCCGTATCCGCTAGAGTAAAAGACTCCGATGTAGACGCTGGAAATCCTTGTGTTGCAGACTCCGCGTCTGTAAGCGTAAACGCCTCATCTGTTTGTGCTAGGGCATACCAGGTTGCAGATTCTGCATCACTAAAAGACTGGGTTTCAGTTACGTTCTCATAGAAATTAAACTGTGAGTTCTCCGCCTCAGACAACGCAAAGGTCTCGGATAGCGGGTTATAAAATGCTGCATTTGCCGCTTCTACTTCGGTAATAGACGTGTTTTCGCTTACCGATAAACTCAGTATTTGTGGCGGTACGCCCAGCGCATTGAACGGGGACTGGGCAAATGCATTTAGCCCAAACACACTTAAACGTCCGTTGCGCCTTGATATTGAGCCATTGTTTTAAGAACTGTGTATATTGCAGTCATCAGCTCACCCTTACCTGCTAAGTCTGCTAGTCCAATGTAGTGTGCGTGTTCCATCACAGGAGACATATTTCCATGTCTTGCATCTTCGTTGTAATGTACGCTCACTTGAACTTGGATGTTATCCTTGTTCCCAAAAAAGTTTGTTACTCTAGCGTAAGCCTCTGGTGCTGCTGCGCCAAATTGAGTTGATGAAAGGTTAAGTTTTAATGCCATGATTTTCCCCGTTAAAAAATTATAAAAGTTCTGCCGTATCTAAACGACAATTCCAGTTAATTGTAGTACTTGCCGCACCTGTTACTTTAATACCCAAACCTCCGTTTGTCGTATCTGCCGTTACCGCTACGTTACCTGCCACACCCCAACCAGCCGATATTGCCCCTGCCGTTGCTGCAAGTAAAGTTACCACAGGTGTTCCTACAATTGCTACTGTGGATGTCGCTGCTCCTGTACGCTGAATAACACCTTTTATTTCCCAACCCGCTACATCTGTTGTAGCCGTGTTTTTAGCAGAGACTATGCCGTGGAATGTGTATACACTTGATGTTCCTGTTGCGGGAGCGGGAAGAACTGGTATATTTGTTGTACTAGGTGAATTATTTGATCCATCTGAAACCAATTGTATTGCAGTAGCAGTAGTTGACTGTCCACTATAAACATTCATTGCAGATTGAGCAGAACCCAATCCAGCACCAGAAGTAAAAGAAGGTCTACCTCCAAAAACCACGTTTCCGTAAATACCTCTTACATTATTTTGATAACCACCAAGAACTGTTGAATAATATCCATTGGCAGCATTTTGAAAGCCTCCCAGAATAATAGCTCCATTCAAACTAGAAGTATTTCCATATCCTGAAACAACTCCAGAATAAGTAGCAGTAGCTTGATTTCCAGCTCCACCCCCAATGTATGAACTTATTCCAGAAGCTATATTTGCGTATCCATATCCAGCGGAAAACCAACCTCCTCCAGTAACAACTGCACCTAAAGCAGTAGCTTGATTTCCAAATCCACCACCAACAAAACTCCAATCTCCAGATGCTACGTTCCTATTACCGCTTGTACCTGCATCACCACCACCACCTATAAACGAATAGGATCCAGTAGCCTGGTTATTGCCCCCGCCTACGACAATGCCGTGTGGAGTGTAGAAAGATAAAGTAATACCCGCTGCCGTTGTTGCATTTTGGGATATGGTAAATGTGTATGCCGTACCAGTAATTGTGGTTGATGCAACTGTTTGTGAAGCCGATACTGTCCATGTAGAACCTGCACCGCTGACAATATATGTACCTGCGGTTACACCTGTACCAGTCAATACCTGACCTGCAATAATAGTTCCTGATGTTAATGAACCCACAGTTAGCGTTGTTCCACTAATCGTAGATGTAGCCATCACAGCAGGTGTTCCTGTTGTTACAGATGATGTTGCGTAAGTATTATTAGAAACACCTGTACCTGTTACATATTGACCAACTTTAATATTAGCATTAGTAGATGTTAAATAAACTGTGGTTTGAGCAGTTAAAGCAATTGTTGTAGCTTGAATTGTTGCAGTTGATGATGATGTTCCTGAATTTGTGTATCCACCACCAATAAAATTAAAATATCCACTAGCAGTATTACTAGCACCTGTAACAATTCCACTATAAGGTAAATTTACTATGTTAGCATTTCCATTTCCAACAAAATTGTAATTGCTATTCGCTTGATTTCCGATTCCACTACCAACAAAACTATAAGCTCCACTAGCTGTATTACTTGCTCCACCCCCAACAACTGAATTTTGAGCACTAGCCACTTGTCCTGCAGAAGCTCTACTAGTCTGCCAATCTACTGCATTAGCTCCTCTTGCATTTCCACCAGTAGCAGATGAGGTTGTTTGTTGTGCCTGAAGTGCTCCTGTTCCTGCGGGTTGTACAACAAGTGATCCGTCTGCCTGTAGTTGCAAAATACCACTATTGTTAAATTGAAGTTGAGTATTTGTGTAGGATATTGCAGACGTAGTAGCTATATAGGGGTTAGCTACAGATCCATATTCTGCTTGTGCGCCCCATGCGTAGATAGTTGTGCTTAATGAATTAGATTCGTATCTTGCCGCAGTTGTGGAACTAGCCAATAAAATATAAGCATTAATAGCTGCGTAACTACTAGTAGTTAAAGTACAACGATACCAGCCATTACCAGAAGATGTAATTGTTGCAGTTGCAGTTGATCCTACTGTTCCTAATACACCTAAAGATAAATCAAAATTTGCATAAGCATTAACATCAGATCCATACATTAATTGTGCGTAATTATTTGTTCCTGCTTTTAAATAACAAGAAAAAGTTCTTGGATAAAAAGAACTTTGAAAACCACCTGCTGATGGAAATGTACTTACTGCATAATGCTGCGTAGAAACTCCGTTGCCAGTAAATAAAGCACCAGTATTTGTTGAATCTGGAGCAGTTGTTGAATTTGCTGTAACAGTAATAGCTCCTAATGCCCAAGGATTTGCAAAACCAACAGACGGATAAAGCAAATTCATCCCTGTACCATTAATAGATTCACCACCAACTACGCTTAAAGTCCCTGTAGTAGGTGTTAGTGTGTCTGTGACTGCGTTTTCGTTGATTGCCATGATTAATAAGCCAATTCGTTAGTTTCTACCCTAGCTGACCACCTGATCGTAGTAGATGCTACACCAGTAACTTGAATTTGCAATGCTCCGTTAGTCGTATCTGCTACTGCCGCTACGTTTGATACTGTTCCCCATCCTGCTGATATAGCACCTGTTGTAGCTCCCAGTAATGTTACTGTTGGTGTTCCAACTAATGCAGTTGTTCCTACTCCGTTGCCCCTAGATATAACACCAAGTATTTGCCATCCCGCAATATCAGTTGTGTTTGCTGAGTTGTGCGCTGATATTAATACTCTAAATGTGTAAACAGATACTGTTCCAGTTTGACCATTTGGCAATACCATTTGGTTTGTAGTGGTTGCAGATGAAAGGTCAGATGTTAATGCGGTTGCGCCAGTTGTTGTTGTTTGTATATAAAGATTTAATAGACTTGATTGAAATTGACCATTAGAACCTGTAGTTGCGCCAATTCCAAAAGCAAAATGACCATTTATACCCCTATTAGTAGCATTTGCTCCTCCAAGAACAGTTGAATAAATAGCATTTGATTGGTTAAATCTTCCACCTAAAATTGATGATCCAGCAAATCCACTTGCATTATTATCAGCCCCAAGAACTACACCTCCAATACTAGCATTTGTATTTCCTTTTCCTCCTAATATTGCGGCATACGTACCTGATGAAGTGATTGAATTTCCAGATACTCCTGACCCAGTATAACCACCTCCAATAATAACTGCACCTGCACCTGCATTTGTGTTTCCTTGTCCACCACCAACAAAACTCCAATCTCCAGATGCCACGTTCCTATTAGCAGCAGTACCCGCATCACCACCACCACCAATAAAGCTATATGCTCCTGTTGCTTGGTTATTTCCTCCTCCTACTACTACTCCATGAGGTGTGTAGAAAGATAGGGTTGCGTTTGTTGAAGATGTAGCGTTTTGGGATAAAGTAAGTGATGTTCCTGATATAGCGGCAACATAGGTTGCAGGATAAGATGCTACAGGAGTTCCTGTAATTAATTGTCCAACTTTAATACTAGCGTTTGAACCACTTAATGTTACTGCCGTTGAACCAGATGTAATTGCAGATGTTGCTTGTGTTGTTACAGCACTTCCAGATGTTCCAGAATTAGCAAAACCACCACCAATAAAATTTAAAAATCCTGCGGCAGTATTTACATAACCACCTAAAATAGCACTCCAAGAACCAGAAGAAGTATTGTTATAGCCTGCAACAATTGCTGCTTGATTTCCAGAATTGATATTTTGATATCCTCCAAGAATTACTGAATTATTACTTGATGAAATGTTACCTGATCCACCACCAACAACAGATTGAGCACCACTAGCTTGATTATAAATACCACCACCAACAACAGATTGAGCACCACTAGCAACCTTAGCCGCAGTATCTCTAGCAGTCTGCCAATCAACCGCATTAGCACCCCTAGCATTACCACCTGTAGCAGTAGATGTAGTCTGTTGTGCTTGTAATGCTCCTGTTCCTGCGGGTTGTACAACCATTGACCCATCTTGTTGAAGTTCAATTAAACCTGAACCACTAAATGACAATGATGGATACCCATAAACAATAGTACTAGTAGTTGGGACATAGGTATTTGCTACAGGACCAACTTCTGTTTGAACACCCCAAACATATATACCGCTTGTTCCATTACCCGCAAACGTATCATCTAATGCGCCTGTTTGCGTATTATTAACTTGTAAAAATAAAGTACCTGTTTGTGTTAATGGTGTAGTTCCAGTAATTGTGCAACGATACCATCCATTTGGCGCAGACGTTATTGTTGCAGTTCCTCCACCAATTGTGCTTATAGTTCCGTTCGAAATATTAAAGGTTGTATAAGCACCAATAAAATTATTACAATTAAAATATAAATAGTTATATCCATTAGCTTTTGCATAAACACTAATTGTGTATGTAATTCCAGATATAACAGAATTTGTAATACCTACTCTATGTATTGAAGATAATGTTGTTGGTATTAAACTATTTCCTGTTGTTGTGCCATCTGGTGCTGTAGTGGCAGTTGCATTAATAGTTAAATTTGTATTTCCCCAACCTGTAGCCGTTAAATTTTGTGATTGAATAGTTAAATTCTCACCAGTACCCTTTAAAGTCTCAGTCTGTCCTGTAATAGTAGTAAACGTACCTGTAGATGGTGTAGTTCCTCCCAGGCTGGGTACATAGGTATTTCCGCTTGCATCTTGGTATATGGCTTTTTCTGCGGGATAGTCCACCCACACGTTCATCAAGTTACCCGCAAAGTTAATCAGCGAAGTAGTCTGTGATGAATTAGAAAGAACAGTCGTACGCGTTAACGTACTGCCTGACGTAGTATAAGTACCAATCCCAACTTCCCATGTATACGCAACTGTATCGTAAATCGTATAGTAACAGGTGTTCCCGTTGCCAACGCCGTTGGCAAAAGATTGGTATCCATTGACCGCACCATTTAGGGTGAGCGTACCCGTACCACTTGTAGTGGATGTCTCCTGGACACGGTCCGCCAGAACTAGAGCCATTTATTAACCCGATGCAGAAAGTGTATAGGTAACGTTAATTGTGTCGCCTGACGATACTGTCTTAGAACCCGCAGAGAAATCTCCTGCGCTAAATAAAATACCTGTTGTGTTATCAATTGTAGATGAACCGCCCACGTTAATGAACGCACCCGCAACAGTTCCTGATCCAGTCATGCTAAACACAACCGCAGCAGAAGTTACCA
>Ga0208738_1000030_pt1 | contig 45665 bp, 63 predicted proteins | sample CryBogCBE21Jul09_FD_184561 | JGI IMG/M metagenome (GOLD analysis project Ga0208738, IMG submission 184561) | Freshwater microbial communities from Crystal Bog, Wisconsin, USA - CBE21Jul09 (SPAdes) | ecosystem: Environmental > Aquatic > Freshwater > Lake | place: Crystal Bog, Wisconsin, USA... | reverse complement strand
AGTTGATGTCTATGCCCTTGCCCAGTTTACTTCTAAGAAAGTTGAAACTTTCACTTGTGGCACTGGCACCATGAATGTAAACTAGTGTCATTGATTATTCCCAAGCACTTGGCGGTGGTATTTCACAAGGCCCGTCTGCCGGCTCCGTTCCGTAGTCCGCCGGTGTAATGATTTCCAAATACTCCATGTCAGGGCTATAGTCGTACAAATAGTGTACAATGCCTGGACGTTGCTGTACGCAATCGCCTGCTTCAACTAAGTGGATTTTGTCCTCATACATAAACTTAGCCCAACCTTTTAACATATAAACGATTTGGAACTCAGCTACGTGAATGTGCCAGCCTGTACCGCCCGAATTTTCCGGAGGTAAGTTAGCTTTGGTAATGTGTGCTAGGACACGCCCGTTAGTAGCATCTGCTACTCCTAGATCTTTATACAAGAAAAAATCTCTCAAGCCGCCTCCTTTGAATTCGGCTTCAGAACCTTTGACGTGTGAAAATTTTGTAGTCATCTATAAGACCTCCTGTGTGTATGTATTTAGTGCGCCTGGCGGCGCACAATTATGCCTTAGTGGGCTGTTTAGTTGGGTTGTTTACCCAATCGACATCTTCGTCGGTCATTGGTTGCCATGTATTCATTGCGCTATTAACAAATAGGTAACAATAGCAACAATGGCTACTACAGCAATTTGCTGTCCGTATTTGGCTTCAAATTGTTCAAGCGTTCTAATCATATCCAATGCTGTCCTTTGAGCACAGCTTCAGCGCGGGCAGTTTGTACAGCCTTGATGATTTCGTAAAAATCAACGAAAAATTGTTGGATAGTTTTCATAGTCCACGGCCCCATACAAATTTCTGTGTGTATTCGTTTGACAGACGATCTACGTCTGCGGCGTTTTGTGGGTTGTGACTGACGATATAAGCTTCTAAGCCGCTCATTTGGCTTTGATTAAAGAACTTTTTGAGTCCTTGAATGATTTTTGACATTATGTGTCTCCTTGTTAAGTGTGTGTTAAGTAGTTACTCAGTGTTTCTACTGAGTATTTAGTATATTAGTAGAAACACTGATAGTTTTCAACCTATTTGATATTCATTACAAACATGTGTATAATCAAATAAATAACACAAAGAGATTATAATGCGAAAAAGTACTCGTAGCATATTACAAGAATTAAACGAAATAAGTTTAAATCGTGATCCTGACTTAATTATTGAAAGTCGCGGGAGCAATATCATTCAAAGTGCCATTAATTTAATGGATATGATTCGAGAAAGCTATGATGTAGAAACGGCAGCAGAACTAGAACGTAGGTTCATTAATAGTATACGTAGTAATGATATCACTAAATTTAAACGTGGTATTAAACGCATACAAGAAAGCAAAGATCAAACATAAATCCCAAAAAATAGGCATATCCAGCCCAATTTCTTCCAAAATACTAAATAATTATACAAAGGCTTTTAGATAAGCTGTTCGCAGAGTGCGAACTGTAATGGTAAGATTAGGAGAATATTATGCCATCACTATTAGGTACATACGTTGCAGCCAATTACGGCCGCATGACATCACAAGACACATACGGTGGAGTTACATTCAGTAACTTTGGAACACGTAACTTAGCTTTCATCAAGATTGTTGCTTCAGGTTCCCCAACAAACGCATTAGACTTTACAGCAGCTGCTGGTCCAGATACTGATGCAGATACAGCATACAGCAATTCATTAACATACGCTTGGCAGGATAGCAATAGCTATTATTCAGTAGCTATTCGTGTAATCCAACAATTTGCTGAAGTTTATTTTGTCGGTGCTCCATCAAGCACAGCATTTGTAGTTGCTATCGCAATCGATACAGCTAACAGTGCAGCAGCAAACAGCAACGTAGAAGTATTGAGCTATCCAACACTAAGCACATTCGGTGCATTGGCTGCTCAATTAGCAACAGCTTTAGGTACAACAGCTCCTGCTAGCAGCGCAGCTGGTGCAGCAACTGTTGAAGCTACTAAGCCAACAATTACAATTACTCAATTGACAGCATCTGGTGCTTCTATTGCTTAATTAGTTTTAAGTTTATTCTCAGGGATGGGAAGCAAATCAGGACTCTTCGGAGTCCTTTTTTGTTGATGTAAATAAAGCATGGAATATAAACTCTACACCCTAGTCGACATAACTCATACAGGTCAGCATAGAAATGAACCTGGAAAAGAAACTTTACGTTGGAAAGAGCAAAACTTTAATACACTATTACAAACTCTAGGTATACGTGCTAACATCACTTATTTTGCCAGCCCTATTATGACTGAAGTCAAAGGGCAGTTGGTTGGGTTTGATACAGATGAAATCATACGTGTTTGGAGATTTGATTTTTTTACAGATAGAGATGATCTGTATGAAAGAAATAATGATCCTGTAGGTCATTTAAAAGAAGATTTTATACTTGTTCCATATATTAGCGGCCTAGACGAAGCAATGGAACAGCAATATGCTGTGTTCAATCCTGAAGATCCAGGTAAAAACATAGCATTTTTTAAAAAATAATCTATGCTAAATAAAGTTGTAGGCAAAATATCATTTACTAGGCACTTAATTTAACCAATCATACAATAGGCACATGACCCGTAGCGAGTCCCTGACTTACAACATTGGAGAGCCTAAAAAATGGCCGTAACTAAAGAAGCGCAAGCACAACTAGCATTGCTACCAGAACGTGTAGGCATACTAGAAACTAAAGTTGAAAATATTAACGAAAAACTCAATGATATTAAAATCGATGTTAAAGACATGCACGACTGTTTAGATCGCACACGCGACACAGTTATGGAAGAATTAAAAACCATGCAGGCCAGTTATTGGGAAAATACAGACAAATACTACAAACATGCAGAAGAACTAAACGATCAGCAATCTGCACAGCATGCCGAACTAGCCGGCAAGATCAAAGAACTACAATCACTTAAAGATAAATGGGTCAAATATGCCATAGGTGTATTGGCCTTTGCCGCTGGTGCTGGTTGGATTCACGCCATGAATCTTCAAACAATATTCAAGTTCCTAGGACTCTAATTCAGTTAAATACTGAATGCAGATTCAAGAACTATCAATCGATCCAAATCCTCATCATCACGAACTTAATCCTGTAATTTGGGGCGGGAATAAGATGCATACAGATGTGCGTTTTAAACTGTTGCGTATAGCTCAAAATTTTATTGATTTTCTCGAAGTACCCAATTTAAAACTAAAAGATGTAACACTTAGTGGAAGCAGTGCTGGCTATAACTATAGTGAATATAGCGACATCGATTTGCACCTAGTTGTTAACAGCGACGAGCTTTACACAGCACAAAAAATACAGTATAATAATATGTATGACCTGCATATTAAAAAGATACCAGTAGAGCTTTATGTACAACCAACAAAACAAATACATCATAGTGCAGGGGTCTTTAGCGTATTGGATAATAAATGGATAATTGAACCTGAGCATGTCGAGCCTACAACCGATCCAAAAGATATAAAAAGTAAAGCTCGTAGCTATGCAGGTAAAATTAACAGCGCAATCCGTAGTAATAATGTTAATCAATGCCGAGAAGTTATGGATGATCTAAAACGATTACGCAAAGCTGGTCTAGAATCAGGCGGTGAGCAAAGCGTAGAAAACCTAGCTTTTAAACTACTCAGAGCTAGAGGTTCTATTGACAAATTGCGTAAATACATAACTAAACTAGAGAGTGCTGAATTAAGCCTCGGAGAACATAATGAAAATTAAAGATATTGTAAGTGAAGACGGCAATCTAACAGTTGCAGCTGTGAGCGGTGATAAAGCTAAATTGTCTAACGGACAAGAAATAGATGCTAAAACACTTACACCTGATCCAGCAAAACCTGGACAGTTTAAAGCACCAGAAATGGACCCGACAGCTATTAAACCAGGTGCAGTAGTTAGTATGGGGGACGAGCAAACTAGTGAAAATGTTGAAGAAGAAGGAGTGCATAACGTAACTTATCACGCATGGACTTCAGATCCACACTTTGCTCCACATCAAGACGATGATGAAGATTCTACATTTCATAAAGCAATTAATTTTTTAACTGGTAAAGTACACCCTGCAGATATTGAATACCATGCGCACCATTTGACTAAAAAGCATCATCATGGCACAGATGATAGAGATTTAGATGAAGTGCATGCAGATCTTATAAGCCAAGGTAATCATGATGTGGGTGGCGATGCAACCGACAGATTTATTAATCAAGTGCGCGATAAAGGATTTGAAAGATCTGTTAGAAATGGTGAAAGTAACAAAAGCCCTATGACTAATAAATTACGCGAGGGCGATGAATTAATGAAATGGCTGACTATAGCCGGAATCAAATGAAACTAAACGAACTAATTCACGATTTTGAAATATGGTGTACTAACGAGGAAGCAGAGATTCTGCACAGGTTAAAAACACCAACACCCTTGAGTTCGCTAAGTGAGCATGATCAATTCAAAGTTCAGGCCATGATTCGAAAGAGTTTGATAACTAAAATTGGCCACACAAATCCTATAGTAGTAGCTAATGAAAAAGTCAAATAAACCTAAAAAACAAACAATCAAAGAACTAGCTGTTCAGTTCGAAGAAGAGTTTAAAAAGTCATTACCCATTACAGTTCATACTGATGGTAGTATAATTTTTAAAAATTTCTTAGTCAAACAAACAAGCCAAGAAAACTGGGGAATCTATGATATTAATAACAAATATCTAATAGAAGAGTATCATCTAAAAACTTGTGCATTGTTAGCTGCTAAGGCTTACAGCATAACTAATTTAAATAAATTTTTTGAAATCAAACACTTAGATAACAAATATTGGGCTAGTTTCAGTGATTTACAAGTTTATAAGAAAAACATTAAAACAGCTAAAGATTTTGACAGATTTTGTATATTATTAAACAAATTAGAAGACAGCCAAGAAAAATCCAATACTTACAAAGACAAAATTTCCAAGATGTTTAAGTACAGTTTTGTATAAATACTAATAAGAAATAGCTCAGGGATACTACCATGCAATTAAGAGAATTATCAAAGCCTATTACATCCAAGGTTCTAAACGAGAACATGGCACGTCAATATGGTTACAAATTAAACCTAGAACAGTTCAGCGACGTACAACTTGAAGATGCACGTAACAAACTACGTACTAAACTAAGTCAATTTGAATTAGGTGAAAGTTTTGATGCTGTTACAGAAAGTCCAGCTTATCAAAAAACACGTCTAATGTTAGATTGCGTTAATCAAGCTATCCTAGAGCGCGAAGAATCTGCATGCCCAACATGTCATGCTAATCCTTGCAAGTGTGACGATGAACCTAAAGTTAAAACTAAGAAGAAAGAAAAGTCAGTTGAAGAAAATTATGTTAACAAAACATTCCGTGAACGTGCTCAATCATTATCAGTTCCAAACAACTGGATTGAAAATGCACTAAAACGTGTTGAACTAGGCGAAAGCGATCGCGCAGAATTAAAGGCTGAATTACTTACACGATATGATTTAAACGAATCAGAAGCTGGATATGTATTATTAGAAGGCGAAGAAAGTAAAGCTGAAGTTATCATGGCAACTAAAGATATGGTTGACCGTGTTACTGGTTGGCTAGAAGACGTAGCAGCTATGAAAGCTGAACAGCTATTAGAATTAACAGACTCTATAAGAGAAGCAATGGGCAGTGATGTTGCCCAACAATACACAGATGCTGTTAAACCAGCATTAGAAGCAATTTACTCAGCATTAGAAACTAGTCGTCAAGGCTTATCAGGCGCATTGGCATTGGTATCAGGCGGTGAAGCTCCAAGCATGGGCGCAGGTCCATCATCCGGTGTACCTGGAGAAGAAGCAATGGGTAATAATCCTCCTCCACCAGACGCAGGCGGAGCCCCAGATGCAGGTGCAGAAATGGGTGCTGAACCAGAAGCAGGCCGCATGAAAAGAGAAAGTATTGATTACAGCCGCAAGTTAGGCATGATGTTAGCACAATCAAAAAAAAAGTAAATGAAAGCGTAGACCCCTTAGTTATGACACTAAGGGCTCTACAAAGTGCTGCCAATAACGATAGATCTCAAGCCCAATTGACTTGGGACGCAATTAATCAAACTGGCCACGAGTTCGGTGGCCCAAACATTGATTACGATCGTTTTGCGGCACGTTGGGAAACTGATCCTGTTTTGAAACAATTAGTATCTAGATTTGACGGTCATGGACTAGTTATTAAAACAGATGTGCATGAGCCTAAGCCTGGAGTTGGTGAACCTCCAAAACCCAGCCTTGTAAGTAAAATGGCAAAACGTGCAACCGATAAAGCAATAGGCTAGTTGACATAAGTCATTTTTTGTTGTAAAATAACGAATGACTTTACTTAACGAACGGTATGTCTACACACCCATTAACCGAGAAAGTGTAGAAGGCAAACGCTTATATGCGACACCAGATGGTTCTAAAGTTCCTAGCGTAACTACCATCTTAGACAAAACTAAACCTGAAGAAAAACGAATAGCCTTAGCCAATTGGAGAAAAGCTGTTGGCGAAAAGAAAGCTCAGGAAATTACCACAGAGGCTGCTAACCGTGGTACTCGTATGCATAAGTATTTGGAAGATTACGTTAAAACAGGCGCGATCGCTCCTCCAGGAACTAATCCTTATAGTAAACAAAGCCACGCTATGGCACAGGTTGTTATTCAACAAGGGCTATGCAATGTGAACGAAATTTGGGGGGTAGAAGTTCCCTTATACTTTCCAGGACTATATGCTGGAACAACAGACGGATTAGGATTACACCTTAACGAACAAGCTATTATTGATTACAAACAAACCAATAAACCTAAAAAAGAAGAATGGATCGAGGATTATTATCTACAGCTAACAGCCTATGCCTTAGCACACAACAAAGTACATGGAACTACTATAAACAAAGGTGTAGTTCTAATGTGTGTACAACCCAAGCTCAACGAAAAGCTAGAAATGATAGATGTACCCGTTTATCAAGAATTTATATTAAAACCTAGCGATTTCAGCTACTGGGAAGCTCGTTGGTGGGATAGAGTGGAACAATACTATAAACAGAACTGATAAATATCCTATATAGAGGATATTGAGATGGCAGTTTATCAAATCAGTCGCATCCAAATAAGACGTGGCCAAGCAAACGTAGGTACAGGAATTCCGCAATTAGCTAGCGGAGAAATGGCATGGGCTGTAGATACACAAGAGTTATATATTGGTAACGGATCTGTTGCAGAAGGAGCACCTGCCGTTGGTAATACTAGATTACTAACTTTAAACGACTTATCAGCAGAAGGTAATTTATTAGAATTAACCCAATACTCTTATGCAGCTGCATCCACAGTTCCTATCAATACTGGACCAAGTCCAAGCCTTCCAGTATATCGAACAATTCAAGCACGTTTAGACGATCAAGTAACATCAAGCGACTTTGGAACAGCAGGTGACGGTGTGACAGATGATACCGCAGCTTTACAACGAGCAATTAATCAATTATTTTTAAACAGTTACAATTACGCATACGGCACTAGTGCTAATGCTACACAATTTAGAACAACACTATATATTCCTTCCGGAATTTATTTAATAACTAGCACCATTTATATTCCTAGTTATACAACTATTGTGGGCGCAGGAAGAGATAAAGTAATTTTTAATTATCAGCCAGCAGCTGGAGTCACTACCCCAGCATTTCAATTTGTTAACGATACCAGCACAGCTAGTGCGCCTAGCTCGCTGAGCAGTACACAGTATAGCAATCAACCTAGATATATCAAACTAGAAGGAATGACTATCAATACTATAAACGGTGTCAATGCCGCATTGCAATTAGATGCTGTACGTTCAAGTCACTTTCAAAATATTAAAATAACAGGCAATACTTCTGGATCAACTGTTTACAATACTACTAATATTGGAATTATTATGAATGCATTTAGTAGTGTTGTTACATGCGAAGAAAATTATTTTCAACATTGCATGATTGTCAGTACAACTACAGCCGTTTATGCACAACAGGATATTCTTAATAATACATTTAGCGATTGTTTCATACAGGATGCACAACAAGGATTTGTGTTAGGAAAAGGATCATTAGGTGGTAGCACTGTTGGACAACAGTTTGGTCCGAGACAAACACATATTGTTAATGTTAAATTTCTTAACATAAAACAACATGGTGTATATTTAGAGCGTGGAGAATATAACTCTGTTGAAAATTCCAAAATGAGTAATGTTGGTAACAACAATGCCGGTAACGGTTATGCACAGTATCCACAAATTTATTATAAAACTATAAACAACAGTGTTCAGAATTTACAAAGCGATAGAGGCGACAGTTTAACTCAAACTACAAATACACTATATGCTCCGGAAGTAGGCGGTAATGCTACATATCAATCATTTGGTCTTAGACAGTTAATTATTGGACAAGTTAGTCAACCATTATTTTTATTTAGAGTACCAGTATCAACAGATCAATACGGTGTGCCTGTTGGAAGTATTGGATATGCTATAGATTATGTTTATAAAAGTACTGTTAACTCTTTTACTAGAACCGGCCAAATCCTTATCTCAGCAGATATCGATCATCCAGGATACGGTCTACAAGTAAGCGATGAATACAACTATGCCGGCAGTGATGCATCTAACACTAACGCTCAGTTACTAACTTTTACTGCAGGCTTCCTTGATATCGTTGGTTCTGTTTATACAGGAGCACCCGGCCAGGTGCCTTATAGTATTGCTGTTTACTATACTAACACATTTTCTAACGATGCTGGCAGAATGAATTTTTCATATACAGCCAAACCATATTATCTAGCCACTTGATAATTTCAATTAAATAGACAATACAAATAAATGCGTATATAATTTATTTTGTATCTGTGATAAGAAAAATTATACCAAATTAACATTAAAAATCACGTGTAAAACGTTGACAATGAATAGATTTCGGCGATGCTTTCTTTCTCACTAAATACTTCCTACAAAGTATTAAGTAAAGTATAAGAATCACCCATAAGCGAAAGACAATGACTCAAATAACAGTAATAAAAAGAAATGGTGCAAAAGAGCCATTAGCAGTTGAAAAATGGCAAGCTCAAATAGCTAAAGTATGTAAAGGCATAGCTGATGTCAGTCAGAGTATGATTGAGATTAAGAGTCAACCGCATTTTTATGACGGCATAACAACAAGCGAAATTGACAATATTACGTTGCGAGCTATAGTTGATTTAATCGATGTCGAATCAAATCCAGACGTAGGTCATACAAATTATCAATATGTAGCAGGCAAACAACGTTTATCGATGTTACGCAAAGATGTATATGGAAAATATGAAGTTCCGCATCTCTATACTATTGTAAAGAAAAATATTGAAGTCGGATTATATACTCCAGAATTGTTAGAATGGTACAGCGAAGACGATTGGAACCGTATGAACGACATGTTGGATCATGAAAAAGACGAAACATATTCTTATGCTGCTATTGAGCAATTGATAGAAAAATATTTGGTACGCAATCGTGCGACAAAGGAAATTTATGAAACTCCACAGATTAGGTATATTGTGGCAGCGGCTACAGTCTTCCATAAGGAAGAACCGAATAGCGCAAGGATGCGTTACATTAAAGAATACTATCAAGCAGCATCCGATGGTTTGTTTACTCTTGCTACACCTGTCCTGGCTGGCCTTGGCACTCCTACTAAACAGTTTTCTAGTTGTGTGCTTATCCGCAGTGACGACGATCTGGATAGCATCTTTGCTTCTGGAGAGATGATGGCCAAGTATGCCAGCAAACGTGCAGGCATTGGTTTGGAGATAGGTCGTTTACGCCCACTAGGTTCCCCAATTCGTGGCGGCGAAATCATGCATACTGGTATGATTCCATTTTTAAAGAAATGGTTTGGAGATTTACGCTCATGCAGTCAAGGAGGTATTCGTAATGCAAGTGCTACTGTATTTTATCCCATTTGGCACCATCAGTTTGATGACCTTATTGTTCTTAAAAACAACCAAGGTACAGAGGAAACAAGAGTTCGACACATGGACTATGGAGTTGTCCTTAGCAAATTCTTTTGGCGCCGCTTCAAAAACAAAGAAAATATCACCTTCTTTGATCCGAACGAAGTACCAGACTTATATGAAGCCTTTTATCGTAACACAACAGAATTTGAAGAACTGTATATAAAATATGAAAAACGCACAGATTTGCGTAAAAAAGTCATGACCGCTGAAGAAGTATTTAAAAGCGGTATCTTAAAAGAACGTACTGATACAGGACGTATCTATCTTGTGTTTATTGACAATGTGCAGAATCAAGGTCCATTTGATCCTGAGTTCCACACTATCTACCAAAGCAACTTATGTTGTGAAATCCTATTACCTACAAAATCTTTCAAACGTCTGGATGATGTCGAAGGCCGCATAGCGTTATGTACATTAGGATCTATCAACTGGGGAGCCTTCCGTAATCCAGAAGACATGCGCCGTGCTTGCCGTATACTACAGCGTAGTCTGTGCAATATTCTCGATTACCAAGACTTCCTATCAATCCAGAGTAAGTTATCCAACGATGAAATACAACCACTAGGCATTGGTGTAACTAATCTAGCCTATTGGCATGCTAAACGTGGATTAAAGTATGGAGAAAAAGATGCCTTACAAGATGTTAAAAGTTGGATGGAGCATCAAGCCTACTACTTAACAGAGGCAACTGTTGAACTTGCTAAAGAACGCGGAGCGTGTACACATAGTGATAAGACACGTTATGGGCAAGGCATGTTTCCTTGGGAGTTACGTGCCTCTGGCTCTAATGAACTAGCAGACTTTACCCCAGAACTAGATTGGGAAACTTTGCGTACAAACATGAAACAATATGGAGTTAGAAATGCTACACTTATGGCTATTGCTCCAGTGGAGTCTAGTAGTGTTGTTATTAATAGCACTAATGGAATAGAAATGCCAATGAGTCTTATTAGCACCAAAGAGAGTAAAGCAGGATCGTTTACTCAGGTAGTGCCTGAGTATCATAAACTTAAAAATAAGTATCAACTCATGTGGGAACAGACAGACTGTGATGGTTATTTAAAAACAGCGGCTGTGCTTGCTGCTTATGTTGATCAATCAATTAGTACTAATACTTTTTATAATCCAGCACACTTTGCAGATCGTAAAGTTCCAACTACATTGATTGCTAAAAATTTAATGCAAGCTCACGCATGGGGACTAAAAACTTTCTACTATAGTTTGATTAATAAAGCTGGTAGTAAGGCTATTGCCGAAGATGCTCCAACAATGTTAGAGCCTATAGATTTTGATAACGAAGAAGATTGTGAGGCATGTAAGCTATGAGTAAAGAACAATATAATTTAAACACACGTACAGATTATTTGAGTCGCAAGATGTTTCTGGATCCAGCCGGACCAGTGACCATTCAACGATTCGAAGAGGTTAAATACAAGAAGATTGCAGATTTTGAAGCAACAGCCCGAGGCTTCTTCTGGCAACCTGAGGAAATTAGTCTTAGTAAAGACGCAAATGACTTTAAGGACGCAAGCGATGCAATTAAACATATTTTCACCAGCAATTTACTCCGTCAAACAGCACTTGATAGTCTTCAAGGTCGTGGACCAACACAGGTATTTACTCCGGTGTGTAGCCTGCCCGAAGTCGAAGCCCTTATGTACAACTGGGGATTCTTTGAAACCAATATCCACAGCAAGAGCTACAGTCACATAATTCGTAATATCTATAATGTGCCTAAGGATGTGTTCAACACTATCCATGATACACAAGAGATTGTTAGTATGGCCAGTAGTGTAGGCAAATACTATGATGATTTACATCGGTTGAATTGTGCCAAAGAACTAGACGGATATATCGCTGAAGAAGATCACATTAAAGCAATCTGGTTAGCATTAAATGCCAGCTATGCACTAGAAGCATTCCGCTTTATGGTTAGCTTTGCAACAAGTCTAGCCATGGTAGAGAACAAGATCTTTGTTGGCAATGGTAACATTATCAGTTTGATTCTACAAGACGAATTACTACATAAAGGATGGACGGCCTATTTGATCAATCAAGTAGTCAAGGAAGATACTCGTTTTGCACAGGCTAAGACCGATTGCGAGGCAGAAGTTTATGCTATGTATATGGATGTCATTCGTGAAGAAAAACAATGGTCCGACTATTTGTTCAAGAAAGGTCCTGTTATCGGACTTAATGCAAATATTCTAAAAGATTTTGTAGACTATACAGCAGTTGGTGCATTAAAAGATATCGGTATTAAATATCAGCAAGCCGCACCAAAATCGACACCTATCCCTTGGTTCAATAAGCATGTTGATACAAGCAAGAAACAGACAGCATTACAAGAAAACGAATCGACAAATTATGTTATTGGTATCATGTCTGAAGGGATTGACTACGAAACATTGCCGGCACTATAATAGTTAAATGCAAAATCGACCTAATATAACTGTGTACGATGGAGTATTTGATGATCGATATATTCGTGAGCTAAACGAAATATGCGATAATCTTCCAAATAAACCAGGTAACAGAGCAAACAGAAAAACATTCCCCTACGGAGATGTAGGAACCCATAATATCATGGGGGCTACATTATACAAAAGATATTCAAAGTATGTATTTGAGTCAATTTGTCCGATGGAATTACTAAGAGCGTTCCAGCACGTAGCCGATAATGTAATAAAAGAAAATTTAGATCTATGGGCAGTACATTCTAACCTACAATCAAAATCAATGGATGGCACTACTCATGCAGATAAGTCTCCTAATGTGATGATATTTACAACAGCAGATTGGAAGAAAAGTTGGGGAGGGGAATTTCAATTATTCGACCCTGCTACACCGCATCTTGTAGAATCAGTAGAATATGTACCAGGACGAGTTGTATTTTTTGATGGAAGAATTCCGCATAGAGCGCTAGGACCAAAAGTACCATATGTATACAGACACAGTATAGTATACAGGGTAAATTTAAATTAAGAAGGAATTAAAATGAAAGCTATTGTATGGAGCAAAAACGCTTGTCCATTTTGTGTACAAGCCAAAGCCTTATTAGAAATGAAAGGTATCGATTATGAAGAAAGAAATGTGCAGACAACATGGACTAAAGAACAACTGTTAGAAGTTGTACCTACAGCCAGAACTTTGCCACAAATTTTCTTAGATGATAATTATATTGGCGGGTTTACAGAACTCAAAAAACATTTCGAAAAGGTATAATATGTTAATTTCAAAAGGTATAGCAGAAGGCGAAGTAGTTACAATTAAAACTACAGCAGGTGAAGAAATTGTTGCTAAGTTAGTAGAAGATGGGCCAATGGGTGTTAAAGTTAAAAAGCCATTATGCTTAACAGCAACTAAAGATGGCATTGGGTTAGTTCCATTTTTGTTTACTACAGATCCTGATTCTGAAATTGTTATAAATAAAAATAGTATTATGGTACTAGCAGCTACCGTTAAGGATGCCGCAGATCGTTATACTGAACAAACCTCAGGAATTAAATTAGTATAATGCCAGCAATTGCTCAAAAAGGTGGTTCAAGTTCGGTTGCCGCAACAGACGGCGCCAAAGGATCTCCTTGTGGTAAAAATGTGTTCCATTGGGACACACCTACTACTCAAGCAAGCGATGCTGGTAGTGGGGATGTATTTGTAAATAATATCGGAGTTGTACGTCAAGGAGACGTAATGGTAAGCCATCCTGATGGAAATCCGTGTGTTGGCAGTCCAGTTAATCATGCTCCTGCACTAAGTACATTTAGTTCAAATGTGTTTGTTAACGGAAAAGCAGTGGGTCGTGTTGGAGACAAATATGACTCCGACGGACATTTTGATCACACTATTACTAGTGGATCGGGTAATGTATTTGCCAATTAACTAGACATTTATTTTTAACCCCTGTACACTAGGTATAAGTACTCTGTACTTGCCTTAAAGGAGAATTAAATGGCTACAAACAAATATGCAGAATTTACTGCAATCATCGAAGCAATGGAAGCAGACTTTGAAAAGTTTTACGACAAAGAAGTAGGTGCCGCCGGTACTCGCGTTCGTAAGCACTGTCAAGATTTGGCCAAGTTGTGCAAAGAAACTCGTAACGATGTTACAGCAGTTAAAAATGCTCGTAAAGAAGCCAAATAAGTCAACTAAATATTAATCTAAGGCGTTATATTAGTATACGCTTAAGGAGCAGTATTATGAAAGACAAAAATATTATCGGTTCAGTATTTGCCAGCTTGCTGGCACTAAGTACTTTGTTTGCCTTCAGCCCAAGTGCCGAAGCTCACGAAGGATTTCATTATCGAGGCGGCTGTTGCTATCGAGGCGGCTACGGTATGGGTTGGGTTGCTCCGGCTGTAATTGGAGGAGTAATTGGTTATGAAATTGCTCGTCCTGCTCCTGTAGTAGTTCAACAACCTCCAGTAGTTTATACACAACCACAAACAGTGATCCAGGCACCTCCGCAAGGATACCACTGGCAAGAAATGGTTGATCCGCAGACTGGTATTAGTAAAATAGTGGCGGTTCCTAACTAATGAAAATAAGCAAGATACCTGGACTAGGCAGATTTGGAATCTATATCGACGATTTAGATTTTACTAATTTATCGGATGACGAATGGGCTGAAGTAGGTCAACGACATTTGGAAAGTCTGGTCACTATAATTAGAAATGTAAAAATTACTCCAGCAGAATACGAAATTTTAATTGGTAAATGGGGTAGTCCTCATAACACGCATTTTTATTCACTTCAACGCAAATATAAAAAACCAGAATTTTTTGGAGAATTACTTTCCAAGACTGAGATAGATGGTATTGTAGTTGATCCAGAAGACAAAAAATTTGCACAAAATGTTTTGAATATTACAGCCTATGATGCTACGAACAATCCAAATACATCTGTAGTAAAAGTTACTGGCATGAAAAAACCCGACGGGAGTCCCCTGGGCATGTTTGCAGAAGGCGAATTGTTATGGCATTCTAATGAATCTGGCAATTTAGTTTTTGCACCTGGAGTAAGTCTTCTTGGAGAAACAGGCACTGTAGGTAGTGCAACTGGTTTTATAACCACGGCTGATTGGTATGAGGAACAAAGCGAAAGTTTTCGTAGTGAATTGGATGAAATGATTGTACAACATCAATTTACTCCTGGAAAAATCAATCCTGGGCTGAGAGAAGAACAGGATCTGCTGATGTACAAGAACATGTGTCCAGAACCTTCAGAACTACCACTTGTAATCAAAAGTCCATTAGGCATAAAAGGGTTACATTATAGTATCAACACTATAAATGGTATCAAAGGTATGTCCGCATTGGAATCAAAGTCTGTTTTTGATCAAATCAACAAGACACTATTTGTTGACAAATATATCTATGATCATTGGTACCAACAAGACAACGATTTATGTCTGTTTGATAACTCTATAACCTTACATCGAAGACTAGGTGGAATCACTAATCGCATGTGTTATAGAATACAGTATCAGTATTCTAAACTGGTGTCCAATTGGAATCCATATCTCAAAGAGCCCTTTATAAGTCAGTACAATAAAACAATAGAAGAATTCAACAGGTACATATAATATGGCATACTCTGACAAGGTCATCGACCACTACGAAAATCCACGCAATGTAGGATCTTTTGATAAGAATGATCCTACAGTGGGTACTGGTATGGTTGGTGCTCCTGCCTGTGGTGATGTCATGAAACTTCAAATAAAGGTAGATGAAGATGGTATTATTAGAGACGCTCGTTTCAAGACATACGGATGCGGTTCAGCAATCGCGTCAAGCTCACTGGTTACTGAGTGGGTTAAAGGTATGCATATTGATGATGCTAGTAAACTTAAAAACTCCCAGATCGCAGAAGAGCTTGCACTCCCGCCTGTAAAGATACATTGTTCAATTCTTGCAGAAGATGCAATCAAAGCCGCAATAGAAGACTATCGAAAACGACACAATGCTTAAGGTGTTGTTTTATCACGCTACTAGTGTATCTACGGATCCTAGGCTTGAGTTAGGCGTAGCTGTTTTATATCTGAAAACCCATATAGACACACATTGCCCTGACATCAAAGATAAAATTGAGTGGTTAGTTCCAAAACAATACCAAATTGATGATGACGATTTAGTGTCACTGTGCAATGATCAAAAAGTAGATTTATTGTGTTCTAGTCATTATATTTGGAATCACAGTCAATTGATGTTGCAATTGGAAAGAATACATTCTAGATTGTCTAATACAAAAATCGTAGCAGGTGGTCCTAGTATAGATGTGCATATCGATGATAATTTTTTCAAAAAATATCCATTTATTGATTATGCGGTTTACGGTGCCGGAGAAAATGCATTTGCATCTTTGCTAGAAAGTATTATATTTGATCGAAAACTTATTGCGTTCAATACGTCTAATCTTGCCTGGCAAGATCAAGGCAAACAGATAGTAAGTCAATTCAAATATGTTCCGCAATTAGTTACTAGTCCGTATACTTCAAACAGAACATTATTTACAAAAATGATCGAACAAGAAGTAAAAAACGGTAAATCTTTAGAACACATACAAATACCTTATGAACTTACCAGAGGATGTCCATATGCCTGCACTTTCTGCGATTGGAATAGCGGACTCAGTAACAAAGTATCTCGACGTAAAAATACATATAAGGAAGAAATTGATTTTTTCCACGAATTAGGTATTAGATGTATTTTTTTAGCAGATGCAAATGTTGGTCAGTATAACGAAGACATCGATGTTGTTGATTATTTTGCCAAAAAGAATCTTGAAAATGATGCAAAATTCCATCTAGAAGCCAATTTTAGTAAATTAAAAAAAGAGAATAACTTAAAAATTTTTCATATAATGGGCAAAGCCAAACTAGTTGAACGCTATATGATATCTGTTCAAGATCCCAATGTATCTGTATTAAAAAATATTGACAGACCCGATGTTGGTTGGGACGAACACGAAAAAATAATCAACGAGATATATCAATCTTATCCCAATATTCCATTATGGGTACAGATTATACAAGGATTGCCAGGGCAAACTGTAGACACGTGGCGTGACAGTTTGTCGCTAATAGCTAAAAGTCCTGTGGAACTGATGCCATTTATAAGCGAATTGCTTCCGGCCAGCCCGGCAGCCATTGATAAAGATTATCAAGATCGTTGGAAATTTACTTATAGTAACAGCACCCGGGTAATTGATGGCAAATTTTTCCACGGAATTTTTCCCGAATCATGCGTAAGTTTTACAAAAAAAGATTTTGTAAAAATGAACATGCTGACTATTATATACAATACCTTGTTAAGTATAAGATTAAGAAAACGATATATTGATATCGAAACGTTAGTTGATAAGCTATTGCAATCAGATGAAATAAATATCCTTGAAGAAAATTTATATGACAATTGGCACAATCATAATAACTTTTTCTTTACCAAAAAATTTGCACCGGGTATGCCTGACACATCTCCGCAAAGTGCTTGTTTTCACGTACATGAAACTAAATGGAATTTGATAAACAATGATTATTTTTTGAATTTTGTATATGATAATAGTAACTGATCAAGCCAAAAATCAAATTAAAAAAAATTTAGCCAAACGCGGTAAGGGCGTTGGTATTCGCATAGGTGTAAGAACCACAGGCTGTAGTGGCCTGGCCTATGTGTTGGAATATGTGGACAAGTATGACGGAGAAGAAGGCATAATTAATTATGCCCAAAACGATTTCTGTGTACTGGTCAGTTTGAAAGATGACCCATACCTTAATGGTTTAACTATGGATTGGGTCCGCAACGGACTTAATGAAGGTTTTGATTTCATCAATCCAAACGAACGCGACCGTTGCGGTTGCGGTGAAAGTTTTCGAGTATAAACCCATTTGACACAGTTGGCATAATCTAGTATAATACTAGTATTGTTATACTTTTTGGAGAATATTTTGACTATGCATTTGTTACCGCCTATGTATTCAACTACAGGCAAGAAGAAAGGCAAAAAGAAATTCGCTTCAGCAGAACATGCAAGGAAGGCAAGAGAATTGGACGAGTCGTGGAAAGAACTCCAGAAAAAATGGGGCATCGAACAAGAAGAAAAGAAACGAAAACGAGCATTGTCTGCCGAACCTTTGGCTGGTAATTATTCGTTGTCTACTCCTATTGGTCGTACAAATACTAACCATATTAAGAGTCTTAATTCAGGTGCGGGTGTAGCTACACTTGCCGCTCCAAAAGTCTATACAGGCGACAAAGTAAAAGGCATTGCAACCATGCATAAAAGCAACGCAGTGCCGGTTTTTAGTGATGAACAAGCAGTTGACATTTCTCGAATGAGACGTTAAACTGTGTATAAGTATAAACATAGTACATTTCCTCTAGAAACAGAGGATAACTATATATTGTCCCCAAAGGTTTTTGGGGCAAACGGCTTTTTGTTAAGGAGAAACGGATACAGCCAAACATTAACCAATGACGGTAGTAGCGATACCTCATCCAGCGTAAAGGAGAAAAAAATGATACGCATTATCAAATTAGCAGTAAATTGCCTAGTATTACTAACAGTAGTAATAATAGCACAACAAGCAGTTTCGAAAAAATTCGAACACTTAAAACAAGCTCGCGAGACAGCAAGCCCAATTACAGCGCAAATGAGACAAACACAATTAGATTGTCTAGCTCGTAATATCTATCATGAAGCAGGCTCTGAACCTTTTGAAGGCAAAGTAGCGGTTGCTCAAGTTACAATTAACAGAACAGAAAATGGTAATTTTCCATCGGATATCTGTAAAGTAGTCTACCAAAAAAATGTAGTCTACGAAAAAGTCATGTGCCAATTTAGCTGGTATTGTGAAGGTCCAAGTGCAATGAAACCAATGAATGGACCTATGTATACAGAAAGCATGGAAGTAGCAAAAAAAGTATTGTTGGAAGGATTTCGCCTTCCGGATTTAAAAAATGCCTTGTATTTTCATGGGGATTATGTACAACCAGGGTGGAATAAAAAACCTGTAGCCAAAATTGGCCATCACGTATTTTACAATTAAGGACTAAAAATGAACGCAATAGTAGAAAAAATTAAAAACGGAGTACACGATCTTTTTGATTTAAACTTATGGGTAGAAAATGTTAAAACTCATGCTCCCCACGTTAGTGCAGAAACAATGGGCTGGGTAGCGGTCATTTTGCTACATTTGGCTACAATTCCTACAGAATTAGCTGTACTTACAGGTTTAACTGAAAAAATGCCGCCTGTAGATATGGTTTTATTCAGTTGGGCTGGGTTGTTCTGCTTTTTCCTTAAAGCTACAATTCAAAAGGATTTGTTAAACATTGTAACAATTGGTCTAGGCTTTTTTGTGCAAGCTGCTATGCTGGCTTTAATTGTGTTTAAGTAAATCACTGGCTAAATATACTATAAACTAGGAGTAGGCAATTATGTCCTCAGGATTTCAACAAGATTTAGATCAATTACAACCAGGGTTTTACCGTGTTACAATCACCATGACTGATACAACAACGGCATTCCCAACAACAGATACTGGCAATCATAATGATGGCGGTTGCACACCAAACACATGGGATTATTTTACTACAGGTAGTTTACCAAGTACAGCGGCAACAGCATTAAGTCGTGCTCGAGGTAATCTACGTTTTAAACAAGTAGTTAATCAACTTACAGGGCTGGGCGATTGCCAAATTATGGATTTTACCATTACTGAAGCTAATGCTGATGCACAAGCAACCAGTTTGCTATTCACTGTAAAATACGACCGTGATACATTTCTTCCATTAACTGGTACTAAACAAGGTGCAGTTACTGTAGGCAACGATGCTGCCGGTAACCCAATGGATACTCCTGCTAAAGTTATTCGTAACGCAGTAGCCGCAGGCTTGTACAACGGTACTACAGAATCGATGCGTGTTTATGATCCAACAAATGCTCAAGGTACACAACAATATGTTACGGCTAATTCCGGTACATCTAATTCAGCATTAGTTGGTCTTGTAGCTGTTACTCAAATTTCTGGAACCACTTTAGTCTAAACGAAAGGCACCAATGATACTGGCGTATCTATTACTACTAACAGGTCTTACAATCTCGGCGGTCGCAATTTACTACTCGGTAGTAGGTTTGACCGCTATATTTTCTGCAGCTGTAATTCCAATTATTATTATGGGGTCAGCTCTAGAAGTTGGCAAACTTGTCTGCGCCTCTTGGTTAAAAGCCAATTGGGAACGTGCTCCACGTTTTATGAGATACTACATGACTATCGCTGTAGTTGTCTTAATGTTGATCACTTCAATGGGTATCTTTGGATTCCTTAGTAAAGCACATAATGACCAGAATCTTGTATCAGGCGATGTTCAAAGCAAAATCGCTATCTTTGATGAAAAGATCAAGACCGCCAAAGAAAACATCGAAGCTGATCGCAAGCAACTTAAACAGATGGATGAAGCGGTGGACCAGATCATGGCACGCTCAACTTCAGAAGGCGGTGCGGACAAGGCCAACGCTGTACGTAAGAGTCAGCAAAAGGATCGTAGTTCGCTTGCCAAGGATATTGAATCCCAACAGAAACTTATTGCTAGTCTGAACGACGAAGCAGCTCCAATACGTGCAGAAGTACGCAAAGTCGATGCCGAAGTTGGCCCTATCAAATATATTGCTGCCTTTATCTACGGCACCACACCAGACGCCTCCATGCTCGAACGAGCTGTGACTTGGATCATTATTTTAATTGTTATAGTATTTGACCCACTAGCAGTTATTATGCTACTAGGTGCCCAAATGACTTTCGGTTGGGCAAAAGAACAACAAGAATTGAAAGAAGATACACCTGATCCTTATGTAGCAGATGTTGGCGAGAAACCTACAGCCTATGAGCAGGACGACAGCCCGTTAACTGATGATCAAATTGCACAGATTAAAGAAACTGTTACCGAGTTTGAAGGTGTGCGTGAGCCCGGTGGCGAATGGATACAAACCGGTCCAACATTTACAGTACCAACAGCAGACTCTGCAGAAAATATTTCAGATTTAGAAAAATGGAACAAGATGATAGAGGAAGCTGAAAAAGCTGTTACTCCAGACTCTACAGTTGAAGAACGTGTAGCTAAAGGAGAAACGTACATTGATGGAAACGGACAAGAAGTTTCATTAGAAAAACCAGCACCCACACTTTTATCAGATGTTTTAAAAGACGCTCCAGTTGTCCCGCCATATATGATGGGAATACATCCGGTAGAAGATGCTCTAGTTGAACCAGCTGAACCAGTTGAACAATCTACGCCTACATTGCTATCAAATGTTATGAATAGCAATACATTTGAAGTAGAGTTTGATCCTAGTATAGACCCAAAAAAAAAGACTTACATGATCAAGAACGAATTGGGGCAGATTCAGACAAAGACCAAAGAATAGAATATGTACAAAATTCAGAACAAAATCAAAACACTCTCTGGTCCAGGTTACAAGGTATTAGGCCTGTAGATCAATTATATAAAGAATACAGCGATCATCAATTTACAGATTTTGAAGTTGATCATACAACAGAACCGGAACTAGCAGATTTTGTAGAGCAGACTAAAAAATTAGGACCACAATTTAGTGATTATCCACTAGAAAAAATAGCATACTTTGAAGAGCGAATACATGAACTTAGGAAAAATAACTCTAATAACACCACCGGATAAATTGTTCAATATGAATTTAAGTTACCTGTTGATTAAACCAAGTAATCATATTAAACAACAATTTCAAACTATACTAAGTCAAAGCATAGATGATTTAAACATTTTTGTATTTGATGAACAAGACACTGACATAGGTTGGCTATTAAGTATATGCCAGCAAGTTGATTGCGTAATATTTGATATAGATAATAGCGATTCGATTACTAGACAATTTGTTACATTCATTATATCACAGCCAAATGCTTACTATATCACAAAAGATGATACTACTCCTTATAATTTAATAAGTAAAAACAGAATTTACAACTTAGATTGGATAGTCGAAGAGATTAAAGCTCAACAAGAGGACGATGATAGTGATACACAAGAAGAATAAGGGCACCGGTATTACCGTAAAGGACGGCGAAAACATCAATGTTAGCCTTCGCCGTTTTAAACGTAAAATTGAAGAAGCTGGAACTTTGGACACACTGCGTTCAAAAGAGTTTTATGAAAAGCCCACTACCGAGCGCAAACGTAAAAAAGGTGCCGCCAAAGCACGATGGAATAAAAAATTGCGCGATCAACAATTACCACCAAAACTCTATTGACAAGTTAATCTAGATCTGTTATAATGTTTGTATGCTAACAGACATTATGATAGATTTGGAGACTCTAAATACAACTCCAGACGCCGCCATTCTTACAATTGGTGCTGTAAAATTCGACCCTTTTGGTTCAGAATTAAAAGAGCCCAACATGGAAAGTTTCTATTGTAAAGTAGATTTGGACAGTTGCGATAGAATTGGATTAACTACTAACGATGATACAATCGCTTGGTGGGCCAATCAAAGTAAAGAAGCGCAAGATGCCGCATTTGATCCCGAAGGAAGAATTGATATCGAAGAGGCATTTGCTCGTCTTTATAAATTCTGTTGGGGCGCAAAACGTGTATGGTCAAATGGATCATGTTTTGATATTATCATTTGTGAACACGTATTTCGTAAAATTAATCGAGCTATTCCGTGGAAATTTTGGGAAGTCAGAGATGTGCGTACAGCATTTGATCTTGGCATCAATCCGCAACGACCACCAGTAACGGCCCACCATGCTTTAGAGGATGCGTGGAACCAGGCAGTAGGCATTCAAAATGTTTATAATACATTACGTACCAGTACAACAAGCGGCGGAACATATATTGCTCCGTTTGCAAATCAGAGGTAACAGAAAGGCAGTATATGAAAATTAATTGGAAAATTATTCCTAAGCACACCATTGATGTAGGCAAATTAACAGACCCTTACGAAATTTGCGATTTACTTAAACAACATAAAATTAGAAAATATGTTTATCGTATAAACTACAAAGGTATTGTGCTAAAGTATGGTATGAGTGCAGACAAGTCTCGAAATTACGGGGACCGATTATACAGACAAATTGCCCATTCAGAAAGTTGGGGGGCAAGGAGAAATAACGGTTCTAGTGGCTCCGATTGGCGTATTATAGAAGATGATTTCCATAAACTATACGGATCAAAAATTGACAAAGCAGAAATGAAAATTAAGATTTGGAATTTAACCAATTATCCGTTTGTATCTATTGATCCTACTAAGGAAGTATTTTATGTAGAACAGAATTTAATAGAAACTTATGCTAAAGTAGTAGGCGAAAAACCTATCGGTAACATCAACGACGATGCTAACTATAAACGTAAAGGTTACATTCCAAAAAATTTATTTGGAAATGACGGATTATTTGAGGATTGATATGGACAGTCAAACTAAAGAAGTAATGGATATTCTCCAGGAAGAGTGTGCAGAAGTTATACAAGCGATAAGTAAAATCAGCCGCTTTGGCCTGGACAATTTTAAACCAGGTAAACCTAAAACTAATAGGGAACACTTAGAAGAAGAATTAGGAGATTTACAAGCTATGGTAGATATTTTACAAGAGCTTGATATTGTTAGTTTTTCTAATATAGAACGTGCAGCAGAAGCTAAACGCGAAAAACTTAAAATTTGGTCAAATATCTTCAACAAAGATATTATCAGAGATAAATAAATTTGTAGAGCGCCGTAAGGGCTTTACAAATTTCTTGCTTAAACAAAAGGAGATTATTATGAGCAAAATCATCGGTATCGATTTAGGTACAACAAACAGTTGCGTAGCTATTCTAGAAAACGGAGTAGCAAAAGTTATTGAAAATAGCGAAGGCGCAAGAACAACACCCTCGATCATTGCATATACAAAGGACGAAATCCTAGTTGGTGCAACAGCAAAACGACAAGCAGTCACAAACCCAAAGAATACAATTTACGCAAGTAAGCGTCTTATTGGACGTAAGTTTGAAGAAAAAGAAGTCCAAAAAGACATCGACTTGATGCCATACTCTATTATCAAAGCTGATAATGGTGATGCATGGATCGAGGCAAATGGTGAAAAACTTGCACCGCAACAAGTTAGTGCCGAAGTTTTACGTAAGATGAAAAAGACTGCCGAAGACTATTTAGGCACAACTGTTACTCAAGCGGTTATTACAGTCCCTGCTTACTTTAACGACAGTCAACGTCAAGCAACTAAAGATGCTGGCCGTATTGCTGGCTTGGAAGTTTTACGTATTATCAATGAGCCGACTGCGGCTGCACTAGCATATGGTGTTGATAAAGAATCTAAGAAAGATCGTAAAATTGCTGTATACGACTTAGGTGGTGGTACATTTGATATTTCAATTATTGAAATCGCCAACATTGACGGTGACAAGCAAATCGAAGTTTTATCAACAAATGGCGATACATTCCTTGGAGGTGAAGACTTTGACCAAGTTATCATGGATTATCTAGTCGATGAATTCAAGAAAGATAATGGTATTGATCTCAAGAACGACGTACTTGCTTTACAACGATTGAAAGAAGCTGCAGAAAAAGCTAAGATTGAATTATCGTCAGCACAATCAACTAGTGTCAACTTACCTTATATTACAGCAGATGCTAGCGGTCCTAAGCACATGAATGTAACTATTAGTCGTGCCAAGTTTGAATCTATGGTTGAAAAACTAATCCAACGTTCAATCGAACCATGTAAGATTGCAATGGCTGATGCTAAAGTTACAGCTGCAGATATCGACGAAGTTATCCTAGTCGGTGGCCAAACACGTATGCCTAAAGTTCAAGAAGCCGTTGAACAGTTGTTTAGCAAGGCTCCACGTAAAGATGTTAACCCAGACGAAGCAGTTGCCGCAGGTGCTGCAGTACAAGGTGCTGTTCTAGCAGGCGACAAGACAGACGTATTGTTATTGGACGTAACTCCATTGACATTAGGTATCGAAACAATGGGCGGTGTGTTTACAAAATTAATTAGTAAAAATACAACAATTCCAACTAAACATTCACAAGTTTTCTCAACAGCAGAAGACAATCAACCAGCTGTAACTATTAAAGTTGCTCAAGGCGAACGTGACTTGTTTAAGTATAATAAATTACTAGGAGAATTCAATTTAGAAGGTATTGCTCCAGCAATGCGTGGTACTCCACAAATTGAAGTTACCCTAGATATCGATGCTAATGGTATTCTTAATGTAAGTGCCAAAGATAAAAATACTGGCAAAGAAAACAAGATTACTATCAAATCAGATTCAGGTTTAACTGAAGCTGAAATCCAGCGTATGGTTAAAGAAGCTGAAGAGAATGCCGAATCTGATAAGAAAGCAGCAGAATTGATCCAAGCACGTAATAATGCTGAAGGCACTACACATAGTATCAAGAAAGATTATGACACGTACAAAGATCAATTGACTGAAGATGAGCAGAATAAATTCGATGATGCAGCCAAAGCTGTTGAAACAGCTTGCGCCGGAGAAGACAAGGAAGCAATCGAAAAGTCAGTACAAAGCTTCTTTGAAGCGGCAGGACCAGTTATGGCTAAGAAACAAGCAGCCGAAAGTGCTAAAGCAGAAGCAGATGCTAAAGCAGCTGAATCGGGTGAACAAACTGTCGATGCTAGCTTCACAGAAGTTGACACAGAGAAAAAAGACTAATACAATTAGTTATGTGGGACGCCTTCGGGGTCCCGTACATTCTTGCTTAACATAAGGAGATAAAAAATGGCAACAATGCAATTAAAAACTGTAACACCGGCGGAATTCGCCAACCTAAGTAGAGCCCTAGTAGGGTTTGATCAAATCTTTAACCAAAGATTGCAGCAACTAAATGGTAACTATCCTCCACACAATATTGTGAAGTATAGTGACAGCAAGTATGCAATTGAGGTTGCAGTTGCAGGTTTCAGTAAAAATGAAATCACAGTAGAAGTAGACCAAGATCAATTAATTGTTCGTGGTATACAAGGTGAAATTATAACCGAAGGCAAAGAATATTTGCACAAGGGATTAGCTAGCCGAGATTTTGAACAAAAGTGGACACTAGCTGAATACATGGAAGTTAAAGATGCAGAAGTTAAGGATGGTATGTTAATTATTGAAATCGAACGTATTATTCCAGAATCTTTAAAGCCACGTAGTATTAAAGTTAAATAATCAACCGGGGGAGGCAACTCCCCCTTTCTTAGAAAAGAGAACGTATGTCATCAACAGATGTAGCAATCGACGAAAAAGTCAAAGTAATAATCAGTGAACCAAAAAGATGGAAAGTCATTCTGCTTAATGATGATACAACTCCAATGGAGTTTGTTATCCATATTTTGATGGAAACATTTAGGCATACTAAAGAGACAGCGGCTGAGATTATGTTGCAAGTCCACGAACAAGGTAGCGGTATTGCAGGAATTTATAGTTTTGAAATCGCAGAAGCAAAGGCTGTAGAAGCAACCAATACAGCTAGAACTAATGGACACCCATTACAAATTAAATTGGAAGAAGAATGAGTCTTAGAGATTTAACTAAAGAGGCACATTCTAATGCCGAACGCCAAGAGTTTGTGAAAATATTGTTTTCTGGAACAATTAATCCAAAACTATATGCTACTTTCTTAAAGAATCAACATCCTTGTTACGAATTGTTAGAAGTTTGTGCAATGCCACTCGGACTATTAAATGGTCTACCCGATATCAGACGAGCTCCGGCTATTCTTAGTGACTACAAAGAATTGTGGGATGAAAAAGATGGCGAAGCACAGATGTTGCCAGTAGTCAAAGAATATTTAGATCATATAATGACTATCAAAAATGATCCTCACAGGTTGATGGCTCATATCTATGTTCGTCACATGGGAGATTTAGCTGGCGGTCAAATGATTAGTAAAAAAGTGCCAGGTAGTGGTCGCATGTACAAATTTGAAGATCCTGATACGCTTAAGGCCGCTATCCGTGAAAAAATTAACGATGATATGGCAGAAGAAGCTAATATTTGTTTTGGATTTGCTACTAAGCTATTCAAAGAAATGATGGAACTAGTCGAATATACAGATGAGTAAAGTTTGGGATACTCTAATAAATATTCAGCACTTATTGGAGACTGAATTTGGCCGGACTGGCACTGAAATCTTTGAACCTGGAATGGATCGATTCAACCCACCTGGGTGGATTAATCGTGTATGGACTTCTGATGCTTATCGCCGTGCTCACGTTGATGTGGTTGATGCAAGAGATACAAAAGGACTCTGGATGATGCATTGCTGCATCTTTCCACATACACACAACCCTGCTCCAATTTATGGATTTGATGTGGTTGCTGGTAAGAATAAAATGACCGGTTGCTTTCATGATTTTAGTCCTGCCGGAGATCATTTTCATCCAATGATTGAATGGTTTGGTAAGGAAGTTGCTAAACTAGAATGGCGTAAACCACGCACATTGCCTGATTGGGCTCAGCGTATCTTTACAGAACACATGGTAGCGGCTGGTAATGTTAGTGATGAAACAGAGCTTGATCAAATTACAGATATGGCTAGAAATACACTAGCACACTATCTAGATACAGTAGGTGAAACTAACAATACCGTATTAGATACTACTAGTTTTCAAAACTACTACTGTGATAATCAAAAACAAAATCCACATACACCGCGTGTTATGGCTAGTTTAGGGTTAAATGAAGACGATGTTAAAGTTTTCATACAGGAATGCTTGTTCCCTGAAATAGCATAAATATTGTACTATGCGTGTATTAGACATTATTTCAGAAGCTACATTGATTCCGGGTGAACTTTTTAAAGAAAAGTATCTAGGATGGCGTCCAAACGCTTTACTAACAAAACTACAAAATCCCAACGCTATCTATAGAGAAAAACTTCCAGATGGAAAATATGCAGAAGTTCAAGCAGCTCCAGGCGAATTAGCAAGATTACAACCAGAAATTGAAAAAGCATTAAAAGCACTAAGTGCAAATCCAAATGCTCCGAAACCTAGTTTGTTTCTTAATACTAAAGACGGTCGAAGTGTGCCTTTTTCTAAGATTGAAAAAGATGAATTACAAACAGTTTCCGGTAAAGTTACATCAAATGTTAATGTACAACCTATCGGTATTGGTATTGCCGCAGATCCTATTAATGCGCCAGGAACTAAACCAAAAGACAGGGTAGTATTAACTCCATCCCAAGAAATAAAAAAAGCATTAGATGCTAATAAAGGTATAGTAGCTGGACAGTTGGATCAAGTAATTGCCGATAATGAAATACTTACCAATGCTGGGGAACTAGGAGCCGCAATTAAACAAGCCGCTTTAGAAATATCTCAGGGTATTAATCCAGATCTTAAGAAATACAGCGAACAAATTCAAACAAGAATAGCTGTCGATGCTGGAGAATATCTTGGAATTTTAGCTATGGCTAAAGGTACGGCCAAGTGGACTGGTGATAAACAAAATAAATTTTTAAATTTTTTAGGCACAGCAGATTTTTCTGGATTAACTCTTATTTTCCCTGGAGAACAAAATGCTAGTCTAAGCGATAGCTATGGAGTACAGAATGCTAGCACTGGACAAACGATCCTTATTAGTAGTAAAGGTGGCATTGGTTCAACGGCATCTGGCGCTGCTCCAAGCCTTAAGGGATTAACTATTCCTGATAGTTTAAAGAAAAAGAAAAGAACAGGTAATGCTGTCGATTTCATAACATTAATGCAAGAATCTGCTACTATTCTACAACCGCTAGCTGGCATGAATTTTTTAAACTACTATCATAAAAAAGCACTAGCAGGTACAATGTATGAAGATCTTGCAAATGCAAATGGTGGACATGTATTTACGGCAGAAGATATGGCCGCAATCGATGCTAGTATTAAACGTGGAGTTCCATTGGATCCTAAATTTGATAATATTATCAATTCCAGAACTTTTAAAGCTAAATCTCGTCAAGGTGGAAAACTTGTTTACTGTGCGGCTAAAGATTTAGTCGACATTATAAACACAGTTCAGCCCATGCGAGATTTTAGACCAATTATTTTAGAATTATTGGGTGAAAATTTTGTTCAAATTTTTACCCGAGTTATTAGCGGTAAATTAACCTTCCATGTATTATGGCCAGGTAAAATTGATGGACATGTAGGGCTTTGGACCAAAATTGAAGCGTCTAATCCGTCAGGCGCAGGATTAAGTTTCAAAATAACTGATTAATTTTACCAATCTATTTGCTATTTTTGTTAACCGGTAGTATTATAAATACTATACATGGAAACAATACTTTTACTAGTACTATTACAGATCAAACATTGGTACGCTGATTTTAAAATCCAAACCTATATGCAAACCGTTAAAAAGGGTGTATGGCTGGATCCAATTGGTATGACACATACTAGAGATCATATGCTTGCATCACTAGTAGTTTTATTATTATTCTCATTTATACATGCTATTGCACCATTAACTATATTAATGGTGGTAACATTAGAAGGTATATATCATTATCTTGTAGACTATACTAAAGTTAAGTATGGCTCTAAAGACAACACAACTCCATTATACTGGAATCAATTTGGCCTAGATCAGATGGCCCATCAAATGTCATATCTTATTATGACTTGGTATATTATACTAACAGTTTAATATTAAAGTACTACTTTAATACTCCTCCTTTGTAAGTAAATAAGTTATAGAGGAGCGATACTCATGAAAAAATTACTGGTATTCAGTACTTTCTGCATACTGACTGCAAATTTTGCACACGCAGAATTAGTACAACAATTCAAAGATCCAACATTTAGCGGAAATGGTTGGGCTACCCAAGTGTTGACTTTACAACAAATGGAAATGAATAACAAGGCTGCTAATCAAAGTAAAGTTGATGCCGCCGCCGCACAGGCTAAAGCTGATGCCGCAAATACTCCGATATCTAAATTTATGAGTTTGTTTAGTAGCCAAGTATACAGTCAACTTGCTACACAGTTGAGTAACAATTTGTTTTCAACTTGCAAAGATTCCAGTGGAGCGGCTATTCCAGGATGCAATCCAGCTACAACAGGAACATTTAACGTAGATGCTAATACTACTGTTAACTGGTTCAAAACTGTAAGTGATCCTGCTTATAACGGACAAAGTAGTGTTACATTAAAAGTAACAAATAAAGCAGACGCTAGTCAAAACACAACATTAACTGTGCCTATTGCCAGTTTTGCATTTTAAGGAGAGCTAGATAAATGAAAGTATTAAAATTAACAGCACTAGCCCTTGCAATAGCAATGATGGCAGGTTGCAGTACAGTACGCCCATTGGGTAAAGTAGACATTCAAGATCAACCTACTGTCAGTAAGAATATGACAAAGGAAATTGATCGACTACCGTCACCAGATGGAGCTCCGATTGCTGTAGCTGTATACGGATTCAAAGATCTAACAGGTCAACGTAAAAATAGTCAAACACTAAGTTTGTTCAGTACAGCCGTTACACAAGGTGCTGAAGCATACATGATTAAGACTCTACAAGAAGCTGGCAATCGTCAATGGTTTACAGTTGTAGAACGTGTTGGCCTGGACAACTTGTTAAAAGAACGTCAAATGATCAAACAAACTCGTGAGATCTATGAAGGACAAAATGCAAAATTATTACCTCCATTAACTATGGCTGGTGTAATTATTGAAGGCGGTATTATTGACTACAATAGTAACGTTCTTACAGGCGGCACAGGAGTAGCTGTATTTGGAATTGGTCCGTACACGCAGTATACACAAGATCAAGTTGTCATCAGCTTGAGATTAGTAAGTGTACAAACTGGCGAGATCTTAACAACAGTAACCATTGAAAAGAATTTGTTGAGTACACAAGATGGTATTACAGCATTAAAATTCTTTAATCAAAATACAGACAGTTTTGAATTTGATTCAAGCCAAAGTTTCAATGAGCCAGGAAACTATGCATTGCGTAGTGCCATTGAACAAGGTGTTGTTGAATTGATTAAGAAAGGCGAGCGTCAGGGACTATGGCGCTTCAAGACTAGTGTTGTAAATCCAACACCTGTTGAAAATCCCACACCTGAAGTGTTGAAAAAATAACAGCGGAGTATTTCTTTTAGATACTTCATATTAAATATTTTAGTAAAGGTAGGTTTGTAGAAGTTTATTTGGGTTAATAGCCCGCGGAGAGTAACAAAAATGAAAATAAAAATAATAGCAGTAGCCACAGCAATGATCTTGGCACAAACTGCATGGTCACAAACAGCGCCAACAGCGCCAACAGCAACAGTTATACCAGCGGCCGTACAAGCCACTGATGCTAATTTTGTCGCAGGCGTAACAACGGCATTAAGCAATGCTACAACCAACATTGTTTACTTACAGCAAAGTGGTAGCACTCCAACTGTAAGTATTACACAAGATGGCAACAGCAATAAAATTGGTTATGGTAACGGAACAGCTAACCCTGTTATGTTGAATGGTAGTAATCAAACTGTAAATATTATTCAATCAGGAAATTTGAATAGTGTAAACACTTTGACATTGACCACAACTAGTGGTAGTAGCACAGTAAGCCTATTACAAAACGGCAATAGTAATTCAGCAAACATTACTTGTGTTACATGTAACGCATTTGAAGCTAACTGGCAATTTACTGGTAATAGCAATACACTAAACTTCCAAGGCAACGGTGCTAACTTAATCAGTGGTGCTAATGTTCAAGGAAACGGCAATACTATTAACAGCTTAATGACTGGTGACGGACATCAACAGTTAGTAGATGTTAGCGGTAACAACAACACAATCAACTTAACACAAACTAGCGCAACCGCTAGCAGTATTAATTTGGCTCAAACTGGTACAGGCACTACTTTTAATATCAGTCAAACAGGCACATATAGTAACGTAGCAAATATTCAAGCAACTGCTAACGGCGGTAGTTTTAATATTACACAACATAGTCACTAAGGAGTAGCTGTGAAATGTTTTGCCCTTTCATTGTTGTTAGTCGCAACAGCGGCTGTGGCGGACATTGGTTCGGTAACGGATGTCACTGGAATTGCCATTATTAAACGTGGCAGTTCCAGTGTCGCTGTGTCGAAAGGTACTCTGATTGAAATGAATGATCGTGTAGAGGCAAAAGCAGGCGAAGTAAAGATAGTATTCAAAGACGATACAACCGTGCGAGTCACGGCAAGTAGCGCATTAGTCATAGACGATTTCGTTTACGATCCTAAAACTAAGGGTGGTAAACTTGGCCTCAAGGCCGCAGAAGGCACAGTACGTTATGTGTCTGGTAATATTGCTCACAATAATCCAAACAGCGTGAACATCAAAACCCCCACAGCCGCTATTGCGGTTCGTGGGACCGATTTTGTTATGGCGGTTGGCGAAACAGGTGCAAGTACTGTTATTCTTATGCCAACTTGTGAAATAGAACATAACATTAATTTAAAAGGCTTAATCTGCGGTAGTGGTGCTATTGATGTAGAATCAGGCGGGCACATTATACACATGACTAAACCTTATGAAGCGGCAATGGTAATGAATCAAGACGATGCACCAATGGGCCCGGTAGTTGTTGACCTAGGCGGCGCTCCTATTGGTAATAACTTGATGATAACTCCACCTAAGACCCCAACTGGTATGACTATTCAGCAGGCCGCAAGAAGTGCCGCTGAAAAAACAGGTGACGTTAAAAAGAAAGAAAGCGTAGATAAAAAAGAAGATAACAAACAAGCACAGGGTCCTGAAAATAGCAATCCAACTAGTGGCGAAGCGGCCGCACAACAACAGCAACAACGTCAGCAACAACAAGCACAGTCTAGTGAACAACAGCAACAAGAACAAGCGGCTTTGTTAAACAAAGTTATCGATACCAATGCTCTTAAAGCCGCAGGTGTAAATGTTAGCAATGCTATCAGCGGTGATCCTAATGTATTTGAAATACACAAAGACAACAATGCTACATTACAACAATTAGGTTGGGGATATGCTAGTCTAAGTGCTAACGGCCATAATTATGCTAACATAGCATTACCAACAGATAGTCAAGTACTAGTCATTGTAACACAAGATCGTGTTACTGATGCTTATAATTTTTCTAGTAGTACAAAAGCCTATGGCAGTATTGTAATCAATCAGAGTTATAAATGAAAAGATTTTTAATCTGTTTATTCGCCATGCTAGGAATTCACATTGGTGCTTTAGCCGCTGGTGAGTTGCCTGCCGGATATTTAGGCAGTGTGTTAAATTATTCTTACGGCACACAAGTATATAACTATTCATTTACACCTACAACAACAGGAGTAGATTATGTAGGTTTTGCTTTTAGACAAGATCCAGGATTTTGGACATTTACTAATCCAAACGTAACAGCTGGTAACTCGTCTACTAATTTATTGATTAATGGTAACTTACAATACGGCGGCGGTTTGTCAGTAAACACTACAAATTATGGAACACAGTATATTCAAGCACCTAGCGATTGGGGAGTATGGTATCAAACAGGTATCTATCCTAGTGCGGCTGGCTATTGGAGTCCAGGACAATGGTATGATGGTGCTGTAGGATCATACGATGGTATCTATCAAGGTATTAATGTAACAGCCGGAACAACTTATCATATCAGTTTTAGTTTATCAGGAACTAATCCTAGTAGTAATCCTAGTATCGAAGTAGGAACCTACATGGGAACTTGTGCGGCTGGTACAAGCATTTTTACTTGTGTGCCAAACACAAGTGCTAGTATGAGTGCTATTGCGGCACCACAAGCAACACAGTCAGTAGGAGGTGCTCCTCCTCCACCGCCTCCAACCAGTAGTGGTCCAGTGTTTACAGATTTAAGATTTGGTCGTTACCAAGTAGCAGACAGTCAATGGAACGTTAGTTCTTGCACACAGACAAACACTTGTCAAATTTATAGCACTAATCCGGGAACTGCTTATAGAATACCTTGGACTAGCGGACAATGGAATTGGCAACCTGGACAGTACATTCAATTTTCAACCACAGGGAATTCTGCTAATCCATACGAAGCAAAAGTCTATAATAGTGATGGAACACTGGCAGGAACGCTTGGCACAGGACATATATTAAGTATGGGTACCGATACTAGCGGTCACTCGCTGTTTTTCTTTGTAGGCAACGATAACAATACAGGACAGTTATTCAGCACTAACTACGGTTTCTCAGGTAACGGAGGTTATACTTGGACTGGCACATTAAATCCTAATACTTCGCAAGTTGATACATTTGCCAGCTCAGGATCTACAACGCCACTAGCTTCTGGACAAACAGCAGGAGGCGGAAGTTCAGCACCTACTGTAACTGGAACTACAACAACTAATTCTACAACTACAAGCTCAAGTGTTGGCTCTACAACTACAACTAGCAATCAGTATATTTTTGATAATAATTCATATACAGTAATTGGAACTAGTACTCCTACAACTGTAACTGTAAACATAACTCCAATAACAACTACAACTTATAGCGATGGTTCTACAACAACATCATCTGGCACTACAACTAGCACACAGTCTACTACTTACAACTATACAGTAGTTGGACCAATACAACCACCAACTAGTCCTTATATAGGAACTAACACAAATGGAGTTTATATAACACAGTCTAGTGGTAGTGCTAATCAAGTAACGGCTAATCAAAGTGGTCATGATAATTACATGGAATTGAATGTAACTGGATCAAGTAATACAGTTCATGCTGGGCAAGGTTACACATTTAATACAATAGGTATTGCTAGTGAATCTTTAACGGCCAGCAATTATAATGTATTAGGTTTGTCAGTTACTGGCAACAGTAATAATATTACAACTACACAATTAGGTACAGCTAATAGTGCAATTATAAATGTTGCAGGTGGAACTAATACTATAACTGTTGCACAAAATGGCAACAACAATCAAGAGTACAATATTATCAATGGTTCAGGCAATGCACTATCAGTTAGTCAAACTGGCAACAATCATATTGCCGCGGTTAACTTATATGGCAATAGTAATGTGGCCACTGTAACACAAAATGGTTCCGCTCCAATGGGTGCTGTTTTAAGTTTAACAAATGCTGGCGGTCCCAACAATATCAATGTTGTACAAACTGGAACAATTAGTCAAAACTTTAGTTTACAGCAAACTTGTACTAACGGAGCAGGCTGTATGGCAACTGTTACACAAGGCCATTAATGATAGTAATGTTTAGTTTACCTATATATGCTAAAGAGTATAAAATATACGCAGACGATGTTGGAGATTATATTCAACAATGCGGCGGGGAGTTTTATCTGCGAAAACATGATGTTGAATTTGTAGTAGAAGAAAAATACAGAGAATTTGTACTAATTAAATATCCATTTTTAGAACAAGTTCCGTTAGTCTATTGATAAATAAAGTACGGGCACAAAGATAAGGTGTCGTGGGAATCCGTAATCCACAGTGGAACGCAAGTTCCATTTTTTACCTCAGGAGGACAAGACTATGAAACAATCGAAATTAGTTCGTAAGTTGTACAAGGCTTGCTTCCGACACGATGAAGATGCAATTATGGAACTTCGTAAAGAAGAATTCCGTAAGATACTAAAGCACCGCGCCGAAGGCAAACCATTTGATACAAAGTGGACGGTGGTTAGGATTTAATAAATCTGTAACATAAGCACTACGATACTGCGATAAATATTGGATGACACCGAAAAATTATCGCAGTATTTTTATTTCTGATGTACACCTCGGCACACGTGACTCACAAGCGGCCAAGCTCAACAACTTTCTTAAACACAACACCTGCGAAACACTATATCTTGTAGGAGATATCATTGATGCGTGGAAAATCCAACAAAACAAATGGCGATGGAAACAAGCGCACACCAACGTTGTTCGACGTGTGTTGGGTCACGCTAAACGTGGTACTCGTGTTGTATATGTTGCTGGTAATCATGATGAGTTCTTAAGACCGATGATACCATATGGATTTAGTTTTGGACTTGTTGAAATACATAATCAAACAGAACATATTGGTGCAGACGGCAAACATTATCTTGTCACACATGGAGACTTGTTTGATGGTATTACTCGTCTTGCTCCGTGGCTTGCATTTCTAGGTGACAAGTTATACGACCTAGTATTAGAATGGAATAGCAAGTTTAATTGGATACGCCACAAGTTAGGCTTTGGCTATTGGAGTCTTAGTAAATATCTCAAGCATAAAGTTAAGAAGGCAAGCGACTTTATGTTTCAATTTGAAACCAACATAGCACGTTATTGTAAAAAACGTGGATTCGATGGTGTAATATGTGGACACATACATCACGCAGAAATCAAAACAATAGATGGCGTCATTTATATGAATGATGGCGACTGGGTTGAAAGTTGTACAGCACTAGTTGAGCATCATGATGGTCAATGGGAAATAATTACATGGACACGAGAAAATGACAAAGACGATACTGATAATAACGGATAATCTTCCGGATCAAATAAATGGCGTTGTCACTACGTACAAAAATATTGAAGCGTGTGCGCTTCTGGACGGTTATAACGTTGTTTTTCTTCATCCCGGGTGGTTCAGCTATATTGATTGCCCTGGCTACAACGAAGTCAAGATTAGCTATCCCAGGAATATGGGCAAGAAGATTGCGTCGGTCAATCCGGATTATATCCATATCGCCACAGAGGGTCCTCTTGGCATGTGGGCTAGAGCATATCTTTCATTGGCTGATATTCCTCACAATACCGCTTATCACACTAAGTTTCCTGAAGGGCTCAAGAAGCTATTTGGAATACCTGAGTCATTTACTTGGCGTTTTGTACGTTGGTTTCATAAACATAGTGGCAAAGTTTTAACAACGACTGACAGCATGGTTGCTGAATTAAAGGCGCATGGTTTTAGTGGAGAAGTTATTCCTTGGACACGAGGTGTTGATCGTACAATATTCACTCCTAATCTAAGAGAAGATGTGCTTGCCAAATATCTATTGTGTGTTAGTCGTGTTAGTAAAGAAAAGAATTTAGAAAAGTTCTTTGAATTAGATTATCCTGGATATCTAAAGATTATGGTTGGTGATGGTCCTATGCTAGAAACTTATAAGAAGCGATATCCTGATGTACATTTTACGGGATTCAAGACAGGAGTTGACTTAGCCAAATATTACGCCAACGCAGAAGCGTTTGTATTTCCTAGTCAATGGGAAACGTTTGGTATTGTAATGATCGAAGCAATGGCTTGCGGAACTCCTGTTGCGGCTTATCCCTGCCAAGGCCCTGAGGATGTTGTTGATCAAGGCATAACAGGATTTATGAATGATAGTTTAGAAGACGCTGTTACAGCTTGTTTACAACTAGATAGAAATCGTGTATATGAAGGAAGCCTGCGCTGGACTTGGGAAGCCGCTTGGGCAATATTTAGGGACAATTTGATTCCGGCTAAATAGTAGCACTTAATGAAAGGGCTACTATGTTTGCATTGTATTTTGTAGGTGCCGGCTTCTTTACTGTGTTCGGATGGAACGCAGGTCAAATAGTGTGGGACAAATGGATCGATCCTCCCGCAATTGAACAACCAGCAGTAAAAAATGACAGAAAAGAAAAAAACGTGGATTGATCACTACGAGAGAATAGTAGACAATGTATTACGTATATTGTGGCTAGTATTACTCTTAGGATGGTTAATTAACAATCACCAACTATGAAAAAGACTATCGCTTTATTCATTGCTGATCCTAAATGTTCAGTACAAAGCGCAAACGGTATAATGAAAGCCTTGGGCAATCGTTATAATTTTAAGATTTTTAGTAAAAATCCTGTAGAAGACAACTTCTTCAATCACGTAGATTTAATTGCTGTACCCGGCGGATTTGGGGACAGTGATAGTTACGAAAGTCTATTTAGACATAACGGTGAATCAGTTCGAGAATTTGTACGTAACGGCGGACATTATTTAGGTATTTGTATGGGCGCCTATTGGGCAGGTTCACACTACTTAAACATGTTAGAAGGTGTAGATGCCGTACAGTATCTAAAACGTCCAGGAACAGACACACGCAGACCCCATGCTAAAAGTATAGCTATCAATTGGCGTAACAAACCTATGAATATGTTTTGGTACGATGGCTGTGCATTAGTGGGAAACAAATCCAAATTTGAAACAGTTGCTACGTATGCTAATGGTGATGCCATGGCTATTATACAAAATAATATAGGTCTTATAGGATGTCATCCAGAAAGCGAAAAATTCTGGTATGACAGCTATAGTTGGATGAGTAAGCATTGGCATGATGGGCAACATCACGCTATATTATTGGAATTTGTCGACCATCTAATGCATAGATAAATATTAGATGAGATTATTCGAATTCACACAACCTACTCCGCCATTAACACAAACACCTTTAGGCAGTGTGCTAGAACGTACAGCTAAACAAGCTGGTATTGTAGGTACTGAATTAGCACAATTATTGGCACAATGCCACGTAGAAACTATAGGGTATCAAACACTTAAAGAATTGCCAAATAAGTGGCAACAGCACTACGAACCTCCGTCAAAAACAGCTACAATGTTAGGAAACACCCAACGCGGTGATGGCCAACGATTTATTGGACGCGGGTTTATTCAAGTTACTGGAAGATATAATTATCAACAATTTGCACAAAATTCAGGAATTGATGTAGTTTCTCATCCCGAGTTGTTAGAAAAACCAGAAACTGCTGCAAAAGCTACTGTTGATTTTTGGTTAAATCGAGTAAGACCGTTAGTTAAAGATTTTACCAATACCAATACTGTAACAAGTATTATTAATCATGCTAAAAAAGGTGCAAGTGAACGAAAGGTTGCATTTAAACAATATGTAAGTCAATTGCCATCTAATTTACAACCTAAAACTGACACGCAACTAGCACAAAAAACAAAACATGTAGATACTCAAGTAGCACAATCAAAACCGTCAAACAAGACGCCGATAGCTGCGGCACCTACTGGTACTACTATACCCAAAAATAAAACAATAAAACCTGGACAACCAGGATATGTACCACCGGGATATGATCCAAATAAACCAGGGTCTGGAATTTATAAAGACCCCAATTACAAAGATGATGGAAGCGATGCACTAGGAGCAATGCTAAAATTAAAAGGTATGTAACATGAAAACTGAAACTAAAAATTTAATTAAAAAAGTAGTTTGGAGTCCATGGACGGCAATACTAACATTGGCGATTGTATTAAGTGTAAGATTACTAGATCCAAGTTTTGTAGAAAGTGTTAGATTACTTTATTTTGATAAAGTTATAACCAGTCAACCAGCTAAGGATATTCCTGTAAGTGTAGTTAATATTGACGAAGCTACACTAGACAAACTAGGACAATTTCCGTTTCCTCGTAGCGACTATGCAGATATAATACAAGATTTATATCAGCATGACGCTGGCTTAGTTGTGTTTAATGTGTTAATGCCAGAAAAAGATAGATTCAAACAAGACGCAATACTAGGTCGTACAATGCAGGCATTTCCTACAGTGTTACCAAGTGTAGCAGGACAAAAAAACAAGAATGAAAGTCATGGAAGTCCAGTACAACCTGTGGGGCAAGATCCACATGGCCGTGTTGTAGAATATCCTGGACTGTTATCTAATGTAGAACCTGAGTCAAGTGTTGCCGCAGGTGTAGGGATAGTTAACACCTTTCCAGAAATCGATGGTAAGGTACATCGTATGCCTTTAGTCATTATGGTAGGTGATGAACTGTATCCTAGTTTGGCTATGGAAACACTTCGTATAGCCGCAGGTGATACACGCATACAAGTTAAAATAGGCGAACAAGGAGTAGAAGCACTAAGAGTGCCTAAACTAGATCGTATTAATACTGATAGTCTAAGCCGTGTATGGATCGATTGGTCAGCTACTCCTAAAGAATACAGTTACACAGAGCTACCAAAAAGTTTTAATAAAGGTGTTGTTATTGTAGGCCTTAGTGCTGCAGGGCTAGCTAATCCAGTTGCTACAGCAAAAGGAGAAGTATGGCCACAATACTTACAAGCGGCCACGCTTGGCACAATGCTCAGTGGCACAACAATACAACGTCCTGATTGGGCAGATACTGCTGAATTATTAGCATTACTATTAGCAGGCATTGTAGTAATTTTTGTCTCAAGGTGGACTTATGCATTTATTCCAGTTATTGCTGTTCTTGGCGGCATTCATTTTCTCGTGTTACATATATACTCCCAATACCATTACCTCATCGATATTACGTGGTTTATTTGCGGGATTGCTTTGGTATATGCTCATGCCTATACTGTAAAATTTGTCAGTGAATTTTTACAAAAACAACAGATTAAAAAGCAGTTTGGTAGTTACCTGAGTCCTGACTTAGTTGCTAAACTACAAAAAAATCCTGAATTATTAGTATTAGGCGGAGAAGAACAAGAGTTGAGTATCATGTTTACCGACGTTCGAGGATTTACCAGTATAAGCGAACACTACGGTAAAGATGTACAAGGACTTACTAAGATTATGAATCGCTATATGACAGCGATGACTAAAACTATTTTAGAAAATGATGGCACGTTAGACAAATATATAGGCGATGCACAAATGGCCTTTTGGAACGCACCATTAGATAATACAAAGCATTGTAAGGACGCTGTTAAATCGGCATTACAAATGTTGGAGAGCTTGGATGAATTTAATAAAGAGATTGCTGAGGAAGGTACTCCTCCCTTTGGCATGGGCATTGGCATTAATACTGGGGATGTTGTGGTTGGCAACATGGGTAGCGAACAAAGGTTTGACTATACTTGTCTTGGAGATGCGGTCAATCTTGCTAGCCGACTAGAAGGGCAGAGTAAAAATTATGGAGTTTTAATTGTGCTTGGTCCTATTACAGCAGAACGTGTTCGAGACGAATATAATGTGTTCGAATTAGACAATATTGCTGTTAAGGGAAAGAAAGAAGGTGTATCTATATATACTATAGAACAAAGCTCATTAGGCCATGAAGAGTTTTTAAAATATTATTATGCAGGCCACTGGGATAAGGCTTTACAAATGATCAGTTATTGTAAAGGACAACATCCAAATATGAAAGAATATTATGATATTATGGAAAAAAGATTGCAAGCCGGCAAACCACAAGACTGGAAAGGCACTTACGTAGCAACTTCTAAATAAGATCGGTCCTTACTATCGTAGCAAGACCGACTAGATTAAACAGTCTTAACCACATATATCCAATATCGAATTCAAACCATCGCTTGCTTAATTTAGGGCTTGCTGGATTAAGGTGATGATTGTTGTGTAACTCTTCCCCACCAATAATAATACCCCAAGGGCTAATATTGCGACTAGCATCTCTAGTAGTTCCGTTCGTGTAACCATACCAATGTCCTATTCCGTTAATAACACCTGCAGCCCAAAATGGAATCCATATCATTTGTACACCCCACACTATAAATCCCCACGGTCCAAAAAGAACAAGGTCTATAACCAACATCAATAGAATACCAAGGCGGCTATGGGGTGTATAAATGTTACGCTCAATCCAGTCATTTGGAGTACCTACTCCAAATTGTTCAATCATGTCTTTATCTTTACTTGCTTGATGATATAATCCAGCACCTTTAAAAAACACACGCCAAATTCCGTAAACATGCGGGCTATGAGGATCCCCATCTTTATCGCTGTATACATGATGCTTACGGTGTATAGCTACCCATTGTTTTGTAATCATTCCAGTTGTTAGCCATAACCAACAACGAAAAAAATGACCCAGGAGTGGATGAAATACTATTCCTTTATGTGCTTGCCCTCTATGTAAAAATAAAGTAACAGCTACGATAGTAATGTGTGTTACTACCAATGTGTATATAATTAAGTTCATTATATACTTATCAAATCTTATTACCGCCCGATTGATTACCTTCGTCGAATGGTTTTTCTACTGAACTATTTTCGGCACGATTAATTTCTTGTTCTGCGTTGATACGCTCACGTTCAATACTTTTTCCACGTAATTCCATAACAGTTTCTACTTTTTGATTTAACCTTATTAAATCGTTATCTAACATACGTATGCGATCTATGAGTGCAATTAGTGTACCGTTGGCTTGCCCGATGACTGGTTTAATTTCTTCAGTTACCCATTTCCAAATATAGTATACAAAATATCCCATGCCCCCAGCGGCAACAATAGGAAATCCATACTTATTAACTAGATCAACTAATCCTTCCATTACTTGTAACCTCTTACAAATTTGTCTACTGGGTCTAGTTTTACTAGTCTTAAAACTCCATTATCTTCAACTAGTTTAAATACATCCCCTAATTTCCAACCCAAATGCTCTTTGGTAATTTCGCCGTCCATAGTAATTCCATGTTCGTCAATCATCCAGTCATAATCTACGTATAGCATATTAATCCTTTCTTTGATCAGCTTGTTCGGCACGAGCTATACGATCGTAATCTGGTTGTAAGCCTAATGCATGACTGACTTTAACATCAATACGTTGTAATTGGTTTGTCATGGTATCTACACGACTATCTAGGCCTTTAATAATTCCGCCCATACCATTAACGCTAGATGTTACTCCAGCAAGAATAAACTTTAATGTTAAGAAAACAAAATAGCCAGCTGCACACGCACCGGCTATAGGGAATCCTAGTTCTGCTACTAGTTTAAAAAAATCCACAGTTCGCTCCTGTGCGTTTAATTAAGCGTAAGTTTCAGTAGAAGTTGTACGTAATTGATCTGGAACTACTGTAGATTGTCTGGCATCTACTACCTCACCGGCAGGATTAAAAATCTTAACTGCATGTGCATCTGTATTTCCAGCAAATAGCATACTTTCTTCTATACTGTCAAAGAAATGTTCCATTGTTTCTAAAATTCCGTTATTCCAACGATGTGTTTTTACTTTATGTTTGCTCATAATGCTTGTCTCCTATCTAATATTTAGCGTTTTTAAGATTAGATATTTATACCCTGTAAAATTAGTTAAAATAGCTACTCCATATTTTTGCTGTTTTATTAGTATAGTTTTTCAAACTCATTTGATTAGCTTTAACATTAATAACAGGCCACTTGTAAGATAGATGCAATTTTTTAACAATATCTTCACTGTTTGTAGGATCTGCACAAAATCCATGTACAGCCCATGGGATATCTTCTTCAGTTCCAATTAGTGGAACACCTTGACTAATTAGATCAGCGCCTACAATATTAAATGTTTCACTAAAACTAACTTGTAAACCTATGTCCATAGTTGCACATAAATTTAAAAAATCTTCTCTTGGCCGCCATTGATGATTAATCAGTTCGTGTCCAGATCCATCAAGCTGCTGAAACAACCCTTTGAGATTATTAATTACTGGGCTACCATTCATTTCAATACGTCCAGCGTTTACATGGAATCGTAATTTTTTACCAAGTTGATTAGCAAAATCTATAGCAGCAAATGCTTGCAATAAGTGATTCTTTAACGGTCGAATTGCACCAAAACACGCAATGTCAATTGTATCTTTATTCTTATCTAGTTTTTTGCTCTTATAATCTTGAGGATAAAAGTTAGGCAAATAGATTACTTTATTATTAGTTTCTTGATCGCTCCAGCCATTAACAGTTTTAAGATACAAAGAAATCTCTCTATGCATCCTAGGAGCATTAATACCTAAAATAATATTTTTAAATTTACTATAATCTCCGATCCAATCCATGGCCATTCCTTCTCCAGCCATAAAAGGCATTTCGCTGTGTATACGAATAATCCATTTTACATTAGGATGTAGTTTTTGTAGTATTACAAATTTTTGCGGAATAACCCACAATGCTTCAATGATAACATGTGTGGGTTTATGTTTGTTTACCAGTCTATCGATGCAATTGTTATCGATTGCAATTTCTAAATTACTTTCAATGCCCTGCTCTTTCAACATGACATTCATAAAGTTAGCTGAGTTATATAGCCCAGTGCTTAGTCCAATATGACTATGCGTAATTGCATGATAATCTTCTCTGCGTTTAAGTATGAATAGGACTCTTGACATTTTTTTTCTTCGCTACGGTTATACCAGTATTTATACTTAATATATGTATATTATGATTACACTAATATTACTCAAGAACTTGCACAATAAGAGTGCTCACTTTGGAGATTACTAGGTAGCGAATCGTTCGTCTCCAGGCAGCAGCCGCCTACACCACGGTAACGAGTACCGGTCCTAAGGTGTGTTCTGTAAAGTATTTACCTACCTATGTATATTTGTGGTTCAGCTTCTTCCTTACGCTGACGTTCGGTCTTAGGTAGAATTTCGTTACCATATTGCGGATATTTGCGCTGTCTGTCATAAGCTACATACATAAACATTCCACCGACTACAAAAATAGCGAATAATATTATTACTCCTATCCACGCATCTTGTGTGAGTTGACGCATGCGGGCAGCACGTCGTTTAGCAATTACAGCTTCAGCTTGCATTTTACGAGCGATAAGCACTTTTTGTTGCTTGCCCATTATATTCATCATTTCGCTAACATCGGTCCACAATGCACCTAATTCAGGCGGAGCTTGATAGACCATCATTTCACGAAGTTCAACTTTCATTTGCTCAAGTTGTTTTTTCATAATGACTAGCTGTAATGCTCTACGTCCTAAACTACTATCGCCTTCGTAGATTTCTTCACGGGCTTTTCGTTCTTCTTCTTCGATAACAGCCATACACTTATTCATATTATCAAAAAAGTCTCCAAGATAATTGGCCAGCTCTTGATATATACCAGCTGTTTCACCTTGTTGTTTGTTTAATTCGATTACTCGATTTTTTTCCTCTATGTAGGCATTTTTCTGTGCTACAGTAGCAGGCTTGTCTTTGTGATTATTATGAAATTGTTCGTCGAGATCTTTTAGGACACCTTTGATATCGCCTGCAGCGCCTTTGATGTCTTTATAAAGTTGACAGCCCTTTTTTACCGCGGCGACCGCAGTATTGGCCATGGCAAATAGGGTAATAGGATCCATTACCCAGGATCCTTAGAAGAATAAGAATACGCCTTGGAGACTTAAAAGTAAACCAACACCTGCCACAACAAAACTACTCCAGAACAACATCATACTAACAGCAAGGATACTTGCCGATAATACAACGATTGCTAATTGATATGCTGTACTAGCATATCCAATCCAAGGACTACGTGTCTTAGCATCATCGCGTTCTGCTTCTAAAGCCTTGGCTTTGATCATTAGATCTTTCTTACCTTCTTTAGGTTCATTTTCATAACGATCGATTTTAGCTTTCATTTCTTCAGCACGAGCTTTGTCGCCGTTATGTTGTGCTTCGTACAAGTTTTGTTCTGCTAATGATTGTTTTAAAGATTTGGCTTGATAAAAACTATATGTATCGTTAGCTTTAATTGTATTGTTTAGTACTGTGCTAGACAATTTCCCGCCATACCATGCATTAATAGCTAGTAATAACGCAAACACGTTAATTACCATACCTGCTTTGTCTTTGATTTTTGCTTCGCGTTCGCTACGTGAACCAACTGGTGGTTTTGGTGCGTCCGGATCTTTTGGTGTTTT
>Ga0208738_1000023_pt1 | contig 52890 bp, 60 predicted proteins | sample CryBogCBE21Jul09_FD_184561 | JGI IMG/M metagenome (GOLD analysis project Ga0208738, IMG submission 184561) | Freshwater microbial communities from Crystal Bog, Wisconsin, USA - CBE21Jul09 (SPAdes) | ecosystem: Environmental > Aquatic > Freshwater > Lake | place: Crystal Bog, Wisconsin, USA... | reverse complement strand
ATACACCCACACCATTAATTACTACCAGGAAATTACAATGGATGACTCTATTGGACAAGCATCATGGAACTCCCAACTTGAAAAAATATTATCAGACGAAGGGGAACGGTCTCTTTGCTATTCTTGGTTACATGACCGTTCGGAAAAGTATTATTCTCACTTAAGCACGGCTATAACTTTACCATCCATCGTTATGGCTACATTATCAGGCTCTGCGTCAATTGGAGTAACGGCACTGGTGAGAGATGCGGGCATAGCAAATATTGCTATTGGAATTATAACTCTTTCCGTTGCTATGCTAACAACCGTGAGTAGTTATTTTGCCTGGGCAAAACGTTCAGAATCTCATCGTATAGCAGATATAACGTATAAAAAGATATATAAATTTATTCTTATTGAACTTGCTCTTCCGCGCTCTGAACGAATGGCTGCGAAAGACATGTTAAAAATCGTACGCGATGAATCTGGACGACTGGAAGAAACATCTCCTCAGATACCGGATACGATTATACGTGATTTCAAGAAGAAGTTCGGTGAAACAACACCTGACGTTATGAAACCGGAAATAACAAATGGATTACACCCAATATATGTTTATCCTGGAAATGTAGATTCTCCGTTTGCGATAGGTAAGATGAATGATAAACTATCCAATGAACTTATCGACCCAATTTACAAATCTCCCAAGCCTTCTATTATTGTTCCTGCGAATGATGTGTCGATTAAAATTTCCAGCGTCGGTCACACTCAAGACACGTCACAAACGTCGTCATCGGCTCATCCGCCGAACGCGTCTGTAGCTGATAATAATCACACTTCGCCTTCTTCTTGCACCGAGAACACCACATAAAGATAGAAGCAGTACCCTTGTTGGTGTATAACGTCTTTTCCTTCTCGATAATCCGTTCGATAGCTGCCTTCCACCGCTGAGGAAACATATCGACTGCAGTCATCTCAGCAAATAACCTGGGTGTAATTTGACCAGTTTTTAGTTTCGTGGCCCAATCTTCCGTGTTCTGAACATATCCGCGAGTACCCATAATATTCTCATAAATAGAGATAGCACGATTACGATACATACTCCAAAACACACGATTGCCCCAATCAACTTCAATTCCTTCCTTCAAAGCTTGGTCGCTAATAACATGCAAGACTGAATCTTCGAGCGTTCGAGCAAGTTCTGCATCTTCGAGAAGTTCAGTGAAGTTTTCCAGAACTTTATCGCGAATAGCAGAGTCTACAAACACATTCTTTGAACGCGAATGAACTGGACGAGCATGAACAAGTTCACGAACAACGTCGTCTTCTTCATCCTCTTCTTCACCACCGTCCTCATCCTCTTCTTCACCGTCTTCGTCTGCTGCAGCAACAATACCTTCATCATCTTCTTCCTCATTGTCTGCGAATGTCCATTCCTGATAAAGAGCATTATAGTCCGAAGCTTTCAAGTTCGTATACTCGGATACGTTAGGCTCATACTCGTCCTGGTCTTCTGACTCGGTTGCGAGTATAATGATATTGCCTGAATACAGTTCCTCGTCGAATGGCGACGGCAGCATGTGTGAATTTGCTGAATCCTGGTCATCACATGGTGCTGCGAATACAGCTAGCCATTGAGTCTCCTTCAAAGGATTTTGAATTTTCCCCTGAAATTGAATAGCTGTTGTCTTGTACTTCTTGCGAATCCATTCTAGGACATCGGATGTTTTTGCTGGAACTTGAATCTCAGCAACTGATCCAGTGGACGAAATAGTTACACCACACGTCATCTTTGGATTGTACACCAATCAACTATGTAAGTTCGTTTTCCAAAACGGATTTTCGCAGTCTGAATATACGAAACGTATCTATCATGTCGGTACCTTATATTCCCCCACATCTGCGTAATCGCAAGAATCCTCGGCCTGCTCCCGAAATCAAGATTGTAGAAGAGGAGTTTCCGGCGATGATTGTGAATACGAACACTCAGCGCCCCCAACGTCAATTTCGTGGACCGAGCTTTCTTGAGAAGGTGAGTGAGCCTATGCCTATGCCTCTACCAAATCCATACACAAAACGAGAACTGATTCTTCACCGAAATCCACCAGTAACTAACCATACATGGAAGAGTGTTGATGAAGAGGAGGAATTCTCAAATGATGATATTCCGGAGGAAGGACTAGTTTCCCCCGTTCCTGTTCCGGCAGACGAATGGAAGACGGTGGAGCGAAAGATTAAGGTCAAGCGAGATAAAGTCCAGGACGCTTTGGATAACGGAGATATTCCACTAGATGAAGTTGAAGAAACGGCTTGGGATGAACAGCCGGAAGATTACGAAACGTACTGGGATGACCGGCGGAATTAGTTAAACATTCGGTGTAGGAGAAATAAAGAAGGAACGTATCCATCGTCCAAACCCAATTGCGATGGGACTTAACATCATAAGCGATGAAAACTCGCGATGACGGTATACTGCAAAATAAAGAGCAATCACAATAGCTAAAATCATAAGTGCACCGTCTATCATAGCAATGTACCCATTCGTAGATACCTGACCATGTAACCAGTCTTTTATCTGCGCAACTACACTGTTTTTATCTTCCTTTTTATCTGCTATAGGTACTGACTTTACGGGCTTTACGTCATTGCCCGCACCCACTTTTATACCTTTTGCCGGTCGTAAACGAAGGTAGATTTTATTATCGTGAGGCATAACTCCTCCAGCAAGATGGTCAGCACTGTTGAAATACACTTCGCGGTCACCAAGTGGTTGCAGTGGTCGTGATCCAGCCGGTCCATTTTTTGTGAGCATCGCAAAGTCCGTTGCGTCCATATTAATCATAGAGTTGAAGACTACCCATTTCACATGATTACACTCCGGAAACGGGAACGTTCCATCGTATACGTAGTAAGCTCCAGTTGTAGGAACCATCATTCCCATCGTCCAATCACTTCCCAGTTGTACTGTGGTGAATGTATCCTTATTCGCATACGAAATAAAGGCATTCAAAAATGAGCTAGATGGTGTGGGAGCAGGGTTCACGCGAACAAGTGAACTTACCAGAAGAAATTTCCCGGTCGGGTTCTGAAAAATAGCAATAACTTCTGCATCTGCCTGGATATTTTCAATAGTGTGATGGCTTGGGTGGTTCACAACTAACGCGTTACACGTGTACCCCTCTCCATTAAACTTACAAGTTCCCAACCCCGCCTGGTTCGTGAGGACAAGACCTATAGCATTTACACTAACACTTGCCGTAGTCGTGTACGCCTCATCAAAAACAAGCTCACACAGAACATCACAAGGTTTTGCGAAAGACTGTGAGAGATTGATTGGACTCTGATTAGGACCATTACAGTTCCCCGTCCACTGAGAATTTAACCCAGTCGAGCTATAAATACTCATTTGTAGTTTGGCGTTATTTTGTATCTCAGGAATAATCAATGGAAGCGGGGACAATCATCGCAATTGTCCAGTTTGTTCTTGTTGGTATATTTATGGTTGCAGGTGGAATCGGAGCCATAGCTACGGATAAAGATGGTAAATACATATGGCAGATATCTAAGGTCGTTGTGCTGTATTTACCTGTATCACTGGGTATGTTCACAGTGTTTGCCGCAATGTTCTTCGAGAACGCAAACCTTATGGTCGGTCTTCTCGTCGGGATATTCGCAGTCGCACTGAACTTTATCCTTGATGGATTCTTTTTCAAAGGTGGATATAGTGCTGTGAGCAGTGCATTATCGGGAATGCGCAACCAATTCGCACCCAAATCTCTAGTTTAACGAAAAATAAAGACACTCTAGGGTAATATAATGGCTGGTGTAGCACCGACACTCGCACTATCTCCTCCAGAAGGAGTTTGTGATTTCCCTTTGTACATAGGTAGTTATGCCCTGATACCGGCAAAGTCTCCGTCAGTCATAGTGTTCACACTTGCTGTTGGATTCTATTTTCTTATGGGGCTAGCGTCTATTAATGCCGGTCCAGGTGCGCTTATCGCATTCTTTACCGTTATTATTCTTGCTTCCGCACAGACATCAGTTATTATGTCTCAATCCAAGTTTTTTAGCCGGTGTCCACCAACAGATTGGCGTGGACTTCTAATGGCTTGGGTTTTAGGTATTGTAGGTGGAACTGTTGGATTCTGGGGAGCATGGGCAGCAAGTGGGATTGGAAACACGCTGAATATCGGAGCGACCGAAAAATTCACGTTAACATCTGGTGCACTGAACTTGAATAGCTCAGCAAGTACTGCGGCTAAACAAACAAAAACGTCTGACCCTCAAACGTGCGCAGTTCCTGGAGCGCCTGGAAATAATACTATGATTTTTGAAGCGGTACGTAATGGTGTGGTAGACAACACAATTATTGCGGAACCAATCGCATAGCAGCCCGTATAATACGATAATATCCCATCATCGCAGTTCCCGAATGCTTGTCGGTATATATAGTAGCACCCTCCTTAGAACGTGCAACAACAACAATCGTCGGAACTACTTGAACTCCTAGAGTTCGAGATAGTCCTTGGTGATCTTCGTGAGTATTCACAACAACCCATGAAACGGACGGAAACTCATCTTTAAGGTCTTCAATCGCAGGCTTGATGACCTTACAGGGACCGCACGTTGGTGACCAGAAATGATATGCTGTGATGCTCATTCTTCCTTTGTTATTATTGTATCTTCTGCAATTAAATGATTTGCCGAAAGAAGACGGTACTGCGTATTTCTGTGTAGCTTCTGCTTAACCAAATCAAATCCCTTTTTCTTCACAGTTTTTGATAGTGCCGATACAAGTGCAGCATTCAAGGCTGCCTGATCGAGTTTATCCATATTATTTCGACACCATGCATGAATAACTGTATCGCTCACTGGAGGACCCATCAAGGTTAGAGGCAGACCTACAACTGCTACTTGCGTATTTGTGATAATCTTGACTTCTGGCTCGTCTGGGTTCAGGACGCGGGTAGCCATTTGGTCGGCTTGGGCATTGTTTGCACTATTGTAATCAGTTCCACCGGTATGTGCTTCCACATGTGTAATGGTGAACGAACTGAACTTTGCGAGACGATTCGCAGTATCTTCAATCAGGTCTTTGTGACACACATCCTTACCCTGCTTCGTCTTCCAATTATGCGAAAGCCAAGATGGAAGCCAAGTTGTGAGACAGTTCTTAGAATACTCTGAGTCCGTAAAGATATGAATATCGGTTTCATACGGAAAATTTTTTTCGATAATTTGAACAGCTTGGGAAATCCCCATAAGTTCCGCTCGCTGATTGGTTTGCTGCTGGTCAGCAGGAACAAAGTCGGCCTTTGAGAAGTCTTTGTGGTCGGGAAACCATGCGGCCCATGCTGCACGTGCCGCCTTCTTACCGTTATTCCCACATGCTCCATCAGTAAATACAACAATCTTCATTTTCGTTTAGTTTATAACGGGGTAGTGTAGAATAGTTGGAATTCGTTTTGCTACACACCGACTATAAATTGCGGGTTGGATGGATGTGGGGTCTTCGGCGTGAAACCATACGCGACACCGAAAAGACCGCTGTTCAAGTGAACGACGGAGCATTTGCTGACATGAATATGTTAGGAATTCCGAGTGCCATATTAGAAGAATACGGACACGCGTAGATTGACGTGCTGGAACTTGAGAAATCCAGTTATCAAACCATGGAGAAAACGATTCTGCTGAATTTATTTCTGCCGCGTCAACTTCTGAGAACTCACACTGGTGTCCATACCTTTCTTTGTAAGCAGACCAGAGTTTTGCAGTTTCCTTATCATTCAAAGGTTCAAACAAAAAGTAGTGGGGAGGCGGAAACATTAGTTCCATTAACGTTCTTAGACTAGATTGTTTAGACTGTAGCAGCACTCGTCAAAATCTTCTTAATAGGAATTTCCGTCGATACGATGTACAGACTATTTTCCGTCATGACGATATAGCAACTCTCACACTTAAAAACTGACTGGATAGTCGACGTGTATTCCGAATCAGACTTCACTAGAAACTTTTCCGTCTCACGTACACCAATACAACACTTCTTCTCCAAGCTGTCCTGAAAGTAATCGAGATAAATTGGGCGGTCCTCAGTCATAGATACCTGTGCAGCACGAAGCAGAACACTGGCCGGGGGAGGAGTGGACATTTGTTTTATGGGTTTCTTTGAACTTCATTCTACTGAACGCATTTGAGAATATCTTCCATCTTGAAGCGGGACCGCATGCACAAACTCGGCAAATCCGTACGAGGAAGAGCAATCAATCCCTTCACAGATTCACAAACAGTGTTTTTCAGCAAGAGAGCTGTTGCTGGAAGAGCCTTGGAGCTTTCGAATAGGAAATCAACAAACTGTGTTGTGTTTTCCTCCGTCTGTTCTGTCTTTTCTTGCCTCGCAGTATCTCCCAAATCATCAATCACTTGTTTCAAGCAAGTTAGAACTACCTCCTCTTCAACAAGGCCGCGAACAAATAATTGAGTTATGAACTTCGCATACCCTCGCCGCTTATCCTTCAATTTCATCCAGTCCACAACTTTCTCAGCATACTTTGGATCACTCATCAAAGGATACGTAAGCGTCTCAGTCATATTATACAACTTTGGAAACATAGTAGTTTGCGCCGCCAAATCTTCTCGAATTTCTGGGATATCACCGACAATCTTCGTGGCACAATCGGCCATCAGAACACAGTAACTACTCTGCGTTATGGCTACATCGAATAGAAGAGTTGTTACGCGCAGCCGGAATATCTCGTCGCGCTTCTTGATATTCACAACAATCTTCTCCGACATCTTGTCTAGTGTTCGTGGTGCAATCTTGTTGAGAGAACTAAATACTTCATCGTATTCTGGGTCATCGCGCTCCTTCACTCGTCGAACAGCTTCAACCAGGACATTTTCCCTCCAGTTATCTGGCTGGGCGCGAGTACGAGGGGCGGCACGAGTAGGTGGACGAAATGGCTTGAATGCAACTGGTGTAATTCGAAGTCTTGCGATATTATCCTGTACAATTTTCGGCAGAGACAGTTTGTCTCCAAAACGAACCTCGTAAACTTGTGCTACGGTAAGGCTCATTGTATTTCTGTAGACTAATTCGTCGTGCGAAAAACGAATCCATTTTAAAGATAGAGTAGAAGAGTATAAAATGGGGTCATCTATAGAGACCACAAAACTCCAGTATTCCTGGATTTTGTGGTATCATGATCCAAACAACAAGGATTATTCTTTGGAAAGTTATGTGAAGATAGTGGACGTGTCTACGCCCCAACAATTTTGGAGTGTAGTTGACACAATTTCGAAAGAAGCATGGGAATCGGGAATGTTCTTCTTTATGCGACGAGGATTCAAGCCTCTGTGGGACGTTCCCGAGAATGAGGCAGGGGGCGCGTGGTCAAAAAAGATTGAAGACCGAGTTGTTCATTCTACTTTTGTGAATTTGATGGTACATTGTATCACAAATGAACTCATGCTTCATCGCAAGGAAACACTTGTTGGAATAACTATTTCGCCAAAAGGTCCTTTCTCGATTGTGAAAATTTGGAATACAACAACCACGGTATCCGACAGCTCATATCTCAATCCAGGAATTGAGAATTTTAAAATCGGTGAAGACGTCACGTATACTCCTCATAAAGCAAGACCGAAGTAGTAATAATGGACATAAATATCATAAAATTCACGGAATCGTATATCCGAAAAACAGTACGATTTTTGTATGGCTGGCTGACTACCGATGGTGAAGTCTTGGGCTATATTTTGGGAGTTATCCATATTGTGATAGGTATCACTATTCCCGTTATGGTTGTTATTTCACATTCTATATACCCCGCTTTTTGGTTTCAATGTTTGGCGTTCGGACTAGTCTTTTTAGTATGGCTACAACATGTCTGCTTACGAGTATGTATAATTGTTGTTGCAGAGAAGAATTTCACAAAAGGTAGTTCTCCTTATTTCCGAATGTTCAAAGACACAACAGGTATTGATGGAGAAATTCTTGTTGATTATCTCGTAGTCTTTGAAACTGGTGCATTGGTGGGATTAGCTATGGGGTTACTGAGACAAATGTCGGTATTTATTTATGAGTATTATGGTGTAATTTTGTAATGCGTGCCTTGTTCACGGACGGCTGGAATTCATTCTGGCATTTCGTATTCGGGTTTATCGGGGCGTTTTTCAGTTCTTCTCTTTACTCTTTTATAGACTACCAACTCTTTGACCCGTATGAGACCAACGTGTTGATAGATATTTTGGAAGGATTGTTTGGATTTGTCTCGGGTATTTACGTAGAGCAAGGCATCAGGCAGAGTTTAGTATCTCCCAAATTGGCGACAACATAACGAATCATTAGAAACCAGTCATTCTTCATATGAATTTCCAGATTGTTGCACAAATTCGTGCACTTCGTGAAAAGAACTAGATGTGGAAGTGAAAAGTTACCGGTTACAATCTCAGAATTTTCCTTCTTCTGAATACTGAACTCATTCTCCGAATCACCCATAACAGTTGTACGAGACGCAAAGTGACCCTTGCATCCAAACGTTAGTGATGACCCAACATTCTTGATTTCAACCGTTTTTGCGCCAAGCAACGTCATATCTCGGCAAATTTTCTGGAAATCTAGAGAAGGCATCGTAATATGAGCCGAAAACTCAGTTTCAGGAAGCTGGATATCTGGCTCATCACGGTCTAGCAGATTGAGCTTGTACCGCGTAACCTGCTTCTTCTCTCCGTCCTCAAGCAGAATACCCAAAGTATTCGGGTCTGCTTGGTCTACGTAAAACGTAATAGTATCGTCGTTCGTAGCGGTACGAACAATACGATGAAGGTGATCAGAATTAATACCGATCACAAACTTGCTTTGGGGATGGTTGTAAACAAACTTCTCGAACTTTTCGGCGTACAGACGAAGGTGAACTAGAACCGTGCGAGTATTGTCCATCGCAACCATCCGAATACCTTCAGAGTCAAAAATAAGAGACATCTCAACAAGAATACATTTTAGAGCTTCCGTAAGCGTGCGAACAGCGCCAGTTTGGACGGTCTTCGCTTCTACAATGAACTCCGGCATTTCTCATAATTAAGTTGCTGCGTTTAAAATGCTTATGGCCCATCCTGGATTCGAACCAGGGTTACGAGATTCAGAGTCTCGTGTACTAACCAACTATACGAATAGGCCGTTGTTTATACATTTTTACCTTTTAAATGCTACATCGCATTATTCAAAGACGGAACAGGGGAAGCAGTGCACGTCAAATTGAATGGACGTCCCATTGCTTGATCCGGAGTTGCCGGTACTGGTGCTTGAACTACTTTTGGTAGCGGGCCAGGAATCGGACGAGTATCCATAAGATATCCTTTAGGACCGCGATTAACGGGCACGGACGAAATAGGAGGTGAAGAACGATTCATGTTTCCAGAAAGATCTGTGGGAACGGAAGGTGCAGTAGGACCGGGAGGAATGACTTCGGTTGATACCATCGGCGTTACTGGTCCAGGAGTAGGAGTATCCAAACCTTCGCGCGTCTTTCCGAAAAGAGTCCACAGAAGAATAAGCACAATAATAGCTAATGCTCCATACCAGGCCTTGAACTTCATTGTTTTAAGAATATATAAATTTACCCGAACCGCTTTTTAGCTGTGGCGCTGCATTTCTTCGATACAATACGGCCAGCCTTGTTGTACATTAAACAATCTTTCGTAAGACCACCCGAGGTCTTTTCTGCAGTTCCGTGCATGACCTTTGCGCGGCTTCCTATCCGCTGAGTCTTGCGGCGACCGGCATTAGATGAAGTGGAATCGACCATTTTGTATATACATACGATTATTGTACCATCGATTGCCCGTTAATCGTAACATCCAAAAATCCGAATTTTCTTGGATTTCTCGGCGAACTGGACGCGAATAAGAAGATAGAAAAAGCGTCGAAAAATCGTATACTTGCCCCTGCATTTTTTCATATACAGTCTCCAGATACTCCGACGTTATTTCCGAGTAATCCTGCGTCCACAACACAGGTAATCGTCCGTATTTTTGTCTAGCAAGTAGACTATCTTCCATAATGGGAATACATCCAGCGACCAGAGCTTCGTAATGTCTGTGACAGTCCACACCATTTCCTTCCGGCGAAACTACAAATTTGTAATTTGGAAGTTGGAGAAAGTACTCTTTCGAATCAAGACTTTTGTTTGGAATCCCGTTTGCATTCAGAGTTTTTAGGAAAGATTTACGATTCGGTGTTTCTGGACGTCGTCGTTGGTCAGTGTCTGCATTCAAGGCACATAGTACTAACAGACCCCGTCCACCGATTTGAGTTTCCAAATGTTTAACATTCACATACCCAAATCCCATCCCAATCGGCCAAGGTGTCCATGAATCCGAACCGTCTGTTACAGATGCTTGGACAATCAAATCTTTTTTATCTTTGAGTCTGTTCTGCCAAGTCTTTAGCGTGAAGAACATTATTTTTACACCACAATTGTTTGTTTAATTATTATCTTGGATTAACTGGACATTGGGGTCTAAAACATAGTCGTCTTTAACTATTTTGTGCCGAATGTCGCTATACGATTCTCTTTGGATTACCATTGGAGGAACTATACATCTCCAATTATCTTTTTGTTGTAGGTTACACCAATACACATCTATATGATTTTCATTATCTTTTTTTATCATCTCATTCCTTTTTCTTTCAAATAAACTGAATTTATTAGATAACAATTTCTGTAATCCAGTTTCAAAATTATCTAATAATTTGGGAACATAATATTTTTTAATTATGTAGGAGGAAGCGTGAAGTGCTCTGATAGCACGATTTCCTTCCAAAACATCGTAATATCCTCCTAACATCAAGACATCAAATGGTTTTTGAATATGTTCTAGTATTGTTTCATTTGAGTAATTCAACCATTCCACATCATCTTCCAGTATAAGTGTATTGTCCCATCCATTATCTATCACCATTCTCATAACTGCAAGGTTACTCTTTCCACAACCAACAATTCCTGGGATGTCACGTATGGCTGAAAACCGAACAACTTTTTCCGCTGGAATTCCAGCTTCGTTGAAAAAACTTTGAATGCTTTCCAATCTATCTGTTCGGTGATCCAAATTTATAAAAATGATTTTATCAACCAATTCCCACCACTGCATTATTTTTAAACCATAATTGAAGTTCAGTATTGAAACTCAATTGTGGGTTTTTGAAACCCTTACGGCAAGTATTACGGTACAGATTGAGTTCACGTTTAGTTGCTGTACGCGAGGCCACCCATGCCGGACATGACGCGGAGGACGTTGTAGTTGAGCGCGTAGACGCGGACCTGGGCCGTGCGGACACCGATGACCGTGTTGAGCGACACCGTGAGCTGGAGCGTGGCCTTGTCGATGCGCGAGAAGTTGCACGTTCCGGACGGCTGGTGCTCCTCGGGGCGCAGCGCGAACGAGTACACGTTAATGCCCGTAGACGGCGAGCGGGAGTGGTGCTGGTAAGGCTGCACCTTGTCGAAGTACGAGCCCTCGCGCTCCGTGAAGCGGTCCTGGCCGTTGAGCTGGAGCTTGGCGACCTCCACGGGGTTCTTGCCCTCGCAGCGCACGCCCGAGTCGAGGATGACCTTGGCGAGCAGGTAGTTAACACCCGACTCGAACTCCGCAACTCCACCGAGGTCGTACGAGTCCGCGCCGAGGAGCGAAGAACCCTGGGTACCGGCGGCCTGGCCCAGTACCGACGTGGCCAGAGACACCGAGGACGTGTTCGAGGCCTGGCCAGCGACCGAGCCACTCGACGCCTGGGACAGCAGCGACGTAATCATGCCGTCCGTGGAGAAGTCGTCGGAGTAGTTGAAGGGCTGCGCACCGCCAACCGAGGCGAGCCACTGGGACGTCGAGCAGTCAACGAATGAGTCGCGCTGGACGACCCACTGGAGCTCCTTGACGGGGTGGTTAAAGTTCAGCTGGACCTTGTTGGACGACGACGTGATGGACTCAGCACCCGTGTACTGCACCTGCTCAATGAGGTACTCGTGGGACTGCTGGGCGAAGCGGCGGCGCTCCTCCGTGTCCAGGTAGACGTAGTCGACGTAGATCGAGGCAGCGGCCAGGGACTGCGCAGGCGCGGCAGCCGGGACACCAACAGCCGACTCGAAGTACTGGCAGTTCTGCCACGTCTCGAAGTCGACGTTAATGCGCACCTCGTGGTACTGGAGCGCAATCAGGGGAATCGCTACACCCGGGTTGCGGCAGAACCAGAACTGGAGGGGGATGTACAGCGTCTTGGCGGGCGTGCCCTTGCGCGGCACGCAAGAGATCGTCGTCTCAGAGCTAGAGCACGTCGCATCGAGGGCAATGCCGGTCGTGCGCTTGACGAGTACGAGGTCGTGGGTGTTGCCGATCATCGAGTCCAGCACCTTGACGTTTCCGGCCTCCGTCGACAGCTGCGTCCAGATCTGCATCCAGTCACCATACTGGCGGTCAATGCGCTGGCCGCCGATCTCAATCTCAACCTGCTTCAGCAGGCGGTGGCCGATGTAGTTCAGCCAGCGGAAGCCGCTCGCCGACGCGGAGCCGAACGTGCCGGTCGAGGCCGTCAGGTCAATAGCCGGGAGCACAACCTGGACGTACGTCTTGTACATCAGGTCAGCGTTGCGGTTAATGACGGCAGTTACGCGCTTGTTAAAGTCGGCCTGGCCGTTGAAGGTAACCTCAATCGACTCTACGGCGAAGTTCGTGTGGCGCTTGTACAGAATCTTCCAGAACGTAATCTGGGGGTTGCCCGAGATGTAAATATCTTGAGCTCCGTATGACACCAATTGCATCAATCCGCCACCCATAGTATTGTTATACCATAACCGGAGAAAAAAATTAAGGATGAACTTTTCACGAGGGGGCGACAAAATAATAATTAGGTATGTGGTATCATAGTAAGTTTTCGGGTAAGTTGTTTATGACTTCATTTCGTGCTATAATAGCATCTTCTAACGAAGAATGGTGAGATCGGTAGTCGAGAATGATACCGCGTTTAACTCGTACAACATAGGTATTCTTCTGTTTTGTTATATACCTTTCGCCAGTTGTAATATTTCGTTTAAAGTTAATCAAGTCTACATCAAGAAACTTCCATTTGAATCCTCCGGCGTGTTTTCTTTCTCCACGACACACGCGAGAAATATGACTACTTGATATGTCTGTGTTATGTACAGCTTCCTGTATACTTTCAAATTCTTCAAGTAACGTATCATAATCGTCGTATTTTCCAACGCGCTGTTTTCTTCCTTTTGTTATAACTTTAGGTTTCTTAGCAACAATCTTTCTTTTTTCGGCGCGACCCTTGTGTAGGGCATCAATGACCGTCTTACTTTGTACGAAACCAGCCTCCTTCTTTTCTTTCCAAATCTGTTTCATTTTTTCACTTATAGCAGTTCGCTGTTCATTAGACACCGATTTACCAAAGTTATGATTTTTACTAGCGAGTTGTCTTTCTGAGCGAGCTTTCTTCATTTCATCGGTATATACAATCGTACTTGGAACTCCTGTTTTCTTCTCACTAATAAGCTTCTTCGTTTCTTCATTATGACGCGAGTTTCTTCCACCTTCCTTCAGATTATACCCTTTAGGACTCAGTGTTCCAAACTTCTTGATATAGAATTCCTCCAAATCATTACATGCCTCATCAAAGCATACACACACTATTTCAAACTTAAAGTTTTCAATCCCGTGTTTTACATAAGCATTGAATAGACATCGTCCCAACATAGTTTTACATTTTCGCTTATGTTGATTCCATCTTGTATGGATATCTGAATGTAAAGTTTGCCCAACGTACTGTTTGCCGTTGAGATTGTTCGTGATGCGATAAATATATCCCATTATTTATACCTCAAGACCTCTCTTAGCGTTTATAATTTCGTTTTGTTTCACAAATGAACGTCCTGCTCTGGCCGACCGCGAACCCGATTCTCAACACTTTTCTGCGCTCTATCGTGCTCATTCTAGGGATGATATTTGGTTTTGGCTTCTCGCTTTACTCTGCATACTGGGGAGCAGTCGTTCACGATGCTGTTTCCCTGTGGCTCATTCGGGACATTGTTTAATATGCCGAATGTGCCTCTTATGTGAATCGAACACATGACCTTTTCTTCACTAGTCAGTGACTACAAGAGAAACGCACTACCACTATGCTAAAGAGGCTTATGTTTTAAAGGTTAGTTGCCTGTAGACCCAAATCCACCGCCACCACGATTGTCGGGAGGAGCAGGAAGATCGGCAGGAGAATCTACCAAAATAACCTGGTCGTACGGCAGCCAATTATGCTGAACGATCTGGAATAGCCGGCGACCTTCCGTAATCGTATAGTTTTGGAGATTAGGGTCAAGGCAATCTACCCGAGCAATAAGTTCACCACGGTATCCTGCATCCGCCAGTCCAATTTGATTAGACATGCGCAGGGGAGTTAGAGATGTTGAGGAGCGAGCAAGAAGCAGGTATGGCGCTGGCTTTCCCAACACATCTACAGCTGCTGCGATGACTCCCGTCCTGATTTCAACACCGAGATTGCACGGTAGACAGTAATTATTCGCACATCCAGCTCCAATGCACGAACATTGTGCAACATTCAACACCTTATTCTGGGAAACTAGGTCTACGCCGGAATCTGTGATGCGACGATTACGAACATGTTCACGCTGAAGTTCGCGGTGATTAGGGTCAATAACATACAGATACAGGCTCATTTTAGATATACTAGAAGTCTCCTATTAAAGCCTTTATCGGTACAAATGATAACACAGCAGCTTCCATTGCGAAAAGTTGAGCTGCGATATTCATCAACATTTCATTCAACGTGGTTCGACCAATCATGTAGTACGCCGCAGCTCCCAAAGGATTGAATGTTCCGCCAGACATTTCCCCAGCTACCGTGTACACTGCAAAATATATAAGACCCATGATTGCCGGATTTCGGTCAGTGAGCAAGAGAGAATACACTACAATAAGTGTTCCCATAAACTCAACGAAGTATTCCAACATTATCTGTATCGCAGAAACTAGTCATCACACTTCTACAACAGTTGCGCCAGGGAAAAAGTATCCTGTAGAATCAAATTCCGGATCAAGAAACCACTTTGACGGCATGAATATTTGCCTATTAGGATTGAGATATGCACCCCACCATGCAAATGTAGAATTCCCAATAATTCCTCCGCGGCATTTAGACATTAAAAACAGCGAATCTTCTTCATTTTCATCAGCAATGATAAATGATCTACTTTCCATGATGTTCATAGCATACGGAATGTCATTCGTGAACAAGATAAGTGTTTGGGGGTGTACAATATCCAAACACTTTTTATAGTAGTTGTTCAAATCTACATGATGAAGTGAACTTCCGATATAATCTCCTCCGCGCACATGGACAAATATACAATTTGAGATTTCGGGATACTTTTTAAGAACAGATTCATTGAATGATAACCGTTGTACAAATCTGTCGCGGATAGGATGAACGTATTCCCATCGTTGAAAATATCCACACAATTTGATATTCTGCTCAGGACGTGAACGAAGAATATGTGGCCAGTCCATAGGGCGCATAAACTTGTTATCACCCAACGCGATATCTTCTACTAAATTTTGGTGAAGAGATGCCCAGTTTTTCAGGATAGTATCGTAATATGTATTCCTTGAATGAGGATTTGTATCGAAAATATCGGTGATGTTCACATAGAACACTCTAGCCGAACGTTCAGCAAAACCTTCTACACTCGCAAGCATAAAAAGCTGGTTTCCAAGTCCAGCACATTTACGTACTGTTAACATTGTGTACCAAGTATTGCTCCACTTAAATTTGAAATGTCCGACCACGATTCCATTTGGACCATGAGACATGGAACAATACAAAACCAGTTATCCTGTCGTTGCAGAGAATTCCAGTACTTATCAAGAGCATACTGTACCTGAGACTTAGTTTCTATAAGCCCACTCAATCCTGCCTTGAAATTATGAAGAAGAACATCATAATACTGCTGAGATACAAGATATGATGATGTACAAAACCCGCGTTTCAATTTATATGTTCCCTCATCGTAGTCTGTACATGTTGACCCCAGAAGAATAACATCATATGGTTTTTTTACTAGTTCTTCAAGAAGAGCATATCCTTGTTCCATATTGTTCCAAACAGCATCATCTTCCAGGATAAGTACGTTCTTCCATTTGTTACGAATAGCCATTTCCAATACTGCGACATGGCTTTTTGAACATCCAATAGCTCCGTTTTCGTCTTTAATTGCCGCAAATCTCAGAACTTTCTCTAATGGAAAAACTTTAAGTTGTTCCTGAATACTTTGTAGGCGATCAACGCGATGATCTAAATTAATATAAACAACCTTTTCGATAAACTCAAACATTAGTTACTATTAGAAATAACTGTTAAAACTAATTATTCAAACACCATTCGCGGTACAATATGCATAGCCTCAAGTTCCTGTGACCATAGCTTTACCGCATACGGGATTGTCTTCATTTCAAAGTGAGTTTTGAGTCCACAGTTACCGCAATGATACACGTTCTCATCAGGATTCACAACGGCCAAAGTTCCACACGTCTTGCAGAATCCGGTACGGAAAGGATCCGAAACATCCATCAAACGTTCCTTCGTAAAGACAGCTACACCATGAGACAGCATACAATCACGCTCCATTTCCCCAACACGCAAGCCACCATCGCGAGATCGGCCTTCGCATGGCTGTCGAGTGAGAGACACAATCGGGCCACGCGACCGCGAATGTTTCTTATCAATCACCATGTGCTTGAGACGTTGGTAGAATGTAGGTCCAATAAATAGTTCAGTCTCCATCATTTCACCAGTCTGGCCATTGTACATGATTTCATTGCCGTAAGGATGCATTCCCAACTCAAGCAATTGTTCACGCAAATCTCCAATCTTCAAATGAGAATAAGGTGTTCCGTCGCCAAGCGTACCTTTCTCGGCACATATCTTACCGTACATGGTTTCCATAAGTTGTGCAATAGTCATTCGCGAAGGAACGGCATGGGGGTTCATAATAATATCGGGGCGCAGACCGGAAGCAGTATACGGCATATCTTCTTCGTTGAGAATGATACCGCACGTTCCCTTTTGGCCGTGACGAGAACTTACCTTGTCGCCAATTTCCGGAATGCGTTCTGAAACTACACGGACTTTCACAAATGGATACCCGTCTGAATTCTTCTCGTTCCAAACACCGTCTACGCGACACGTTTCGGAATTACGATGAATAGTTGATGCGTCACGAAACGCATAACCGTTCGCATCATTCTTCAAACTCACAACCTTACCAATAATCACATCATTCTCTTTGATGTACGAATTCATCGCAGGAACTCCATTGTCCTGGATAGCATGGTATGCGCTCGTCTTGAACCCCCGCGTGTTTTCGCGCCTTGGTTTTGCAAACTTCTCTTCTTTGCCCGAAGATACGTTACGATGCTCTTCGTCCTTGTAAATCGTGTAGTACAGTGTGCGAAACATACCGCGATCAATAGATGCACGATTCAAGATAACAGAATCTTCCTGGTTATATCCACCGTAAATTCCAATAGCTACAATCACATTATCTCCGCTGGGCATTTCGTGCGTATTCAGAATGTTCATCATGCGAGTCTCAACGAATGGGCGCATAGGTGAACAGAGAATATACCCATTCTTATCAAGTCTCTTCGCATAGTTGCGAGCAAAGATACCCATGGCTTGCTTTCCCATTGCTGACTGATAAGTGTTACGTGGTGACTGATTGTGGTCAGAGAACGGGATACTAGACGCCATGTGTCCAAGAACAAGTGTCGGGTGAATTTCACAGTGTGTATGCGTAGCTCCAATTTCGCCCGGAACCATTGCGATTTTAATCACTTCGGTTTCTGCGGGGTCAATGTACTCAATACATGCTCGAACCCAATCGGTCCATTCTTCAGACTTCTCGGGTCGCGGAAGAATCGCACCATTTTCTACACGAAACAGTGGGCGCACAAATCGACCACCGTCCGTTTCAATATTAAGGATTTGCTGATAAATATTCCAAGAAATTCCGGTATGTGGATGCAACTTGAACCCCTGCTTTCCACGACGCAGAGCAGTATGAATATCAGATGGAGTTTTCGTATATCCCATAACAACACCGTTCAAGATAATCATAGTTCCATCATAATGTTTGATTGTCGATACCCATTCAATTCCTGGTTGGTCCTTCAGAAACGTTAGAACAATAGCCGATGGACTGTGTTGCGTAATTGATGTGAGCATAGACATAGACTTCACAATGCCTACAGAATGACCTTCCGGAGTTTCCACTGGGCACACATAGCCCCAAGATGTACCGTGAAGTTTGCGTGGAGCTAGCAGTTTTCCGGACTTTTCAACTGGTGTCTGAATACGTCGAACATGACTTAGGGTAGCAGAATACGACAGTCGGTTCAGAACCTGTGATACACCCATCTTCGTAGCTGTGGATACTGTGGATGTACCCAATCCCTGTACTGTGAAATTACCGGTCGCCAACGCCTGTTTCAGTTTCCCTTCAATAGTCGAAACCTTCAGAATCTTGTAGAGATTATTGATGTTCAACACTTCGAGTGGTCTGGGAGTTTCGCGCTTCTTCCATGTATCATTATTCACTTCATGAACGAACTTAGAGCGGATATCCTTGCATACCTTCTGAAACAGTTGACGGAACAAATGTGTAAGAAGTGCGCCCGTAGTGACTACGCGCTTGTTGGGGTATGCATCGCGATCGTCAATTTTCAGTACACCCATTTCCGTTAGGAGAAGTTTACGCACGATCCAGCTTGTGAGCACGATTTTACGAGCTTCCAGAACTTCGCGAGAAGACTTGTCTCCACCGAACCGGACGTGCGGCAAGTACTCAGTTTCTAACAAAGACCGAACGTATGCCTTCTTATCTTCCTGCGTCGTTCCATACTGAAGATGGTGAGTCAGATATTCTACCGCATCTTCGCGGGTAAATACCTTTACATCTACACATTCGCGAAACGAAGCAGACAGCATTCCAATCTGACGGTCATCTGCTTCCGTTCCCCAAATAAGGTCTGCGATTTGCTTGTCGCTTTCTACACCGAATGCTCGGAACATCACGCACATAGGAATATCCTCGCGGAAACGCGGAACACACATTGTGAGAGGGTATCCGAATCCATTAAACTTCGCAGAAATACGAACTTCCAACTTCTTTGGAGGAGTCGTGAATGATTCATGAAGTGATTTCATCTCAGCAGAATACGTGTACTTGGATGCGGTCTTCTTATTCCAGAAAATCATGATTTGGTTGTCTGCGACCTTTTCCTGGCTCAAAATCGTTCGTTCAGAGCCGTGAATGAGAAAGTATCCGAATGGGTCATACGGACATTCCCCAATTTCCTCTTTGGAAAGAGGGTAATCATTCATGATGCAGAGAGATGAGCCCAACATGACTGGAACTTTGCCTAGGGATACACCCTCAAACACCTTCACTTCCTCTTCGAATTCCAAGTATGTTGGGGCCTTGTATGACCGGACAGTGAACCTGATATCAGAAAACATCTGAGCAGCATAGGTGAAGTTTCGGGTGCGTGCATCTTGAGGAAACATCGGCTTGATACGACCAGTAGCCTCTTGGATACGTGGCTTCGTATACGAAATGTTCTCGAACGAAAGACGGAATTCGTACTTATACTTCTTGGTAGCTTCATCTTGCTCGTGCCACACCACGATGGGTGCAGTTGAGCATACAATGAGTGGAATTTTATTACGTACAAAGTCCTCAAATGATTCCACCTGATGCTCTACAAGTCGTGGGACACCATTCTTAAAATACGTCTTAATCGCGTCCCACTCCATGCTGATTCTATGAATTGCCGTCCCCTTAAATCTATTTATTCGTTTTCTAATAAGAGGAAGGAATGACTCAGCCAAAACCGGAGTACAAAGTAGTCAAGGTGGACCACACTGCCCCGAGTGTATCCGTATCTGCACCTGCTCCAGCCCCTCCAACAGAAGGAGGCTCGAAACCTAAAAAACACAAGAGTATGCGCACCTTTCCACGCGGGGTTCTTAAAAAGACATTTAAAGTCAGACCAGTAGCTGACCCTGCAAAACCACCAGCATTCAAGAAATCTATGCGCCGTCACACGATTCGTCTGTACACGGAGCGTGGAGAGACGAAACGCAGGAAAACAATTAAGCGACGCGTATCGAAAATGACGGATAAACAGGTCGACGAACTAGTGAAAAAACATAATTTACTGAAGAATGAATCTACGCCTTCAAAAATCAAGCGGGAAATGTTGCGTGGCGCAATGTTGGCTGGTTTCATTTCCTCTGAATAATTAATGACGAGCATCTGGGGACCGCTCGGGTGGATGACTTTACACTCTATATCCGCAAACTATCCCGAACAACCGTCTGAATCGGACAAACTTATTCTGAAAAGATACCTTAGTCTTTTTATTGAGACAATAACGTGTCCAACCTGCAAGGGACATTTTGGGAGCATGTACAATTCCTATGTTGTCCGCTTTCCACGGTGGGCAGATAGTCGCGCAGACCTTTTTTTGTTTGTGTGTCGCGCACACAATACTGTGAATATGCGCTTGGATAAACATCGTTTACCGTCGGTATCTGAATGTGTAACTGCTCTAAGGTATGCTGCCCGTGTAACTGACCCAGCAACGTATCGTGCCCAGTACCATAACTATCTTCAACGAAACTGGGCACGTGAACCTACGGCCGACGGATTCATTATGTCTCGGTCAGTTCGTGAAATGATGAAGATTAATGCCGAATACTGGTGTTTGCGTGAAACTGGATTTGGAGACTTGTCGTTTCCCGAAGCCGATGTTCTTCAACCAATTATTCCAACTAGAGGGTCAACTGGTCTTCCAATACCCGGAGTATCACCAGCAACTGGCGCTCCAATTTCGGTAGGATTTAAGATGCGAGGCGGCAAATTTTCGTTAATTGGTCGTTAGGATTCCAAGGCAACGAAATCCTTGGCTTCATTTCCCAATCGTGTCGTTTCATCCATGGATTACGTGTTTTCTCATCGTGCAATTCATCTTCAAACTTTACGCGCCTCTTAGTTTTCTTCAGGGAAGAACGGGGCATAATAAAATGAAGTTGGTCTGCGATTGTGAAATTCAATTTACCTTTTACAACTCCCGTTTCAGCGTATTTCACAATATCTGATACGAGAGGTGCATCCGCATAAGGATATACCCATCCCCAATTGATTGGAGAACTTTGAGTGAAATAATGCCACGACCAATGAAACGTTTTCCAGTAGGCTTCTACGACAGGTTTCATATCCTCAACACCGTCCAAAATATGTAGACCATACTTTCGTGAAAACTGAGTTTGGTCTTTTCCCAATACCGCCTTTTCTTCCGGACGTTTACGCAGCGAAATACGTTCACGCAAAACCCCCATTTCACGAGATGCAGAATAGGTCAAGAAAGCATGTCGGCCTTCTGGCGTAAGAAGGTTTGGTTGTCCACAATCTTGGTAAAAATGAAGGGCGCGATTGTACCCGTCTTCACGCAATGAAAACATCCCCAGATTCGGCATAAAATCGTTACCGAAACACATCATAGACAGAGCCATATATTGTTCAGTAGGAATTGGAAGTTGGGTAGAAAGTTCCCAGATATTCATAGTAGCAAACTCTGCAGACTTCAGTTTCGGATCATCAAACTCTGCGCTCTCACGCAGGAGATGCATCCTTCCGCGATCACTGAGCTCCTTGTTTTGGAGACAAATCAGGATAAGGTCAGCGTCCAAACCGTAAATACATACCGACCGTCTCTGTTCAACCGGAATCTTCTTCATGTCCACAATCAGTTTATGTTCACCTTCACCTGGCGAAGTTGTCCTGCTGATTTCAGCATACGGAAATTTTGCTAGAAGTGCAGTTTCGAGTTCGCGCATGTATGGCGTGTCTGGTGAAATCATATTACGGTCAAATACAGACTCTTCTTTGATACGCATACGGCGATACCTCTGCTGAACAATTTTTGCGTAAGGAACAAGACCGTCCAGAGCAATCAAGACTTTCTTGGCGCGACATACATGTTCCAAGAGGTACGCGAATGCTTCCACTACTGATTCCACAGGTCTCTCTTCCTTCAAATACCGATGAATCAGGCAATTGAAATCTACACCTAAAACGTCAACTTCGAGTGGAAGTCCACGTTTTACGCTGTCGGTTATACCACGATGGGACTTAATCAAACTTGCAAAATAAAAAGGAATACCCATACTGTATTGTATTAGTCAGTTACACGTAAGCCAGATACACCTTCGGGAACTACGTTCTCACGAACCTTCATACGATCTTCAATTTCAGCAGGTGTCAATTTTGTCTCTGCCCAATCGCCTTTAGGAAGTGTAGTTGGTCCGTCTTTTAGGAGAGACGGTAGATCATGATCAAACGTTTCAGGTTTTGGAAGCGGTTCATCTTTCTTTGAACCAGTCTTGCCACCATTGATCCAGAATCCCTGAGCCTCATCTACTGGAACACCATCAATCCGAGATTGGTATGTCTTTTCAACTCCACTTGTGTCTGGCTCATCGCCTTTCAGGTTGAAATAAGTATCAAAATCAGAAAGGGCTTTGCGTTTAGCCTCTTCTAGTTTTGAGTCATTGAGTGCGCGATCTGATTCGTATTCCATTATTCTTTAGTCTATTACGTTCCTTAAAACGGTTCTTGTAGGGATCGAACCTACTACCTTCCGGTGCCAACGGCATACCTAACAGCCAGATGCTCTACCGAGTGAGCTAAAGAACCACTTTTTACTCCGAGTTTATTTGGGCAATTCTAACTCACTCATACCTTATCAATTGAATCTTCATTGCGGGACTGGAAATAGTTGCGCAGATCGTCGCGGAACTCATCGTGGCCAGGATACAGTGTCCAAAGTCCCTGCCAGTCCTTGTGGACATGCGCCAGAACATCAATCTCATTATCGATCATAATTGCCCAGCGGTCACGGTACTTGCGATCGCGCTTCTTTCCGTGCCAGAAGTGATAGATCGTGCCCTTGACATAGCCAATGTTCTTGTGGAGACGCAGTGCACGTTCCTGCCAGTTCAGGACGAGCTGACGGTAATGTGGGTGTACGCCCTTGGGGATTGAGCGCTGAGCCTCGCCAATGAGAGCACAGGCCATATGATGATCGCCCGCACCCAGAATACCGTAATCAAACAGACCACCCATCGTATTCACAGCCTCGCGCGTCGCAGCCCAAGCATACCCAGGATGCCAGTAAATACCGTTACCGTACTCTGCCTCATAGTACTCCGACGGTAGTTCGCAACCCTCATGCTCTGCAGACTTGGATACCATCTTGCCGTAAGGCTCACCATTCTTGTAACAGAAAGCAAACCCCTTGGCAGTCGTCAGAATCTCGTGGTTAGGGCCTAGATCTACTGCATCCTCAAACAACTGAACGACCGGGTGATGCTGGAGCTCGTGAACAGTCTCCTCCATCCAGTCAGGCCGCACGAAATCAATGTCGCCGTCTAGCCAGGCAACATACTCCCAGTTAGGAGGCAGACGAGAAATACCGATATTGATGAGATTCTCCTTATGCCATAGCTCGGAGTCCGTACGTACCTGGATATGACGAGGGTTCTCCGCCTCAGTCACCTCGAACTCGCGGTCGCCATATGCACCCTCTACGACATACAGTTTTGCACCGTACTTCGCCATTCGTGCCTGAAACTCACGAAATAGCTGTGGGCGCTTCTTGTAACGCTCAGGGTTCGTCATCACCGCGACAACATAAAAGTTATCGAGGAGATGATTGTTCATTCGGTTTAAAATTATAGATTCCGGTAGGTGTAAATAATAAATGTTCACGATCTCTTGGACGACTATCCTGATGGGTCTGGGTGCTCTACTAGTGGTTGGACTTTACGCTTACTCAATTTCATCTCAGATTAAAGTCGCCGATCCCAAGCCCGGATGTTCTTCGTGCCCGAAATCTCAAACTACTGAATAACTTTATGTTCAGTTCCCTTCTGCTTCAAAAAAGCCTGAACATTCGCTAAATCTGCCGCATTCAGTTCAATTTTAGCTTTCTTATTCTTGTCGTCATTCTGCTTCTGCTGAGCAGGAGTTGCCGTGTTAGCTGGTTTAGGTTTATCTGCGATTCCAGGTGGTTTTGTCGGAGCTGGCTTTGGAGTTGGAGGTGGAGCAGGAGCAGGAGCTGGTGCTGGCGCTGGTTTGGGAGTAGATTCGGTCTTAGCTACTACTGTAGCCACTACTGCTGCGGCAACTACCGGAACAATTACGCTGTCGGCGGTAGATTCAGGTGCAAATGTAACTTTAGATTTTACCTTATCAATATCGTTTGCACTATTCGGCAATACACTATCTGCCATTTCCTTTACACTATCTGGAAGTGGTAGCTCATCAATTACTGATTTAGGATCAGATACCATTGAACGTACTGATTTGAGTTTACCAAGCGGATCGTCGCCAATCGCAGCTTTCATGGAATCAGGAATCGGGGCGCGGTTTACGATATTGACTAAGAACGTATTAATAGTTTTGGTCGGAGCATTCATCAAGAGCATAATTCCTCCTAAAATACCCACCATTCCTACGGCAACACCGCCGAGAATGGTGCCGGTATTACTTGACGCAGCAGCTGCAGCGAGTCCTGCTGCAGTTAAGTTAGCTGATGTAGTTGGCGATGACGTTGTAGTTGGAAACGGTGTGAACATAAAAAGAGGAGTTGAAGTTACCGAAAAAAACGTCGGACTTGCTGAAGCTGAAATAGAAAACCACGATACCGATGGAGTAGACGTATTTGTCCCAGTCAAACTGAAAGCCATTGTTCCTGACCAAGAAATACTTGTAGACAGTGTTGCATTAGGAGACCAAGATCCAGTTCCAGTTCCAGTTAGAGTCGTAGTTCCACTTCCAGTTCCAGTTCCAGTTCCTGTTCCTGTTAGAGTCGTAGTTCCAGTTCCGGTTAGAGTCGTAGTTCCAGTTCCGGTTCCAGTTGGTAAAACGGAAAAAGTTACACTTTGACTCGTGGAAGAAGAATAGGAGATGGATGAAGATATTGACTGGGACCAAGTAGGAGAGATGGAAGAAGATACTGATGAAGATACTGATGAAGATACTGATGAAGATACTGATGAAGATACTGATGAAGAAAATGACCCAGATAGAGATCCAGTTATGGAAGCAGTATTTGCAGTAGTTAGAGAAGGCGAAGCGGACGCTGTAGCGCTTATTGACGGAGTAGAAGCCAATGTGGCTGAAAGAGAAAGGCTTTGGCTCTGGCTTAAAGTTGAAGATCCTGATCCAGATGTTGTCGCAATTGAAGATGCAGTCATGAACATGCTAGCAGATATGGAGACGGAAGGTGACGAAGACGATGTTGAAGGTGATACGGACTGGACTGACGATGATGTAGATGTTCCTGAAGCAGGTAGTGTAGCTACATCAAATCCTATGGACGCAGGTGGAATACACAATTCTAGAGGAGCTGTTGGATCAGAACATGGTAGAGCATAAACTCCCAACTGAATTGCATTTCCATCAGATGGGTTTGTACCACTCACAAAAAAGGTCAGTGAATATGTAACATTTCCCGTAGCATTGAAAGGTTGGTATATTCCATCAAACGTTCCTACGGCTCCATCATACCATTGTCCAGTAGACCAAGTTCCTGCAGCCGGAGGAGGCTGGCCGGCTTGATACCATACCTGAAAATTTGTAGGAACGCTTACAGAATTACCGTTCACAACCACGGTTCCGCCAGTTTGCAAATTAGCATTCTGTAAAATTTGGGTAGATGAGTAAGGAATAGCCTTTGTCAAAGTAGGGTTCGTGAACGTCCAGAAACCAGGATCTTGACGAAATGTAAACCCTACCAGCCATGGTGCCGTTGTAGACGTATTAAAATGGTAAGAATACTGCTGATTAACTCCAGTTGTTGGGTATGAAATAGATCCTAAGTAACATGGAGGAAGGACGCCCATAGCTGATGCTGGTGGGTTAGAATCCCAGCAGTAGGTAGCTCCTACCAACCCTACAAAAAAATTGAAGATGCTCCAACGCATTTTGTATTTACACGATTTTTGGTCTCTAGTTCGGATTTACAGAATATTTACCGAGTAGTAACAAAATGTCAGATCCCGTAGTACCTGCTTCTGCTACAGGTGTAGTAGAACCTGCGCCTGCACCTGCACCCGCGCCCTCTACTGTAGATTTCTCGGACCTAACGTCTGTTCTAAAACTTGCGCTCGGAAAAATTGCAGAAGTTGAGATGGAGGGTGAGTTGGCGGTAGATGATAAAATCAAGAAGGTGGCTGAGCTAGTAAAGTCTGAAATCCGTGCGGCTGATTTGCCGCTCTCGGTTCGTACTGCCGCAATGGACTGGGTCAATGATGCCCTGCCTCATGTGATTAAGGCTGTAGATTTAGTGAAGGCTGAAGTGAAGAAGGCTGCTCTCGCCGAGGTTGGGAAGATTGAGGCAGTTGCTCTAGCTGAAGTCAGGAAGTGCTGCCCTTCCCTTTTTTCTCGCAAGGCGTAATACTACCGACTACAGCAACATAACACGATGAAATAAAATCAGCTTTGATTGAAAAGTCAAGTAAAGCTGAGTAGTTTTCTTATCCGTTTATTGTAAAATGGGTGATACTGGTCCCACTTACATTATGACTTTGGACGATCTAGTTCAGTATCATGACACAACTCGTGAATCTGAAGAAAAAGACAAGGCATCTATGATATACATTATTAACCCTAGTACATCGGGGATTCAGCAGAACCTCATTCAATGGGCCTCGGCTGGATTTCCAGTTGATTACCAGGTTTTATCAGTTGCTCTAATTCATCCGTCACCATGCTCTGATGGTAAAGTACGGGATATGCAAGAGTATATCTTTTACCTCACCGGAACATATATTGCACCCCTTACTATCGCGTTCCAGTCAAAGTTTTTAGGTATTGAATTTTCGTACACCATTACCGGAAATATCATAAACTTACACGCTTGCAAGGCTTGAAGTTACTACAATAACCTTTCCACAATAATAGACCCTGATCCGCCACTAGCATCGGATGCTGTGCCTCTTATACACGTTGCACGATAAGCGAACGAATTAGTTTGGTCTTGAATATTAATAATCGCACTATCTCCACCTGAACTCATATTATTTGATGAAAAAAAGTTCGTCCACGTACTACTACTTAGAACAGTACCACCATTTGAAAATGCAAGTGCAGTAGATCCCAACGAATTTATACTAGCAGTTCCTGACCAATTTATAGTTGGAGTTGCCGAATTACCTCTTACTTGTGGCCAAACGGATCCAGGACTTGAATTAAACTTAAACTGCAGATTATTGGCAGTGACTATTGTTCCCGATGTTGCGCCGAAAGCAGACTGAGTCGTGAAATTATTACTGTAACTCACAACTCCACTTGAACTGTTGTATGTTAAAGTATTTGCTGACCCTGTAGGACCTGTTATACCTGTAATACCTAGACCTTTGTTTACTGAAATTACTAAGTTATTACTAACACTGTCGATAGCGATTGATCCTAATTGAGTTACGGCAGTAGCTGCTGATTGAACGGTCGGAATACCAATAATAAATACACCGGCTGAACCATTACCACCAAGAGAATTAGTTGCGTTTGCTCCTCCACCACCTCCACCAGAACCCGTATTCAACGTAGCATTGGCTCCACCAATAGTTCCATTACCACCTAGTCCACCTACCGTTACTCCATTTGCACTACCTCCGGCACCCACACCACCGCCGTCACCTTTATTTCCGCCGCCGCCACCACCACCATACGTTCCTAATAATGTTCCACTTACAGTATACTGAATCGCATTACCTCCAGCACCCGAACTCGAACTACCATTTCCTCCCACACCTCCAATACCTCCACCACCTCCAGTTAAAAAAGGCGTACTATTATTTGCGGAACCGCCATTGTATCCAGCACTAGCAACACCGCCGGATGAAGAATTCCATCCTGCACCACCACCACATCCGCCAGTAGCACCATTATTATTAATAGATGAACCTCCTCCACCACCCACTGCGGTTACAAGTGTAGATCCTCCGTTTACAGAAAATGTTGTATTTCCACCTCTACCACCAAAACCCGCAGCTGATCCTCCAGCACCTCCAGACCCTATTCTCACAGTATACGTCGTAGACGAGGCCAAAGATATTGGAGTTGTACCGTTTGGAAACGATAGATTACTTACTATTCCACTTAAAGATGGATCGTTTGTTTGTAAACCTCCTGCTCCACCACCACCACCTACATTATATCCACCACCGCCTCCACCGCCTACAGCAAAATATATAATACCTGTAACTCCAATAGTTGGTGTTATAGTTGTATCTGCAGTACAAACGTAGTAAGTATATGGTGTTCCCGAAACACTTGCAGTTCCTGAAGCGCTAGCTGAAGGAGATAATGTTAATACAGGTGTTCCAGGTAAATTGAACGAAAACCCGTCTTTCCCCAAGTTATTGATATTATTTAAGTTCATATCAATATCTCCTGCAAACTTGGTTATACCGGTAGATGCAGTGTAAGTTATAGCACTTCCTGTAATCCCAACTCCTGAACCGCCATAAAACATCACTGCTCCATTTGTTCCAGCATATGATATTCCAGGTCCTGTAGCTCCAGGAGCTCCCGTGTATCCTGTAAAGCCAGTGTAACCAGTGTATCCCGTAACTCCCGTGTATCCCGTGTATCCTGTAAAGCCAGTGTAGCCAGTGTATCCGGTTACTCCTGTATAGCCTGTGTATCCAGTAAAGCCAGTGTATCCTGTGTATCCTGTAAAGCCAGTATACCCAGTGTACCCCGTTACTCCTGTATAGCCAGTGTATCCAGTAAAGCCAGTGTAGCCAGTGTATCCGGTAAACCCAGTGTATCCTGTAGCTCCTACAGCTCCCGCTTCTACAATATTCCATGAAGCAATAGTTCCACTTCCGCCTATAGCATCAACTAGAACAGTAAGTGTAGTGTTGGTAGTAAAAGCAGTTATTACACCCTCCATATAGTTTGCTGGAGTTGCGCTGCTTGCTATACGAACACGTTGACCTACAGCAAACGCAATTTGCGAAGAAGAAAAGTTTGTGGTGAAAGGACCTTTACTACCTGTTCCTATCGTGATGGAGGTATTGCTGGTAAAACCCTGGTAGCCAAGTCCCGTGTAACCAGTATAACCTGTAAAACCAGTGTAACCTGTGTACCCTGTTACTCCAGTGTATCCAGTATATCCTGTAAAACCAGTGTATCCCGTGTATCCTGTAAAGCCAGTGTAGCCAGTGTACCCCGTAACTCCAGTGTACCCTGTGTATCCTGTAAAGCCAGTGTAGCCAGTGTATCCCGTAACTCCAGTATAGCCTGTGTACCCGGTAAAGCCAGTGTAACCAGTGTATCCCGTAACTCCCGTGTAACCTGTGTATCCTGTAAAACCAGTGTAGCCAGTGTATCCCGTAACTCCAGTATAGCCTGTGTACCCGGTAAAGCCAGTGTAGCCAGTGTATCCCGTAACTCCCGTGTAACCTGTGTATCCTGTAAAACCAGTGTAGCCAGTGTATCCCGTAACTCCAGTATAGCCTGTGTACCCGGTAAAGCCAGTGTAACCAGTGTATCCCGTAACTCCCGTGTATCCCGTGTATCCTGTAAAACCAGTGTAGCCAGTGTATCCCGTAACTCCCGTGTATCCCGTGTATCCTGTAAAACCAGTGTAGCCAGTGTATCCCGTAACTCCCGTGTATCCCGTGTATCCTGTAAAGCCAGTGTAGCCAGTGTAACCTGTTACTCCCGTGTAACCCGTGTATCCTGTAAAGCCAGTGTAGCCAGTGTAACCTGTTACTCCAGTGTAGCCAGTGTATCCCGTAACTCCAGTGTAGCCAGTGTACCCTGTTACTCCCGTGTATCCCGTGTATCCTGTAAAGCCAGTGTAGCCAGTGTATCCTGTAACTCCCGTGTACCCCGTGTATCCTGTAAAGCCAGTGTACCCCGTGTATCCTGTAACTCCTGTGTAACCAGTGTATCCTGTAAAGCCAGTGTAGCCAGTGTACCCTGTAACTCCTGTGTAACCAGTGTAACCTGTTACTCCCGTGTATCCTGTAAAGCCAGTGTAGCCAGTGTAACCTGTTACTCCCGTGTACCCCGTGTATCCTGTAAAGCCAGTGTAGCCAGTGTATCCTGTAAAGCCAGTGTATCCAGTGTAACCTGTTACTCCCGTGTACCCGGTGTACCCCGTGTATCCTGTAACTCCAGTGTACCCAGTGTATCCTGTAAAACCAGTGTACCCAGTGTATCCTGTAAAACCAGTGTAGCCAGTGTACCCGGTGTACCCCGTGTATCCTGTAACTCCAGTGTACCCGGTGTATCCTGTAAAACCAGTGTAGCCAGTGTAACCTGTTACTCCTGTATAGCCAGTATAACCAGTGTAGCCAGTGTATCCTGTAACTCCAGTGTACCCCGTGTATCCTGTAAAGCCAGTGTACCCCGTGTACCCTGTTACTCCCGTGTATCCTGTAAAGCCAGTGTAGCCAGTGTATCCTGTTACTCCCGTGTACCCCGTGTATCCTGTAAAGCCAGTGTAGCCAGTGTACCCTGTAACTCCTGTGTACCCCGTGTATCCTGTAAAGCCAGTGTAACCAGTGTACCCTGTAACTCCTGTGTAACCAGTGTAACCTGTTACTCCCGTGTATCCTGTAAAGCCAGTGTAGCCAGTGTAACCTGTTACTCCCGTGTACCCCGTGTATCCTGTAAAGCCAGTGTAGCCAGTGTATCCTGTAAAGCCAGTGTATCCAGTGTAACCTGTTACTCCCGTGTACCCGGTGTACCCCGTGTATCCTGTAACTCCAGTGTACCCAGTGTATCCTGTAAAACCAGTGTACCCAGTGTATCCTGTAAAACCAGTGTAGCCAGTGTACCCGGTGTACCCCGTGTATCCTGTAACTCCAGTATAGCCAGTGTACCCGGTAAAGCCAGTGTAACCAGTGTACCCTGTAAAGCCGGTATAGCCAGTATAACCAGTGTATCCTGTAAAGCCAGTATAACCAGTGTATCCTGTAAAGCCAGTGTAACCAGTATATCCTGTAGGACCAGTAGGACCTTGGGCGCCGGTCACGCCCGGTGTGGCTGCGAGAGTGGTGTGAACGTGTGTGAGGGTAGAATCACGGAACGCAAAGTACATCGTGTTCGATGTCGCGACTGTTCCCCAAATCTCGATACGCAAAGTGCTGGACGTACTAGCTAAAGTGTAATTGGAAACCGCAAGGGTGTAGGTATTAATTTGCGGACTTCCATTATTTAAGACTTGGGTAGATGAAGCCGACGTTCCTGAAGCAATTGTTCCAATTAAAGCTGTGCCGGCTGAATTGTATTCAAATACCTTATAGAAAAAGTTTGCCGCTAAGGTGGTATTTGTGCAATACGCGTACAAATTCAAATCCCATAATCCAGCCGGAATAATCAGTGAGGTAAACAGTGTATTTGAGCTTGTGAAGGTGGCTAGTAATACTTGGCTAAGTGGACCAGTAACCGTCTCAAGAATTTGAGTTCCAGTATTTGGAGTCACTACAATTGATCCGGAACCTGGAATCGTAGATGTACTTGACGCTAAATCCAGAAAAACAGTTAAACCTCCCGAAGTTCCATTCTGGCCGGCTGCACCGGTAGGACCTGTAGCGCCTTGAATACCTTGTAAACCTTGGTCGCCTTTAAGACCTGCAACGTACGGCAAGTCCGACCATTTGGTCGTACCGTCACCTATCTTGACGTACTCGTACGACAACGCCATACCTTACTTCTAATGAAGACTTAGAAACAATCTAACTGAACACTTAAGTCGGCCGTAGTGTTTGCTGATGCATCATATGTCACAAAAACATGAATGTAATCTCCAGCTCCGAATGTTAGTGAGGCATTATAGAACGACTGGATTATTTCACTGTTTGATAGTGTTAGCGTGAACACTGTATCACCAATAGTTTGTCCAACAGGAGTTCGGCGAACAAGGACTGTCGTAGAATGTCCCGTTCCTGGTGCAGTCAGACAATTCACGACCATTCCGGCAAGAATAAACGGTTGTTGGACACGGTAGTATGCTGGAGGAGTTGTTATATCGGGATACGTAACGAACTGTCCTTTTCCATCACTTATTTGGACTGACCCGATCCATAAGTATCCCCCAGTTGTCGTCACGCCACTGACACTTAAGCTTCCAATCGCGCCGTAGAATAAGGTTGTAGGGTAATTGTATGTCGAAAACCCACGACTTCCTGCCGTTTTTGTCACTAGATCCACACCGGGACCTAACTGAATTCCAGCAGACGCAAGATAGGTAGGATTTGAGATTGTAGCAGGATTGGTTTGAAGAATGTCGGAGGCAGTATACGTTTGAGGAGAAACTGGCGGTACGGTTCCCACAGTGGTTGAACGTAATTGAATAGAACCGGCATTTGAGGCATCAGCGGTTTCTACGCCGACATATGAACCAGTATGCCCTGTAGCATCGGGAGGTTGGGCAACATACACATTTGTATCGCGCGTCGTCACAATGTTAGTATTGCTAATTAAAACTCCTCGTTTCTTACCATTGCCGTTCGAGGAAACGTTTATTGTTGACCCCTTCAAGCAATTGAACGAGAATGTTCCAGACCCTAAAGTTCCTGTACCTCCACATTCTACGCCGTAGACATTGGAAGTACCAGTATACACTGCTGCCGAATTATCTACTGTTACCGTAGATGTGCGTAACTTTGACGTTACGGAAGACGAACCGCCGAAATAAATACCTTTGAGCGTATAATGTCCAGAAGACGTGAGTTTCAAACTTAAATCTTCTACGCGACAGTTCTCACCCATGGTTAGCAAAGTTGTATCTGCTGTGACCCCCAACATTTGAATCGTTGTGGTTTGGATATTAAGGCCACGCAAGGCACATCCGGATGGAACTGCGATTCCGGCAGAAAGGTTGTAAGTTCCCGGCAGAACCCAAATTGTTTTTCCAGTTGATGAACCTACGGCCGTGACTGCAGCCTGGACTGACGCATAAGGTAGCCCACCCACAGTACCGGTTGAATCGTTACCGTAAACTGCATCGACCCGAGCAACATTTCCCATCTGCATCGTTGGAATAGCAGCCATAGAACCGGTGGTAGAATATCCTATTTGACCCAAATACAAAACTGTATTGGGATCAGTTATAAGAGTCGCAATACCCGTAGACCCTGCAGGACCTGTGTAACCAGTGTACCCAGTAAAGCCTGTGTATCCGGTTCTTCCGGTATAACCAGTGTATCCGGTAGAACCTGTGTAACCTGTGTACCCCGTTACTCCCGTGTACCCTGTAACTCCCGTGTAGCCAGTGTACCCTGTAACTCCCGTGTAGCCAGTGTACCCGGTAAACCCTGTAGAACCAGTGTATCCAGTGTAACCAGTGTAGCCAGTATAACCTGTAAAACCAGTGTAGCCAGTATAACCTGTTACTCCGGTGTAACCAGTGTATCCTGTAAAGCCAGTAAAGCCAGTGTATCCTGTAACTCCAGTGTAACCAGTGTAACCTGTAGAACCTGTATAGCCAGTGTATCCAGTGTATCCTGTAAATCCGGTATAACCAGTGTATCCTGTAAAGCCAGTAAAGCCAGTAAAGCCAGTGTAGCCAGTGTAGCCAGTGTATCCTGTAAAGCCAGTGTATCCAGTATAACCTGTTACTCCGGTGTAACCAGTGTATCCAGTGTATCCTGTAACTCCAGTAACTCCAGTGTAACCAGTATAACCTGTTACTCCGGTGTAACCAGTGTATCCTGTAACACCAGTAAAGCCAGTGTATCCAGTGTAACCAGTAAAGCCAGTGTATCCAGTAAAGCCAGTAACTCCCGTGTACCCGGTGTATCCTGTAAAGCCAGTGTATCCTGTAAATCCGGTATAACCAGTGTATCCTGTAGAACCTGTTACTCCAGTATAACCAGTGTAACCAGTGTAGCCAGTAAAGCCAGTTACTCCAGTGTATCCAGTATAACCTGTAAAGCCAGTGTAACCAGTGTAACCAGTAAAGCCAGTGTAACCAGTAAAGCCAGTGTACCCTGTAACTCCCGTGTAGCCAGTGTATCCTGTAAAGCCTGTGTAACCTGTGTATCCCGTAAATCCAGTGTACCCTGTAACTCCCGTGTAGCCAGTGTACCCGGTAAAGCCTGTGTATCCTGTAGAACCTGTAACTCCAGTGTAACCTGTAACTCCCGTGTAGCCAGTGTACCCGGTAAAGCCTGTGTATCCTGTAGAACCTGTTACTCCAGTATAACCAGTGTAACCAGTATATCCAGTAAAGCCAGTATAGCCTGTGTATCCAGTAACTCCAGTATAGCCTGTGTACCCGGTAAAGCCAGTGTATCCTGTAGAACCTGTAACTCCAGTGTAACCAGTATAACCAGTATAACCAGTATATCCAGTAAAGCCAGTGTAACCTGTAACTCCGGTACTTCCACCACCACCTCCGCCAGTACCAGTACCAACGTATGGAAGAGCAGACCATGTGCTCACACCATTTCCTATTTTAAGTTGACCAGTATCACTCTCTACACCCGGTTCGCCTGGTAAAAGCACTGGATTGTTTACTACCCACCAACTCGCAGGTCGGTTACGAAACTCAAAGCGCACCGACCTAGTGCACGTTCCACTCATTCTATTGTTCAACTCTCAGAATATGAATATGATATTGCGTTCATATAAAATGGCCGGATGTTCTATTATGGGTGGTAAGAAAACTATTCGACGCGATATGGGTGCGCCAGGCAATTGGGCACTAAAACATGGTCCTGGAATTGGTCCGTTGAAAGAAGGCAAACTTATTCGCAAGGGATACGCTGTTACGAAATCACGAACGGCTCGGCATCGTGCGTTAAATAAAGCCGTGAAATCGTACGGCGCACTCTCAACTTTCCGCAAACTGAATGCGGCTTCAACGTACACCAAACGTACATCAAAAGGAAAATCAAAGACATTTCGCACAGATCGCAATTGGGTCCGGAAAACATTTATGTAGAGTTTATAAATGGACCTCATCAGCTCAGTTCTCGCAGTCTTGTTATTTGCAGCGTTCGTTCCCGGTGTTCTCGTGACTCTACCCTCAAAGACTGCGTCCAAGTGGACAGTTCTTCTAGTTCACGGTGTATTGTTCGCAGTAGTCACTGGCTTCGTCATGCATTACTACTGGACTAAAATCAAGGAACATATGGGTAATTACGGAGCTACGTGCCCGCCGGGATACCAGATGGTCGGTCCCAACGAAGATTGCGTCGCGATTGGCGGACATCGGTAGTTCTTTCTGGGGTATAAATAAATGTGGCTAAACCTAGTTCTCAAACTCGTTCTTTTTGTTCTACTAGTTCCCGGAGTCGTGGTTTCATTCCCGGCTGGAGCTTCTCTGAAAGTTCGTGCGGTTGTTCACGGTGTAGTATTTGCGGTTCTCAACTATTTCCTGTACAAATTTCTCGAACCAATGATGCGTGAACGGTTTGAGAATCCTCCAACTGAAGTTGCGCCACCGTGCCAGAAAGGATACAAATCTTGCCCGTCAGGAGATTGTATTCCAGCCAATGATCCTCATGAAACATGCCCAGGAAGCACGGATGCATACTAATCGTATCTTGATTCAAAACGTACACAACCCAAACTGCGAAGTTCATTTGAACACGCTGTTTATGTTGTTGTTTATGATGTGGGGTGTATGTCTCTACCACGACGGTTCATCTTTGCGTTCAGCAAAGCGTTCGAGGTATTTAGTTTTTACGTTGTTGGGGGAAAAGTAGCTTCGTAGAATTGATTCTACCGTATTGATATCAAACTTCTTGCACGAAAAAACGTCCAAGTACAAGTCATTGGTTTCTTCTACGAAATGCCCGGTGATATTTGACGTCTCAATGAGCTGTACAAGTGTATATCCTTTCTTATTTCCTGATCCAAACATTACAATTTGTGGTTTGCCGTATGGAACCATATCAATTCTTTTTACAAGTGTATTTGAGAACCGTTCAATATTTTTGGAGCAACGAATTGCCGAAGGTGCACAAGAGGCTGCATCTATAATTAGATGATACCCCCATCGACCAACACTCATTGATATGATATTCATGAAGAAAATAATGTGAAAACGGAAGTCGCACATATAAGTGATACAGACTATACAATATGGTATTTCCGACCGATGGTCGTAACCATCATTCCGGGGTAAAAGCAGAAAAGGATATTGTCGATTACTTGAATAGTCATGTACCTTCCTTTCTTATACCGCTGTATGGCGAAGATATCGTGTTTCGGCATAGAGGAGGGACTCAAACGGTTTCCGATATTGATATTGTGAAAAACGACGAAGTTGTAGCTTCGATTTCGGTGAAAAATCACCAGAAGGGAACGATTGATTACATTAACACGACTGCAGTCAAGGCATACTTTGACGATACAGATATAAAGGATTCCCTAAAGAAAATCAAGGATGAAGTGAAGACTGTGGAGGAAGCAAGACCTCTCGTAACACGCATACTTCAAGATAAATTAATGTCGATAAACTCTGACCAGATTAAGGGGATTATAGAGACGTGTACATTACGATCACCCAAATGGATGCTGATTCGTGCAGCTGGAAAAATGCATATGTTTCCCCATTCAGAGATTGATGCGTTCCGAATTCAGGAAGGAGACAAGTTTGAACTACGACAGATGAGGGCAAAAGGTTCAGCTAAAATTTGGAGGATTCGTGGAACAGTGGAAAAGGATACTACTCTGAGACTACGATACGTTCTCAATAATGGTGTAGGTGCTTTACTTGGCCAATCAACTAAAAATAAGACGTCATGTCCAAGTATTAAAATTCAACAAGATGCAGTAAAGGCTCTTCTATTAACAGTTAAGGCGGTTATCTTATGAACTAAATCGTTCTCTAATTATTGCGATAGCATCCGGATTCTTATCAAACATAATACACTTCCTATTTTTATTTTTACACGCCACCCCTGTAGTTCCCGAACCAGCCATTGGGTCAAGTACTACATCTCCTTCATCTGTAGTCATATCCACTATGCGTTCCAACAGTTTCAGAGGTTTGGCGGTAGGATATTTACGTTCTTCCGAACCTTGGGCAATAGAGAACACATCGTCCCATAAATCCATAGCTGGTTTCCCATGACTTTCGTGAAGGTATATTTTCTTGTAAAGATTCGATCCTGCCTTTTTAGGAACGTACAATCTATCATCATCACGCAACTTTTCAAGGTCCGATTTTGAAATTCGCCAGTGTTTAGATGGATTGAATGTTTTCCCACCGATTTCAAATTCGTATGAATGTCCCTTCATCGTTTTATCGCAGACCAAATGACCCAAAGCGAAATGGCCACGAGAATCGGAATTCTTGAACGAATTTTTCTCGTAGTATTCATCTTTCGGCTGGTACACCATATTGAATTTGCGTTTCGGAGACAGACAGCACCAGAAGATAACATCGATGCTCGCACCCAAACTATGTTTCACGTTATTTTTTGAGCGACACCGTTTCCAGAAAATAGGAACAACGTCTCGAAACTTTTCACGAAGTACACATTCTGGAATGAACATTTGGTCGGCAGAAATGTGGAAGAATAGAGAGCCATTAGGTTTCAGAAGAGGAATGCATGCATCAATAACAGAAATTACAAATTCCCGGTAGGATTCATCTGTCCATTTATCTTCGAATCCAACTCCGCCGTGAGCGTCCATTTTATACGTTCTGCCGCTATTGAATGGTGGGTCCAAATATATGGTCTGAATGCTTTTCGCAGTCACAGTTTTAAGCAAGTCAAGACAATCGCCTTGCTGAATATCCATAGTACACTTCTTCCTGTTTTCACAAGGATATTCGTTTTCCGCCTAAATGCTCTCAATAAACTGCCAGTGCAAATACTCACAAATCTTCTTCCATATCTGGTCATGCGAAATCAGACGGTCGCGGCTTTTAAGTAGAGGAAAGTAAACCTTGTACTCGTCCAACTCCAGCAACTCAAAGAACTTGTACAAAATGTACGAATAGGATAAAAAATTAGTTCGGTCATCGGGGCAATAAATAAGGAACGGAGCTTGAATTTCTTGGAACATAGCTCTTATTTTTTCTTCAATTTCGGGAGTGATGGTAGGCGGAGGGTTACCGTTCAATCTAGAAATAATATGAGTAGCATGCTCATAATACTTTGACCGGTTCAACTTCTTTAGGATTTCGCGCATATCTTTCTCGGTAAGTTCGGCGACGTTCTGGATTCGGCGTTTACGGATTTCACATATAACTTCGTTCATAACTTCCGCTGGAATTATAGTAGACTCTTTTGCTTGGAACTGATTCAAAATTTCATTCAAATGATTAATTTTCTTGTACGCATAATTATTACGTTCTTTGGGAGGATCGCGGAATGATGGAAGGTCAGATACCACCAACATATATTCTTCTGAGCCACATACTGGACACACCAGTATTCCTTCATCGCACGACTCTTCTCGCGCAATATTACATTTCTCACAATGTTCAGTGAGTGCTTTCTTCACTTCCGTTATTTCACCAGTATTCAGTTTCATTCGTGATGTGAATTCATCAAACAGTTTCTTCTTTGAAGGAGCAGATGTTTCAGACGTAGTTTGTGAGAGGTATTTCACAAATGTGTTCTGATCGGCAGGAATAGATGCAGCATGCTGAACCTTTTCTCCCGACCCGTAGTATCGAAGCATGATATCTGCGTTTTTAAGATAGTAATCGGTCAACGGATTCTCTGTATCCAAACGTTCTTTCAGACTCTTAATTTCGTCGCGAAGTTTAGATGCTCGCAATATTTCTCCTAAATCCGACGATAACTCTGCGATTTCAAGTTCATGTTCTATATTTTCCAAATGTTCACGCATAGATACAGAATTTGTACTTTCTTCACGGATAGTTGAAACAATTGATTGGTGAACCGAATCAAGAGTTCCAGACACAACATCGTTCTTTTTCGAAGCCGAAGGTGTATCTCGTTGGCGCTTTATCCGAAAGATATTGTCCATTACACTCTCAATGTTCTTGGCTTAAAATACTCATTTGCGAAGAAGAAGAATGAGACAAAGTGAAATTCCAGCAATAAGAGTTGGCGCGAACGTGTTGTTCACAAACTCTTCGGTACTCTTCGTAATTACTGGACAATTTGAGATATCTACTTCCTTGCACCTATCGGGGCTAAAATCAGGAGATAAATCGGGTGTGAGAAATTGAGATTCGTCCCCAGTCGTCACATCACACTTGTAACATTTACAAGCCGGAGAAGATGCGGACATAATAGAATTAAAAAGGTATGTTGGATTCAATCCTTCAATATCTCCCACCACTCCTCCAACTAGACCTTGTCCCAGCAGTGCTCCGGAAGGAGGAATGTTATTGATATAATTGTAGCGGGCTTGAATGGATCCGTCGGGAGCAGTGCATGTACTTCCCGTGTTCACAAAAAACTGGTTACCAAGGGGTGGATTGCCGGAGAGTAGAGTATCCACATACGTTCCAACAGCATTCAAATTTGTGTATAACTGACTGAATGAACCTTGGGGTCCAACATGAAGTTGACTGGTGGTAGGAATGTTGTCGGAATAACTGTATGCCGGTCCCATCAAACTTGTTTCGGCCGAACCAACTGCATTTTGAATATCTCCCCAAATAGAATTCTTGCTTAAATCAGCTCCAGTATCATTCGCTGGGTCGCTGCTCATTGTGTTCTAAATGGGATTTTACTTGTAGCCTATAGTTCGGATTCGTGAGGGCACATGGACGTTGTTTGAGAATAGACGAAGATGCGAGGTCAAAGGAGTACCCGAACTTCTTACATATAAAAAGTAGAGCTAAAAACCCAGAGCGATTGATTCCACACTGACAGTGTATATACACGGTTTTTGACTCAGGAGTTCGAATGAATTTATTGAGACTTTCTTCAAATTCCGGATACCATTTCAAGATATCTTCATCCATACTGTCTAGAGCCTCGATACACACATAGTTTTCAGGATACTTCGTACGAAACCACGCTGGACTATCTTTATCAAATGCGCAGTTGATGACGTGGGTAATATTATGGGTGCGAACAAATCCGGGATTGAGGTACATTCCTGGTCCAAACATGATATTGGTGTGTATTTTTGCTGGAGGGTCGTACTGCCATCCTCTTGAACTTCGGCGCCATGTGAGCCAGTCCATTACTATTTGAGTGTGCGAACATTTTAAACGAAAAATACAGTTTAAACATTTTGCGAGTTAATTGAATCATAAACCATGTCTGTGTTCACGACTCTGATTTACGGCGACGATTCCAGCAAGCCTATCGCCAACTTTACGACCACGTCTCTCAAGGATGCCGCCTATGCCGTCAACGCTTACCTAGACACGCTAGAGAACGTAGATGTAACGAAGGAGTTTGTTAGGAAGCAGTTTGATGCTCCATATTATTTGTGCGATCAGCATCCTCCTCGTTCGGACGGTCGGCAGTCGGTTCCCGATGTTAGTTTTAGATACAAGCAGCAAGAGGAATTTACGATGGAATACCGTGTCCATACCACAATCCATGACCACATTTGCGAGTGCCCAATCCATCGTAACCGCTCGTAATTTTTTGGAAAACGGATACTTTTTACTTAGTCCGAAGAGTATGAAAAATGCAAGAGTATAAGTCGTATTTCACGTCTACGCACTTGCATTACGCAAGCATATCTAGGCGGGGTCAAGAAATAGCTAGTTCGCGAAACAGGGTTGGCTCTCGGTCTCTCGGATGTGGATATTCAAACCAAACGATACATGCAGAACGCGCAGTTGTGAAAAGTCTTGGAGACGTGTCACAACTTCGTGGTTGTACTCTAACGGTAGTAAGGCTTAACAAACAAAACCAAATTATGAATTCTAAACCTTGTGCTTCCTGTGTGAAGTTCTTGGAGAAGTGTATTAAGAAATATGGTCTGTTGAAGGTTCTGTACTCTTCCTCAAACGAGGGTAGCTCCAAGCGTTCCGACAACGTATGCTATGGCCACGGCCACGCCTGCGAGGATACTTGCTCCCATGTATGAAGGTACACCCCCGGACGTATAAGTGTTGGGAATGTACTGAAGAATCAGAGAACGAGGAGTAGACAAGGAAATTGCGAATGCCCCAACAAAAAAGCCGATGTAAATCATCAGGTTTTTTATCGCATACCGTATCATGCTAAATGAGTGCTGGGTACTGTGAAGTACAGCAGCCGGCTTATCAGGAGACGCGGCAGAAAACCCGTTCGTCAAAAATGGGTCAGTGCCTCCAGTCACAATAGGTGAAAACGTCGTTCCTTGGTTCATAGAAGGATTCTGGACAGGACCTGAACCAAGTAAATCGCTCAAATCTGTTGCACCCTCCGCCATCTTCTTTTACTTAAAGGTGGGTAATTCACATTCAGCATCTTCCGCAATATACTTGATACATTTATCGCCATGCCGAACTACACGACCTTCAATATCAGAAGGAGGAACAGAAAGGGCATTACGTACCGGAATTGGACGATGAAACAGCATGATAACAATCCCCAATCCAATCAGAAACGATAGAAAAGGGACTGAACGTTGATTCCTGAATATACCAAGGATACGACTAATCATTGCCGTACTTTACTACTGAGGGGCGAGTAAATTAAGAGACGTCTGCTTGCCGTCGCACGGAACTTCTGTGGCTTTGAATTTAACGCACCCATTTTTGGTATGGAATGTCTTTTTCGAGTCTGGAGTAGGAACTCCAGTTTCATCGCGAGGCGGTGGTGAAAATACTGCTACAATAAGCATACCTACAAGCGCTCCAACAAATGTCCAAAGAAGCGATATCATTTCTCTCTTTACTCTCTACGGACTGTTTTTCGTCCATGCATGAGTTGTTGGTAAAATGCTTTGTACTCCCCATTTCCACGAAAGGTATCCTTCTACTTTACGGCGTTGCGAAGCAGTTAGGGCAGTGTTATACACTAATATTTCACCCATAAATCCCGTGAATGCTTCGTTATTGGTTGGAGCATTCACATAATTGCCTACACCATATGCACTTATATTGAATGAACCGGTAGACGCAAAACTACTTCCACTCGCACTTCCATTCAAGAACGTATATCCGTTTGTTCCATCATACAATGAACAAGCAATATACGGTTGATCCAATGTTATTGACGCTAATGATTGTGATGGGTTTCTGTATGTTCCCACACTAGATGCAGGATGATATATTGCTACGCAACGACTAGATGACGAATAATCGTTCGCACTTGTCGTGCCTAAACTTACTACTCGCGCATTCACACTTTGACTTACATGAGTTATTCCAATAAAGAAGGCGGTTAAGGTGGTGTTAGTATCACTCATAGACCCAAGAAAATACGAGCTTCCATCCAATGAAATCATAGACTTATCATTGAGTTTGTTTTGACTGAGTGTCGGTGTTCCGGTCGCAGTTCCATTATTCCCATTCCCCGACTTATCGTTCCACACAGTCACATTTGACCCCGAAAAAGTCATACTTGACGAATCTGCTCCATCTAACCACAACTGCAACCCAGAAATAGTTTTGGGATGGAATACAGGACTGTATGCTGGTAAATAACGAGCCGGTTGTCCGGCAGTTATGTTACTTATCAACTTCCACTTCCACGCGAGATATGCGGTAACTTGTTGCTTCTGAGCAGGTGGAAGGAATGAATCGTAAACTATAACTTCAGAAACATTTCCACTAAAATTTGAATCTCCGCCTGCACAAACTGAGTATGATGTTGGAGCACTTGAAAATGGAGTATATAATTGGTTAGCAGTTTGGTTATACTCGGGTCCATTGGATGAACCAGTGATAACTATACCATCCGTAGAACCTATCCCTAAAATATTTGTTGCGATGGCAGAGGCGCCGCCTGCATTTCCGCTAGAAGAACCTACCCCACGTATCCCAATGTATAAGTCGTAAGACGGCCCAGAAAATCTTAAAGAAGTCCACGCGTGTGATGAATAATCTCCGGTGAATGAGTATACTACGAAAAATGTTACTTTTGAACTTATATTTGATATTGAACCGGTTAATCCCGGATAATCACCTCCGGTTATAAACGTTAGACCATTTCCATTTGGACCCCATACATACGAAGTACCCGATGTCGATGCATGATTTCCAAATCCAGACTTATCTTTCCATTGCGTGAGATATGTTGTAGGCTGGACAATTGTCGCGGGGTCGGCGGCATCTAACCATAACTGACATCCCAAGATATCTGGTGGCGTAAATCCACGATTCAGGATAGGTATATTGTTATACGGATGAAGTACTGGAATACTACTTGCTAATCCCCATTTCTGCATTAAATAACCTTCAACTTGTTGGCGTTGGAGTGATGTTAACGAATAATTAAAGACCAAAACTTCCCCAATAAATCCAGTGAACGCAAAATTCTGATTCGAAGTGTTCACATTCTGTCCGATTGCAAAATTCACCGGAGCAAAGGCTACCGTGGAACTTCCAGACGTTGGAGTTATTGCAGCATTTGATGTGATGTTTCCGTTTACACCATCATACCATATTGACGCCAGTGCCGGTGTTCCATCAGTACTTGATGCAGCCAATGTTGTCGAGCTTCGAACAGCACTTATCCCTGGATTTGTTCCTGTTCCGTTACGGGTAATAGCCAGATAATCTGTGGAACTAGTATCGTCTGCCCCAGTGTACCCTAACGATACAATACGCGAGTTTGCCGACGTTCCAGAAGTCATGCTATAGACTATAAATGCAGTTAGTCCTTTTGCGTTAAGAGCATAAATATATGAGGGGAAAGAATCAGAATTTCCCGGATATCCGGCATTAGTCAACCCCCATGCATTGTATGCAGCGTAACCATTGTTAAATCCTGGAAGATTTCCAGTTAACCATTGTGTTCCGGTTGGTGCGAATGCGCGTCGGCCATTAATACCTGTGGGAGAAATGGGCATAGGTACATTTGGTGTTGCCGTAGCTCCAAGTCCCGATTTATCATTTACAGTTGTTGCATAATTTGGTCTTATTACTGGGGCCCATGAATACACAGTTCCAAGGTATGTGTATGTGGGTGGTGTACTGATGTACGGATGTCCAGAAGGTAATGACGCTTGGAGACCCCATTTCCAAGCAAGGTACCCTTCAACTTGCTGACGATTTGAATCGCCGGTAGGGTAAGTATTATTATTATCGTTCATAAATGGCGTGTAAGAATAAAAAATCATTTCGCCAATACTCGAACTTCCATTTCCGTTATTGTAGTAATATCCTCCCGGTCCAAACTGATCTCCTATTGTCGACGGAATATTTGCTCCGGGCGTTATATTGAAATAGCTGTTAGCTGCAAAAGTTTTGAGTGTACCATTCACATAAAAAGCCAGATCTCCAGAATCATGGAGATTACCATAATAAAAGGGTTGAACGACAATACTCCATATCTGTGGGCCGGCACTTATCGGTACGGAAGAAGCAAACGTAGGATTACTATTATCATTTGTTGCCGTCCAGTACAACGTTCCAAGTACAGCATTGGGGTCTGTCCCCCCATTAAGAACAACCGATGCCCCAAGTCCTAAAATACACTTTCCAATCTGGCCCATTAGGAATGTTCGTTTCGTTGGATCGGGATTAATCACAAAAAATAAGGTATAGGAATTTCCAACTGGTTGAGCCAAAGCTTGACCGGGAAAATTAAAACATCGATTGCTCGCACCCCCGAATGTGACGTATCCTGATGATGGTGCAAACGGAGTTGGAGCACTACTCGCTCCGTTTGCAGTTGATGCTGTTAAATGGAAATTGTTCCCTGATTTATCCAACCATTGGTCGATTGTATTTTGACCGTTTATTTGTATTGACGTAGCATCTTTACCGTCAAACCATGCGCGTACTCCTGTAGAGGGAGTTGAAACGGGAGATTGTAAGGTATTTGGAGAAGCAACTGGGTCGGCTGCATCAAGCCATAATAATGGTCCCATTCCAGCACTGGGTATCGGTGCATATGGCCAACTTTTTTTTGATAATTCTACACCAAGTGTAGATGCAGTCGTCATCCCGTTGTAGATAATGTTAGAAAAGGATGTAGCCAGTATTTCCTCCTTGTCCGGTCAAGACAATAGCAGTGTTAGTAGATGGTGCTAATGATAATGGACTCGATAAATTTGAAGGGTTTGTTATAGCTGCAGAAAGATAGTTTGATGTAGAGTTACGTACGACCCAATACGAACCTAGAGGTCCTGTTGGAGCTGGACTTGGTAACACTAGTGTATTTAATCCATAATTTGTTATGTAATAGTAAGTTCCAAATCCGGCTGTACCTAATGTTAGAGTTGTTGTTATTTGTTGTATGATAGGAATCGTAGAACTATTCGCACCAGTAGATCCTATAGCGCCTGCCGGTCCAGTATACCCAGTGTAACCCGTTGGCCCTACCGGTCCTCCCGATGGTCCCGTAACACCCTGTGGTCCAGTGTACCCTGTAACTCCCGTGTAACCAGTGTACCCAGTATAGCCAGTGTAGCCAGTGTAGCCCGTAAAACCAGTGTACCCCGTTACTCCAGTGTACCCAGTATACCCGGTGTATCCAGTGTACCCAGTAAAGCCGGTATAGCCAGTGTACCCAGTAAAGCCGGTGTATCCAGTGTACCCTGTAAAGCCAGTGTACCCAGTGTATCCGGTAAAGCCGGTATAGCCAGTGTATCCAGTAACTCCCGTGTATCCAGTGTATCCTGTAAAGCCAGTGTAGCCAGTGTACCCTGTTACTCCTGTGTATCCCGTGTATCCTGTAAAGCCAGTATACCCAGTGTACCCGGTATAGCCAGTGTAGCCAGTGTACCCTGTGACTCCAGTGTACCCGGTGTATCCTGTAAAGCCAGTGTAGCCAGTGTACCCTGTGACTCCAGTGTACCCGGTGTATCCTGTAAAGCCAGTGTAGCCAGTGTATCCGGTAAACCCAGTGTAACCAGTGTAGCCTGTAACTCCAGTGTATCCGGTGTATCCTGTAAAGCCAGTATAACCAGTATAACCAGTTACTCCAGTGTACCCGGTGTATCCTGTAAAGCCAGTGTAGCCAGTGTATCCTGTAACTCCCGTGTACCCGGTGTATCCTGTAAAGCCAGTGTATCCAGTGTACCCCGTTACTCCTGTATAGCCAGTGTACCCTGTAAAGCCAGTGTAGCCAGTGTATCCGGTAAACCCAGTGTATCCTGTAGCTCCTACAGCTCCTGCTTCTACAATATTCCATGAAGCAATAGTTCCACTTCCACCTATAGCATCAACTAGAACAGTAAGTGTAGTGTTGGTAGTAAAAGCAGTTATTACACCCTCCATATAGTTTGCTGGAGTTGCGCTGCTTGCTATACGAACACGTTGACCTACAGCAAACGCAATTTGCGAAGAAGAAAAGTTTGTGGTGAAAGGACCTTTACTACCTGTTCCTATCGTGATGGAGGTATTGCTGGTAAATCCTTGGTAACCAAGTCCCGTGTAACCAGTGTATCCTGTGTAACCAGTTACACCAGTGTAACCAGTAACTCCAGTGTATCCGGTATATCCTGTAAAGCCAGTGTAACCAGTGTACCCCGTTACTCCGGTATAGCCAGTATACCCAGTGTAGCCAGTGTAGCCAGTGTAGCCAGTGTATCCAGTTACTCCGGTGTATCCAGTGTACCCAGTAAAGCCAGTATAGCCAGTGTAGCCAGTGACTCCGGTAAAGCCTGTGTACCCAGTATACCCAGTGTACCCTGTAGCTCCATTAAATCCAGTAGGTCCTGTAACTCCAGTGTACCCAGTATACCCTGTAAAACCAGTATATCCAGTATAACCTGTATACCCTGTTACTCCAGTAAAGCCAGTATAGCCTGTAAAACCAGTATATCCAGTATAACCTGTATACCCGGTAACTCCGGTAAAGCCAGTATAGCCTGTAAAACCAGTATATCCAGTATACCCTGTATACCCTGTTACTCCGGTAAAGCCAGTATACCCTGTAAAACCGGTAAAGCCAGTATATCCCGTTACGCCAGTAAAGCCAGTATAACCGGTAAAGCCAGTATAGCCGGTAAAGCCAGTGTATCCAGTAACACCAGTAAAGCCAGTATAACCAGTAAAGCCAGTGTATCCTGTGTATCCGGTAACTCCAGTATAGCCTGTGTACCCTGTAAAACCAGTAGGTCCAGTAGTACCGGTAGTTCCATTGTATCCGGTAACTCCAGTGTAACCGGTGTACCCTGTTGGACCTACGTTTCCATTATTGAGCAGAATAGCTCCTAGGTTTGCCCACGTACTCACGCCATCCCCCACCTTTATCATGCGAGGAAAGTCGGTTTGGTATCCCACTTCTCCGTTTGCGAGGATAACGGCATAAGCCGAATTCCACTGTGCCGAAGTTCCTCGCCTGAACTGGATGATATCGGGCATCTTATCTTATCTTATACTATTCTGCGGAAACAAGAATATCCCCAAATCCTTCGTCGCCCAAAACACAGTTCGCGTCCTCAGTGCCTTGGTACACGATTTCATCATATACGACATTAGGTATGCGACCAAACGATGAAAGCATATACGCTTCAACAACTCCACTGGTAGACCCTTTCGTGTACACGGTATCCACAATCTTCTTTTGAGCGCCACAGCACCAGTCTGGGAGGTACGTTAAAGCAATAGCTTTTCTACGAACTGATTCCGTATATAAGGAAGTATCAGAGGTTTTGTTGACGAAACTTCTCTCTTTTCCAGTTGCTTGATTGAAGGGGAATCGTGAAATATCGGGAATCACAATTGTAGGCTCAGCTTTGTATGAGTACCATCCAAAGATGAATATAAGTGTTAAAGAAATAGTAGCAGCAACAAATGAGATATCAATCTCCATTAGTTTATAATCAAATAATTGTATGTGGACGTATCACCGCTCTGACTCTTGATTGAGAATCCGGTACCTGCAGTTGTTGACGATACATATGCCGGCCCAACAGTTCCTCCCACCGTCTTCAAGGTCAAGATAATAACCGAGTTAGCAGTTACTAGAGCATTCGTTACAGCCACCGCAGTTATTCCATTCGCAACAACAGTACTAGATGAACCAGTAGCTCCGACTACTCCGCCGGAACTGTAAATGCTGCCGGTCGCATAGATATTGTCTACGTTAATTAGGTCTACTTTTACAGTATAGCCGTTCGAACCGTCCGACACTATTTTTGGAGAAAGCGTGTGTTGAAGAAGGTTTCGGGTACTTGATCCGGAAAACGGATCGTTTCCATTGCCCGACATTTGTTTATACAGATGGACAAACAGTTTAACTACTTTCCGACCCCTATAAATATGGAGCCTTTGTTCGACCCCTCTACCAGAACCCTTGCGGATCGATACACTTTGTTCCCTATTTCCCCGCAAGAAGAGGAATTGTATAAATTGTACAAGAAAGCCGTAGCATCATTTTGGACAGTGGAGGAAATTGATTTCAGCAAAGATAAGGAAGATTGGGAAAAACTAGGAGAATCTGAACAGTATTTCATCAAACAAGTTTTGGCGTTCTTTGCTGGGTCTGATGGAATTGTGCAAGAGAATCTGGCGACTAGATTCCAACGTGATATTCAGTCGCCCGTTGCCCGACTGTTTTATGCGTTCCAGAACGCTGTCGAAGGTGTGCATTCAGAAACGTATTCCCTGCTAATTGACCAGTACGTAAAAGATCCAGAAGAACAGAAAAAGTATTTCAGGGCAATCGATACGATTCCGTGTATTTCGAAAAAGGCGGTGTGGGCAATGAAATGGATTGAATCGGTAGAATCCTATGCTTCTCGTCTGGTAGGGTTTGCATGCGTCGAAGGTATCTTCTTCAGTGGTTCGTTCTGTGCGATTTACTGGCTGAAGAAGCGCGGACTAATGCCTGGTCTAACGTTTTCGAATGAACTCATTTCGCGAGATGAAGGTCTGCATACAGAATTTGCCGTAACTCTGTTTCATAAACTCCAGAACAAACTTGAATCGAAATACATCACCGAAATTATCCGTGAAGCTGTTGCGATTGAAACCGAATTTATTTGCGAAGCACTTCCCTGTTCGTTACTCGGTATGAATTCACGAGATATGAAACAGTACATTGAGTTTGTGGCTGACCGTTTAGCAGTACAGTTCGGCATTCCAAAAATTTACAAGTCCACGAACCCGTTTGATTTCATGGAACTGATTTCGTTGGAAGGCAAGACAAATTTCTTTGAGAAAAAGGTCTCGGAATATTCCAAGCCCGGTGTAGGCATGAAAGCAGAAGATATGGTGTTCAGAGTAGATGAAGAATTTTAAGTTCGTTGTTTATCGAATGTATTTCGCAGTCACAACGCCAGGTGGAGAATAAACTTTAGTGTACACCGTTCCATGTCCAGCAGCATAATTGCGTCCTAGAAACGTCAATGGAGACGCATACGTAACTTGACCAGATAGCTGCGGCAGAAAATCAAGAGGTTGGCGCACCGATGGAAGTGGTTGATACAAGTGCGTGAACACTTTCACGCCGTTGTCGCCGCGACTATCTACCGCAGCATACTTTTTGAAACGCGTGAACTGCGATGCGTCGGGAGTGGGCATTATGTATTACTGATAAACTTTCTAGCGATGCCACACCTGTGGCTTTCCATTACCAGTATAATGTTTTGGAATAGCATTTGCCTGCGTCAGAAGAAATACGTTCGTTGTTCCTTTCAGAGACGGTAGGACTGGATTCGCTAAATGAACATTTGGTTTGGTGGAGTACTGGACACTCGCAACTTGGCTATTGATTTTATTGTATGTTGTAAAATCCGAAGCAGAAGTCTGTTGCGGCATTTTACGTTTAAAGAAAGAAGCTTTATTCGTCTTAAAAGGAAAATGCAGCTCACGTATGTCGCCGTAGTCGTCCTCGCGTCCATGATTTTTGTTCTTTCGGGTATGGTAGGATACGTGTACTGGCAGCAGACGCGCATGCTCCAGCACATTCAGTCGCTAGCCGTTGTGGTGTCTACTCAGTTTGTCCGGCCGCACTCGCATCAGGAAGAAGAGGCTGCGCTCGCACCAGTCCCGGAACACGAACTAGAGGCCCAAGTTGATTCTGAACTACCTGCCCTCGTTCGCGAAGAGGAGGAGGATGACCGCGTCAGTGTTGATGAGAAGGCTGATATTGTCGAAGGTCCTCCTCCTTCTACGGACGATGTAGACAATTTGGACGGAAAGACGGCAGCCCAGCTCCGCGACCTTCTTACGAAAAAGGGTATTCCATTCGGTAAGCGCGATGCAAAAACTGTTCTCCTGAATCTCCTCAAGGCAACCGCGTAAGAGAAGATGTTCCTCTCATAATACAATGAAGCTGTACAATCAGCACCTAAATACGTTGGCGCTAGGCCAATCAAAACTCCTAGTTTTTGACTGTGAGTTTTGGCGAGTACTAGGTTCAGCTGGATTTCATAGTATCCCGGACACCGATGAATTCTTTATCCCTCGTGAAATCGGCGGATTTTCACTGACGAAAAATACGGACGGAAGCTGGGAGTACAAAGGGTACTTTTTTGAAACGTTTACAAATCCACGAGGTTATGATGTATCCTTCATATCTTCGGAGTTCGCAAGCGTAAGTGAGAAAACTGCGGAAGTACTTGATAAGTACCAATCAGTTCTTCAATTAGATTGGTCCAAATCCTTTTTACGAACGCTGCCTCCGGGCGAGCAACAGAGGGTACTTCTAGATAGTTTGAAAGTGTATAATGAAGACCGTCATATTGCTCTTCACCACAAACCACCATCATGGATTAAAACATTCATGAAACTGTATTCTGAGTCCACGATTATTGTGAAGGGAACATCAGATATTGAATCTCTCCAAAATATGTGTAAGATGCACGGGTACACGTACCTTCCTCCTCTCGCAGTTGTAGATATTGCCTTGTGGAATCGGAAAAGTCGTAGTCTTTGCGGAACTGCGAAACTTCAAGGAACGTACGATTGTATTTTGCGAGATGTGGATGATACTGGAAGTAAACGTCGACGCCTACGTGATATCCTGCCTCTACAGCGCGCACACGAACCCACAACTGATGCATCTATGACTCTTTTAGTAGCAATATACATTGTGGCTGCACAAAGTAAATAATGAAACTCGTTAGTATCGATGTTGGTATAAGGAACTTGGCGTTTTGTGTTATGGAGGGAACGAACCGAACGAATGTCCAAATTGTACATTGGGATTTAATTGACGTTATGGCTGAAGGAGCAGGGCATGATTCTCCAAAATGTTTTAAATGTTTGAAACCTGCGAATTGGTTGAATGGAAAAAAGGTGTACGCATGCACTCTTCACAAATCTAAAAGCCCCAAACCTCCCACCAAAGTTTCGTTGAACAAGAAAACTCTCGACGAACTCAAAAAAGAAGGTGAACCTTTTGGAATTCATTCTACAACAAAAAAGGGGTATGTCGACATTTTGTACACACACTACAACTTGAACGTATGGAAACGGTGCATTAAATCGAGCAAACAGTGTTCGGTTGTAGACCTGTCTATTCCAATTGCTGCATCATTGGAATCTAGACGTTCTTTGTGGGAAGGTAGTGACCTTGTGGCGTTAGAGCAGCAACCAGATAAACGGATGTTGTGTATTCAATCGATGATTCATATGTGGTTCGTGTGCAATAAATTCAAATGTACGGGAGTTTCAGCAACACATAAATTGACGAATATATTGACTACCGATCCTACGAAAACGTACAAGGACCGGAAAAAAACAGGAATCATTCATGCGACGCAACTAGTTCCTCCCCAGTGGAAAGCACATATGTTGAAACATCCGAAGAAGGATGATTTGTGTGATACTTTTTTGCAGGGATTGTGGGTTATGGAACATACGAAATGATTCTCATCTTGCGGTGTGCGTTGTAGTTTTCATATCAAAGTCGTAAGTTCACACAAATGGGCGATATCTTTGGAGCAGATTTCCTGACGAATCCAAAAGTATCGTCAGAGTCTATGGACCTTCCAGATATCGCTACGATTGACCTACCCGTATTCGGTGACTCGTCGGCATCTGCACCCCCGCCCCGTCTTGTCCCATCTGTTGATGATAGTGGTCCTATGCGCACGTCCGATGGACTGGAGAATTTGAATGCCGAACATTTTTTTGGAGCAGCTCCATCCTCTCGCAAGATGAACGAGGAGTTTGTTATGAAGGAGAAGTATGAGATTCTTCGTAAGTTTGAGCGTCTATCCAAGCTAGGTGTCCCGATGCGCAAGCGGTTTACGTTGGATTCGCCGCTGGAGGAAATGAAGCTGGAGTTGGAGTTCATTAAGCGTGAGAAAGCGATGGACCAGACTATCAAGCAGTTCTGTGAATGGTATATTACCGGTATGTCTGCTTTGGAATGGAGTTCCAAGAATGTTGCGATAATGAAGGCGTTTGGGCTTCAGTTAGATGGACTGTCTGAGTCCGCACAGATGAATGTGGTGGATATGGAAGAAGATTTTGAGGAACTGTATGAGCTGTACGGCGACAAGCTGAAGATGCACCCTCTTGTCCGTATTCCTATTCGTACGTGTATGATGGTGTATATGGTTCATCTAACGAACCAGATGGCTGCTAAGGCACCAGTGCCCAACATCCAAGAAATTCTGAAGACGAATCCCGACATTGCTCGTCAGCTAGCAACTGCGGCAATGCAGCAGCAGTCTCAGGGAATGCGTCAGCCGGCACAGCCCCAAGCGCCACCCCCTCCACCAGCCGGAAACCCTCTTGCTGGACTATCTAGTTTCATGAGCTCTATGATGCCCCCACCGCCACCACCAGAGC
>Ga0208738_1000022_pt1 | contig 53047 bp, 67 predicted proteins | sample CryBogCBE21Jul09_FD_184561 | JGI IMG/M metagenome (GOLD analysis project Ga0208738, IMG submission 184561) | Freshwater microbial communities from Crystal Bog, Wisconsin, USA - CBE21Jul09 (SPAdes) | ecosystem: Environmental > Aquatic > Freshwater > Lake | place: Crystal Bog, Wisconsin, USA... | reverse complement strand
CATTCATCTTACCTATCGCAAACGGAGAATCTACATTTCCAGGATAAACATATATTGGGTGTAATCCATTTGTTATTTCCGGTTTCATAACGTCAGGTGTTGTTTCACCGAACTTCTTCTTGAAATCGCGTATAATCGTATCCGGTATCTGAGGAGATGTTTCTTCTAGTCGTCCAGATTCATCGCGTACGATTTTTAACATGTCTTTCGCAGGCATTCGTTCAGAGCGTGGAAGAGCAAGTTCAATAAGAATAAATTTATATATCTTTTTATACGTTATATCTGCTATACGATGAGATTCTGAACGTTTTGCCCAGGCGAAATAACTACTCACGGTTGTTAGCATAGCAACGGAAAGAGTTATAATTCCAATAGCAATATTTGCTATGCCGGTATCTCTCACCAGTGCCGTTACTCCAATTGACGCAGAGCCTGATAATGTAGCCATAACGATGGACGGTAAAGTTATAGCAGTGCTTAAGTGAGAATAATACTTTTCCGAACGGTCATGTAACCAAGAATAGCAAAGAGACCGTTCCCCCTCGTCTGATAATATTTTTTCAAGTTGGGAGTTCCATGATGCTTGTCCAATAGAGTCATCCATTGTAATTTCCTGGTAGTAATTAATGGTGTGGGTGTATGACTACCCGCTTTCAAAGGATGAACGAAAAATCCAGCTGTTCCTCGAGGAACAGTTTGGGAAACGAAGACCGGTTGAAAAAATTGTACGTCTAATGAGTTTGTACCGCTACTTGAGAACACATACGTTTCGGTCAGCTCATGATATCCAGACATCATTTTTCATGGACAAGAAACACCAAACCCCTATATTCAATGAAGATACCGCACAAACGGTATATAGAAGCCTTCATCATCGTGGAGGGTCTAGCGAATACGCGTACGCGAATGAACTTATTAAGTTGAGTGGCGAATACGTTAAATCTCACGACCCTACCCCAATTTCGTGGATAGCCGAAAAACTTTTCCAACTTCTTGTTCTTCCTGCGAATATTGCGAAAACAGTCATTGGATCAGAAACATTTGATTTAAGTGCAGATTCTCTCCATGCACTTATCGAGACAGGTGTATCTGGTGTGAACGGAGTTGCTGCTGATGCTGGAGGACCAATTGGACTTGCTGCCGTAGGTATGTTTACGGCGATTGCTGCTGGCGTTGGTGCGTCACTCGCATTAGCTCAAGGTGATGTTGCTCAGTCCATAGTTCACATTGTGAACTTTATTCCGGGAATAGGACCTGCTCTCATCAAAGCTCTGAACAAGCTTGAACATATCGGGAAAAACATCGATTCGCATCGGGAAAAGTTTGGAAAAATTCCGTTTGTTGGACCGTATCTTCGCGATATGGTTCCCGACTTGAAAAAGAAAGGTGGTAAACAGTTTTCAACTAGACGGCATAAGGTAACCAAATGTCCGACGACCAGACGGAACAAGTTCGCACGACACTGAAAGAATGGGTAGAGCTTGATAATCAAGAGCGGTCTCTTCGTCAGCAAATCAAGGAAATCAAGGATAAGAAGACAAAAAACTCCGAGCTTATCCTGAAGTATATGCGTGATAATTCAGTGGACGATTTCAAGATTGAAGGACAGGGAAGTTTGAGTCGCTCAGTGCGCACATCCCGTCCTCCTCTACGTCGTGAACAAATTCGTACCCAGCTTCTTATCCAGTTTGCTGACCAGCCACAACGTGTAGCTGAAGCTCTGCGGTCAATTGAAGGAGTTCCGGAAGGGTCAGATGATATGTCTGTTGGTGGAACTCAGCGCGAACTACTTGTTCGCCACATTCCCAAGCGTAAGACGTGAAATAGCATCTTTCGCTGCTAGTTGTTCTGCCTGCTTTTTCGTAGGAGCTGTCCCGATTCCCAAATGAATACTTTTTTCATCTACCGCAGCCATAGTATACATGTTTGTCGACGCAGAAATAACTGTATAGGTAGGCGTATGATGAAATCTAGCTTGGTACAACTTTTGCAGTTGTTCCTTGAAGTTCCGATTATTCATTAGAATTCGAGGAATATCAATATAGGTCTCAACCAAACAAACCACAAACGAATACAGAATCTTGAAATCATTACCAGAATCAGTCCACAATGCTCCAATAAATGCTTCTAGGATATCTCCTAGTTTCTTGGAGTTTATACGTCCGGCACACACATCTTCATTGTGTCGTGAAATAATATAAAACTTATCCAATCCAATTTTTTGGCTTAGAGTTCCAAGCATTTCGTTACATACAATTTCCTTCTTCAAATCGGTCATAAATCCTTCATTTTCGTCCGGAAACCGTTTCATCAAGTATGTAGACACACATGCTCCCAAAATCGAGTCACCCAAATGTTCTAGTCGTTCGTATGATTCATCAAATAAACCAAGACAGTCTCGTGGTTTTTCTGCTAGTTGAGCCTCTTCTCCCGTTGGACTAGTATATTCTGCTCGCTTAACGTATGATGAATGAACCATCGCACGCTGAAATAGTTCAGTACTAGAAATACCAAAATCACAATTATGTTTGGAAAGAATCGCTTGGATATCCGGCTGAGTAAACAAGCGATTTTTTGAATTGAATGGATTGTAAAGAACTTGCGTGCTCATTTCTTTAGTTTACGACTGTTCTGTTTATTCCTACGAGTCCGTTTTCCTCCAGCCGAAGACAGAACACTCTTAACAACAGAATCAATCTTCTTCCAGTTCGTTAAAAAAAGTTGAGCTTCCTCAGGATGCTCAGTCTTTAATGTTTTCAGAGCCACCGACAGTGACTTTTCGATGCTTGGTTCGTATTTCTGAATAAGGTCTGGAATCTGCTTAATCGCAGCATCTCTCGCTGCGTTTTTTAGAAAGTCAAACGCCATTACTCATACCGCAGACATTATTCATCGTTATCGCCAGGAACAGTTCGCGTAAAACTGAACTCTTCCGAGACCATTTCCCGCTTACGATTTTCTACAATCCACTTGAACAACCCATCAGCATTGATTTGAGTCGCACTCGCAAAGTACTGATTCGTAAGTTCCTTTAGGTCCTTTTGGGATAGAGACCATGGCTTTGTCCATTCTGAAGGACGCTTGATGGAAATCGTTGAACCGTCTTCCTCCACCTTCACCTTCTTGAACTCACTGAATTCAGGACGCTTCAGAATTTCAGCAATATCTAGCTCTACAATTTTACGAGCGTCGCGTTTCTCATACACTTGCTTATTCAAATCACGAAGTTCATCGTCAATCTCGCGGTAGTTGCGAATATGCGCCTTAAGTTCAACTAGAGTACCCTGCATTTTTACTTCATGGTAAGAAGTAAGAAGATTATCCGTTTTCAATACAATGTACTTTGATTCGAGCGAAGTAGAAAATCTGCGAAAAGTGTTCAACCAAGAACGCCCGTCTAAAACACCTATACAGAAAGGGTCTCCAGACACCGTATGGAAAAACATTCAGTCACGTCTTCAGGATGAATGTTCTAAGAACAATGCAGAGTGTGTTATTGTATCTCTTCTGTCCAAACCCAAAGCTCCTTCTACGTGGAGAACAAATCCAGAAGAATGGTTATCATCTATTGATATTGATGCTGTCGAGAAAAGGTATCAGAAGATTTTTCCCGAATACTTTTACGTCGGAACAGTCCCTATAGATTTTGGATCTAAATCCAAGACTGGTACGTGTCTCGTAAATTCCCTATGTTCCCTCGATATTCGTGAAATTTATAGGAAAGGGTATCGTCAAATAGGCATAGTGTTCAACACAGATAAAAGCACCGGTCCGGGCGAACACTGGATTGCTCTTTTTTGCGATATTCGTCCCGATTTAGACTTTCCGCGAATAACGTATTTTGACTCGTATGCGACCAAACCAGAAAAGGAGATTCAACAACTCATGAAACAATGGTCAGAATCATGGAATTCTACAGGTATCCACAAGAAGCCTATGGCTATAACGTACAACAAAACTCGTCACCAGTACGAAGATTCCGAGTGTGGAATGTACTGTTTGTATTTTCATTTGTGCTGTTTAGTTGGTATTCCAATGAAAGACAAGATTCCTGACCAGGTCGTTAGAGGTTTTCGTGGACTTCTATTTAAAGTATAATATAATGGACTCACATTGGGTTAGATGGGTTAATGTTGTCGTGAGTGTTTTGTTTGTTGGAATTATCATTTATGCATTTTTTCAGGCGATTATTCGTAGTCCTAAGTAATAATGGACTGGTATCAGTATTCCGGGACAGTGTTGGCTGCAGCCATTGTACTTGGACTCATAGGATATGCTCTTTACCATCTTTTGACTCCTTCGGACATTCAGGCGTCGGTTGCTGCTGAATCAACGTTTAACGCGTACCAAACAGTTATGAAACTCGCGCCTTTGGGATGCCCTACGACGCCATCATACCGGCTGTGTGATTACTATATGGCTTCATCGGCCTACTCTCTGTTTCCTGGCTCAAAGATTTATGATTATATTACCGACAGCGTCATTCCACCACTGATGAAATCAGGTCCGCGTCTTGTTGAATTGGATATTTACACTGATGTATCAGACAATCCAGTGGTAGGCTTGAAGAATCAAACTCTTGGGACAGATTATGCTTATAATACAGTATCATTTGAAGCGTGCTGCGTAGCATTAGCAAATAATGCATTTAATTCTGTAAGTTGTCCCGTTTCTTCTGACCCGTTTGTGCTCAGTCTAGTGTTCCATACCGATAAAACGAATGTGATAGATGCGTGCGCACAAATTTTGAAAGATACGTGCCACACTTATCTTTTGGATTCGTCCTACAGTTACCAGCGCAAGAATCTAGCAATAGAGCCGGTATGCAATCTGCAATCTAAACTTATTGTTGTATCCGGACCTGAAACGAAAGGAACGTTGATGGACGAAGTAGTGAATATGTCTTGGGGAACATCTACGTTGAGGCGATTAACGTACAAGCAAGCATCCCAGACGCAAGATAGTGATGAACTGATAAACAATAACCGCAATAATATCACGATGGTTGTTCCGGATATTGGGTCGGATTTAGTGAATGTGAACCCTCAAATTCTGTTAACATATGGATGCCAGTGGAACTTGATGAATTATGGGTCAGTAGATAGTGCGATGGAAGTTTATATTGGCGAATTCCAAGAAAACAGTCTCGTATTAAAACCCGAAGCTCTTCGCGCACTCGCAGTCAAAAAGTATGCTCAACCAGTACTTCCAGACCCGGCAGTATCTTTCCAGCCCATGCAGAAAACTTCACCAATCTACACTATCACGGTGTAATCTAATAAATTCTCGCGTTTAAAACAAAAATGTCGAAGTGGATGGTTCACCTAAAAAAGACGATGCGCGCGCACAAGGGCATGAAGCTGGGTGCGGCCATGAAGCTTGCGGCCAAGACGTACAAGAAGCACAAGGGTGGTGCTGGCGAGGGTGCTGAGCCTGCGGGTGCTGAGGGTGCGGATGCCGCGGCTACGGCTGCGGATGTATCGGGAGGTCGCCGCCGTTCCCGTAAGGGCGGAAAGACTGCGCGCCGCACGCGTCGCCGGTAGATATCATTCTAACCATTACTAACCACATAGACCGTAATAAACCATTCCTATAGGCGCACATCTTTGTGTCCATACGAAAGGTTCGGCCTCGAAGTCCATTTACGGAAAAAAAGATTATACTGAACATACAAATACAATGGGTGGTGGCCTTCTTCAACTCGTAGCCTATGGCGCTCAGGACGCATACCTATCCGGAAATCCCCAGATTACTTTCTGGAAAGGACTGTTCAAGCGCCACACGAACTTCGCGATGGAGCCGTTTCGTATTAATTTAACTGGCCAAGTTGGATGGGGCGTTAAGCATTCGGCAATTATTGGTCGTCATGCTGACCTGCTGTACCACACCTACCTCGATGTAACGTTACCTGCCGGCTCCGTTTTTAACAATGACCAGGCTCGTTTGGGGTACAATCTTATCAAGTACGTTGAACTTGATATTGGTGGACAGGTCATCGATCGCCTGTATGGAGAGTGGCTGTATCTGTGGGACACTCTAACGTCCGATACTCGCACTGCTCTTAAGCTTCATCAGATGGTAGGTGTGAGTGCGGCTCCGGGAACATTTACTGTTCCATCTACGTCAAGCTGCGTTGTAGGTGCATCGGGTCAGCCGGGTCTACCGACTCAGGTCGTTATTCCACTCAGCTTCTTTTACACGAAGAACCCAGGATGCGCTCTACCGCTCATTGCCCTACAGTACCATGAAGTGAAAATCAATATTCTGTGGAATGATATTAAGTTCGCAGCAGGAAACTTCAATAATACGCTAGCTGCACCGTCTGCGGCCGTGCACATTGACTACATCTACCTCGATACGGAAGAGCGCCGCCGCATGGCGCAGAACTCGCACGAGTACCTCATTGAACAGCTACAGTACAACGAGGACAAGGGTATTTCGTCGTGGTCAAATCGCATTGACTTGACGTTCAATCACCCAGTCAAGGAACTTGTTTGGGTAGTCCAGCCTTCGGAGTACACTCAGTGCAAGCTTGCCCAGGGTCTACGCGCATCAGCCACTCGTCTCCAGCCGTTCACGTATGACCAGAATGCGGTATACGAGCAGCATCTCCAGATTAATGGACAGGACCGCCTTGACCGCCGCTATGGACAGTACTACAATACTACCCAGCTGTACCAGCACCATACGGGTAGCGCACACTCAATTTACGCCAGCACGAATACGATTGCTGCAGTGGCTCAGCCCGGAATTTACGGATACTCGTTTGCTCTGAAGCCTGAAGAACACCAGCCTTCTGGAACGTGCAACTTCTCGCGCATTGATACGGCGACATTGGTGATGACGTTCGCGAACTCGGCGACTCTCTCTCCTGAAACCGATCAGACGTACGAAGTTCGCGTCTATGCCGTGAACTACAATATTCTGCGCATTATGTCTGGAATGGGCGGTCTAGCGTACTCTAACTAAACGTAAAGTAAAGTAAATCTTTAACCTAATTTTAAAACTAAAGCGGCTTCTAGACTTGGAATCCACTTTAGAAAAACTGGTCAACGAACGATTTCATACCCGGAAACATTCTTTCAACGGTTGTTTTCATCATATCGCACTTTATGCTCTGGCTTTGTCCACTAGCTATTTTTCCCAAAAGTCCAGTCATGAATGTTTTTTGAAGTACTTGGAAAAGTCCAAAGATAGAAAGAATTACGATATCGGTTACAGCAATAAATGAAATAGTTATTAAGTTGGAAACAATAAGTTCAAAGACCGAATGATTCGTGAGAATTGAAAGTGTTATCGCCAATCCTATAAATAAAGCACTTATAAGTCCCACACTTACTCCGACATACGTAACTATTCTTTGATTTTCTTCGGACGAATCGTTTGTGAATTGGGGTTTTCCAGATTTATCTACCTTTCCAAGAGAAACATACTCATTTCCTAAACTAGATATCTCTTTAACTAGTGAGATGTTTTGTATATAACCGACATACGTAAAATAAAAAGTAGTCAGAAAAATCAGAAAGAATGCACAATGCATCAGTAATTCAATTACAAAAAGAACAACCATTATATTAATGGAGCAGACATTTTGGAATGGACGAGAATACATAGCGAAAGGACTCGTTGATGGTCTTTTGGCGTCTGCGTATTTGTGGATATTTTGGATGCCGTTTATTACTGCTGCAGCACTTCCATTGAATGTGGCCCAAGTAAAAATGTTCTTATGCCAAAAAGCTCAAAATCAGACTATTTATTCGCCGAATTCTACCGGTAATCGTACGTCAAGTTTTGAAACTTCCGCCCAAGCAGACCACCAAATTCAAGATAATTCAGAAATTTATTCGAAAAACGTCACAGGCCTCACAGTATTGTGGTGCTTAGGACTCTTTTTTGTATGTTTGTGCTTCTTTTTAGCCCACATCCTAATTCAGTGGGCGAGATTGGACTGGAACTCTACTATGCTCTTTAACTTTATTTTAGCGATTGCTATAACTATCATTGAAATATGTTTCTTTGTTGGAGTTGGATTGAAGTATAATTCGTATGACCTGAATTACGCGTATAGCAAACTGAATATTTAATCGAAGCTCATCATCACGTCAGACATCGAGATAGAACTTTCTTTCTCGGACTCCTGCTCTACCAACGCACTTACTGCTCTGCGTTCTTCCTCGAACATAACATGGTCTTCCTCCGTTCCCTCGGGCAACTTGGTTTCATCCACGAGAATGTCTACGAACCCAGTTCCACATGGAGGTTTCTGTCCGAACATGATGTTCGCAGACACTCCGCGCATATTATCACTCTCTCCCATCAACGCTGCATTGAATAGATGCTTCGCAGTTTCCTCGAATGAGGATTTCGCCAAGACACCGTTCTCAGTATTCTTCGACATACCTGTACGGTCAGCCTTTAGGAAGAATCCGGGGTACGTCATCGCATCCACTAGCGTGATTAGGTGATGGTAATTAATGTACTCGCGCGAAAACACTGATTTGAATTCACGTAGCAAGGCGATGCGCGCAGTCTCGATTCCAAACACTTGCTTGATTTCATGGATATCGTTAGAGAATGAACGGAATGGATCGGTATTAGGAATTGTCGACAAGTCCAGGAGATTCGTACCTTCTACATCCAATACATGTTGCTTCGCTGCAACCCATCCTCCGACCTTTTCATCATACATCATATGGTCTTTGACTTCACGAACATATACGTTCCCAATTCCTTCAACACCCGTAAGAACCGTATCCAGCAACTTATCTTCGATGAAACGGAGTGAGAGCATGTTTTTTACTGCATCTGCCCCAAACACAATACGCAACACCAACTTGTCGGGAGCATTCGTATCGGTATGAATACACTCAAACACTTTCAGGACACGATTATTCTGAATCTTTGCTGCGATAATCGTCATATCAATAACTTGCCGAGCCGCAATTTCTTCCGTGTCGAGTTCTAGACGCATAACCCATGGAGATGTACATAGCTGGCCGTTGGTGACTGAGAACTTTTGATACGACTGAAGAATGTCGCGGTCTTCCTGAACGGCAGTGCTTGTAGATAGCGGATTCGGATCGTAGTAAATTCGCACTGACTTCGTGATGTTGCGCAACGTCGTTTTCTGGATTTCGCGCTTCTTCGCAATCACTGCTTCCAGTGTTCCAGCAATACTTGCATCCAGATAAACTACATTCAAAGGAGTCTTTGGGTTTGGCGACGCACCGAGAAGTTCCATAATACGCGGTACACCCTCGGTAGCATTCGCGTTCGCAGTTCCAGCAGAGTGGAATGTGTTTAGCGTAAGCTGTGTCGTCGGTTCACCAACGGACTGGGCAGCCAGCGTTCCAACCATTTCTCCTGCATGGACGAGCGACTTGGTGTACCGGAAATGAACATCCTTCAGCATCTCGTCAAACATCGCACGTGTGAGGCGCATCTTGAGAATAGACTTCTTTGGAGCAAAGTAGAATCGGAGAAGGATTTGGAATAGTTTGTTGTGGTGTAGCCATGACTGCGCACACATCTTCGTCAGCTCGTCGACAACATACGCTGGAGTCAAGTCAGTTTTTACTGAGTATGGATTTGTGTACTTTTCGGTTATGCGTCCCAGATGAACCGGAACAAATACATCTTCATTCTTCGTGTAGCGAAACACATCACGAACAAGCACATCACGATCGTCAATGATTTCATCCACCATATCCGGGAAATCCGAGACTTCACCTTTTACGACTGCAGAAATATCATCTGCCGAAATCGCAAAGTCGCGGTAAATCTGTTCCAGCGTCATAAGAGCCAGTGAACATTCATACTTTTCTATGCACGTAGAATCTGCTCCGTCACCGCCATAATAGAACTGTACGATTGCACCATTCACATTCCGCACTGTTCCATCGTATTCCACGTGGATATCTTCCATAGTTTTCACCAGACGACGCTGAATGTATCCTGAATCACTAGTTTTGACTGCTGTATCAATAAGACCTTCGCGTCCTCCCATGGCGTGGAAGAAGAACTCGGCCGGTCGAATACCGCCAATAAAACTTGACTCCACAAATCCACGAGATTCCAATCCGTCATCGAAACGATGGAAATGGGGAAGTGTTCGGTCCTGCAAACTGTACTGAATACGTTTGCTCGCAACATTCTGTTGGCTCAGCATAGCCATCATCTGAGTAATATTCAGCATCTTTCCCTTAGAACCTGATTCAACCATTTGGTACATTCGATTGTCGTCGGGCATGGAGTTCTTCACAAGTTCTTCGATGGTACGATTGGTATCTGCGATAATCTTCATAATCTCAATCTCCATCTGTGCACCTGGCTCACGTCCATCGCCATTCAGGAACGTTCCAGCATGCATTTGGGTCATCAAATTCGCAACATTCTGCTTTCCGTCCGAAATAATTTTTTGAACTTCAGTTTCAGTTTTCGCATCCATAATTAGGTCCGATGGACCTACCGAAAATCCAGAGAACAGATTGTACTTCGTCACAATATTTTGGATATCGTCAATAAACTGACCAGCACGCTTAGGTCCAAAATCATTGAAGATTACGTGGATAGCACCTTTCGACGCAGAATCGTATGCTCCAGCCTTTACTAGTCCTTTGGTTAGAACACCATTCTCAACTGTGATTTGACCATTGAGGTTCATGAGAGGAAATGCGGTGGAGAAGATTTCCTTGCCCGTGATTTCCCGGTCTTTGCGGCGGTAAGAAGACAACGGTTTCTTCATACGAGCCATGATATTCATCGCAATATGTTCGGGAACTTTGACCGAGTCTTTTGAAAGACGGTACGATCCAGTCATCGTGTCCTGAATAATACGAATAATTGGCGAGTTGGTGCGTGGCGACACGATTTGCCGCAGAACGGTTGCGAGATACTTTAGTTCTGATGCGGAAGCAATGCTTTGCGGAACGTGCATATTCATCTCATCACCATCAAAGTCTGCATTGTACGGCTTGGTCGCACTAACATTCAGTCGGAACGTTGAGAATGGTAAGACGCGAATACGATGGCATTCCATAGACGCTTTGTGTAGCGACGGTTGACGATTGAATAGCACCACATCTCCATCAATGAGATGACGATTCACAATATCACCCTGCTTCAAATCCAACGTTTCAGGATTAATGAATTTCAAGTTTACCGTTTTGTTATCGTGTTTCTTGAATACAGATTTCGCTCCAGGGTACTTTCCAGGTCCGTTGCGGACATAGGACATAAGACGATCGCGATTGTACACGGTTACAATTTCGGGGAAGGTCAAATTTCGCGCAATTTCTTCGGGAACTCCAAGTTCATCGACGTCGATGTTAGGGTCGGGTGTAATCACGGACCGAGCAGAGAAATCTACGCGCTTTCCCATCAAGTTTCCACGAACACGTCCGGTCTTCGCTCCCAAACGGGACTTCAGGGTTTTCAGTGGACGGCCTGAACGCTGAGCAGCTGGAGGAAGACCTTTGATATCGTTATCAACATACGTGGCCACATAAAACTGGAGGAGTTCGGTATGTTTCTCAATCGAGTCCGCCGAATCACCCTTATCAATGCGGTCCTGCAATGCCCGATTATTACGAACAATATCAATTAGAATATGGGTTAAATCATCTTCCATGCGCTGATTATCTTCCATGATTACGGATGGTCGAACAGTTAGAGGAGGAACAGCTAGAACGGTACAAATCATCCAATCGGGACGGCTGAACTTTGAGCTGAACCCAATAAGGTCTACGTGACGGTCAGTAATGCGCTGGAACGTTCGCAAAACCATTTCGGTTTGCAGTACAATCGGTTCGGCGTCCTCATCAGCAGTCATAGCCATAAGTTTCGCGACAGTATCGTCCTTCTTTGAAATCTTCGTGATAACCGGAGAGCTGCAGTGTGCACACCCTCCAGTTGCTTTCAGAAACTTCTTCTTGTATTCCTCGGTGGATTCACGCACCGCTTGAAACCTGTCCATTCCCGTGAGTTTCGCAGAGATAGCTTCTAGCTCTTCGTCTGGAAGATACGGGTTCGAGCAGTTCAGGCATACTAGGAGTAGAAATTTCTGGATTGGGTCAATAAATTGGTAGAGATACACGGGACGAGCTAGTTGAATGTGTCCAAAATGACCTGGGCACAAGATATTTGTTTGCTTGCATGTCGGGCAGCGCTCGCCGTTATTAATCGTTCCGAAATGAGCATCAAAGACGCCACCGGGTACTGGATGACCAGCCTGGTACGCTTTATCGGTAATGACCTGAACAACGCTGCGCTTAGCGATTTCATCGGGGTTTGCGATTCCAAACTGGACACCGATGATAACGTCCCCCATCCTTGTAGTTAGTAGAGTATTGTCTTTAGACCGGTCCATTTTTAAGATGCGCTTCCCCGCGCCACTTTGAATGTTAGTTTCCAAAAATCATCATCTCCAACTATTTCATGAACCAAATCTTTGGAAAACACTTCGTCTACCGATTCACGCCAACTCTCGAATTCAGGACCTAGACGTTGGCCAAACTTCTTTTTGTCTTTGATTTTAAGACGATTCAAGCTGTAAAAGATTCGGTGACACACGGATTTCACCAATGCTCCATCATCACTTTCATCTTCTAATCTGTGAACAGCCGAATACCATTCTTCCATCCTATTACAATTTCGGTTGAAAGAATAATGGGGAGGACTACACGACGAAAGAAAAATCGTCGCAAAGTTCTTCGAGGCGGAGGTCCAAACGAAGATTTATTGGAAGCTGCGCAAAGTGGTAATCTCGATGCTTTAAAAGCTGCACTGGATGCAGGTGCTGATATCAATGCAGGAAAGAATAATCTAGGTCCTTCCAGTTTGTTTATAGCCAGTTCAGAAGGACACCTTGATATCGTCAAAGAACTTCTTTCCCGCGGAGCTATTATCAATATGCTAGATATGCTTAGTGGTAGAACTGCCTTGACGGTCGCTATCACGAATAACCACCTCGAGGTGGTGAGAGAACTTCTAGACCGTGGAGCTAATATTGAAGGGAGGGATATGTATGGTACAACTGCCTTGATGAGTGCTGTAGGTGGTAATCGCATCGACATTGTAAAGGAACTTCTTAACCGCGGAGCTAACTTCAATGTGGCGGAGAAGAGTACTGGTGATACAGTGCTCTATAACGCCAGTCAACAACGCTTCTTGGATATAGTAAAAGAACTTCTTAACCGTGGAGCTGACGTTAATTTGGCAAACAAAAAGGGCAGATCTCCACTTCACGTTACAGACAACCTCGAGATAGTAAAAGAACTTCTTAACCGTGGAGCTGACGTTAATTTGGCAGACAAAAACGGCAGCTCTCCACTTCACCTTACAGAAAACCTCGATATAGTAAAAGAACTTCTTAACCGTGGCGCTAATATCGAGGCGGTGAATAAATGGGGCATGACGCCATTGCTCGTTTTTGCTCATGATGGAATCATAACCATTGTAAAAGAACTTCTTGACCGAGGCGCTAATATCGAGGCGGCAAATATTCACGGAAACACTAGCTTGATCTCAGCCGCCGCAACAGGCCTTTTTGATATTGTAAAGCTGTTACTAGAGAAAGGAGCAAATATAAATGCAAAGAATTTGAAAAATCTAACGGCATACGATCTAGCTACAAGTGACGAGATACGCGATTTAATACGACCTCCGAAGCCTGAGGTTGATGAAATGTGGGGTGGATTTACTCAGGATGATTTTGTGATGTTTGAACAAATTTTTGGAGATACACAAGCAGCATCAGATTTTTCTATTTGTCCAGTATGCCACTCGCAAGCACATCGTGCAGATGGCTGTATGTTTATGCACCACAAATGTACATCATTGAATCCTCCTGGTTTGGATAAAACCTTATATGAAAAATATCTAACACCGGGATACAGTCAAATTTATTGGTGTACTGTATGTGGACGTATTTGCAATGACCACCTTCATAAAAATATTGGACCAATCGATGGGCGAGTGCCTGGAAACTCGCCTCAACCTAATACTAACGAACAATTTTTCGGAAATGACTGTCGTGGGATTGGTGGTGGAGGATTGGTGGAAAAACTAGCCCGATTTAATGCTATTTTGAAAACGGCTCACGAAATGCAACCCGATGCTGGAAAAATAACCGTTCGCGAAGCTAAGAAACGGTTAGTGAAAGCTGCGTGGGAAGCTCCTTTAACTATGGATAAAGCGGCACTTGAAGCTCAACTCGCATCAAAAACGTTCCCAACACCATTATCATTATTTCCCACTACATCTGCTCCGGTAGCCGCAGTAGCTCCAGAAGTACCCGCTCCAAATATTCCGTACCCCGATATTACGAATCCAGATCTTTTACCAATAGTGTATCCAACCGGTGATGATGCAACCCTTCTAGATGAAGTTCCAAATGCCGTACAGTTTAGGCACAAGAAAGCAGATGGAGTAGTAAATGTTCACAATGAAGAACTGATTGGACTTGAAAATTTGATGATAAATGTACTCCAAAATGATCGTAATAAGAACTTTGCATCAGCTGTATTTGGCGAGTGCTGGAATTCAGGAGGAGGATGTACCGCAAAACTGTACCCTGATGAAATTCAGGACGCGATAAATAAATCAACACTCACTCCTGAAATTAAAGCGCAATATGAAACTATTTTAGCCGATTATCGTGTTAAATTCAACCGCAAATTCAAGGTTGGAGGAGAAAAGAGGGGTGGGGGCTTAGAGTTACGTGCGACCCAAATGTTTCCTCTCGCGACTGATGCTCTTGCCGATTGCCCTCTACCAAAAAAGAGTGGTAAACGCCTTACTCGTCGTAAACTCCGTAAACCGAAACGCAAGACCGGTAAACGCAAAACTCGCAAGTAATATAATGGGAGGCAAGACTCGTAAATTACGACTCAAATCTATAAAGCCTTCGCACAAAGCCGAAAAGAAATGGGATGCGACATTTATTTATCCTGATGGACACCAGAAAGTCGTTCCGTTCGGCGCCAAGGGGATGAGCGACTACACCAAACACCGCGATCCGACTCGCAAACAGCGTTATTTGAAACGCCATTCAGGAATGGGTGAGAGCTGGCAGAAACCCGATACGCCCGGGGCGTTGGCGAAATGGGTTCTGTGGAATAAAACAACATTACGCGCATCTATTGCAGATTATAAGAAACGATTTAAGCTTTAAGCGATTCTCTTGTAAATCATTTGGCCAATAACGTATCTTAAATTCCCAGCTATTTCGATTCGCGACCCAGCTTCTTTTACAAATTTATCAATACCAACAACAGTTTGTGGCCAATAATCGGAGTAGTCATCGAAAACAATGTATCCACCGATCTTGACTTTATCTAAAGACATCAGACCGTCTCGGTATACATACTCGGTCTCATGGTTACCATCCACAAAAATCAAGTCAAAAAAGTCATTCGGAAACGTTGGGACAATATTGTCAGAGAATCCTCGATGAATAATAAATTTTGAAACGTCTGCGCATGTCTCAATATTTTGATTGAACGCTTTCCAAGCCAATTCCTGGTCTCCTTTGTATTCCGGATACTCGTCGTAATCCATCCACGGATCTACACAGTATAACTTGGATTCGGGGTGGTGTGCGTATGACTTTGAGATGATAATAGCGTTTCCACCGTCCGCGCACCCGATTTCAAGATAATTGGTAGGACCGGAAGGTTTAGGAATATACGCCGCCCATTCCTTGCTCGGGTCATGCATATAAAACCGTCCCATAAACCCCGGAGGTGGTTGTGGAAATTCAAATTTACGTTCGGGTCTTTTTAGCCACGATAATTTCATTGTAATAGGTTTAGAGATTCCTTTAGTATAAACAAGTTTAAACAACTACTAAGTAATACAATCGCGAGATTCGGATAATGGGATTCCAGGGCCCTTAAGAGGCCCCGTTTTTAGACAGAGCCGGTTCGATTCCGGCATCTCGCACCACACCTATAGTTTAGTGGTAGAATTAGACACTTCCAATGTCTTGGCCCGGGTTCGATTCCCGGTGGGTGTATTTTGAGTCTCCAAACTGAGCTTCAAGATACGTTCGGGCGTTGTAGTTGAACAAGTGAATATATGCAAAAATGACTGAACCTATCACTAGAGAATACCACAATTCCATTATCATAAAAAACGAAATCAAATCATAAAAATAAACACAAAATCACGCATAACATGGAGGACCCTAAAACTCGTCGCGAATCCAAAAAGACAAAGAAGGAAAAGAAGGGTGAAAAGTATGGACAAAAACACGTGAGGGCAGTTGAGTTTAGACCAGATAAATCTAAACAATCTAAATGAGTTTCGATATCGTTATTCCCGTTGGACCACTCGATTATGAAGTTTTTAGTAAACAGGTTGAGTATACTAAGAAGAATATTGTGGGTTACCGAAACATTTATGTTGTGTCTTCGAAAGAGTATTCTATACCTGGATGTATTTTTGTAAACGAAAACATTTTTCCGTTCACTCTCCAGTCAGTTCACGATACGTTAGGAGAATCGTCTCGTAATGGCTGGTATCTCCAGCAGCTTATTAAACTGTACGCTGGCTTTATCATTCCTGATATTATTGAAACGTATTTGGTCATTGATAGTGATACCTTTTTTTTGAAGCCAACAACGTTCATTGAGGATGGTAAGTGTTTGTATAATATCGATACCCATCATCATACACCATATTTTCAACATATGAAAAAGTTACATCCCGATTTGGTTCGTTATGACCCTCATATGTCGGGAATATGCCATCATATGATTTTTGAAGTCAAGTATATTCGTGAACTTTTTTGCTTGGTTGGTGGTGAATTTTGGAAGAAGTTCCTTGAGAACGTAGATGATGATAAACTCAACTCTGGAGCTTCCGAATACGAAATTTATTTCAATTTTATGATGCGATTTCATCCATCCAATATCTGTATTCGTCCCTTAACTTGGTGTAATGTTCGCAATATCGACGAGAACATCAATATGGATTATATTTCATACCACTGGTATATGCGTTAGACTTACATACACAAACCTAATAAACTTTAAATGATTTCAAATTTTATGAATCATATCAATCACACCAAGTATGATACACAAAAGCAGTGTGTCATATTTGATATAGGTAGTCGCGATTGCCAGCAATCAATTGAATTTTACGACAAGTTCCCAAATGCTAGTATATATGCTTTTGAATGTAATGCAAATACTATACCAATATGCATAACAAATATTGAAAAATATAGAGATCGTATTACATTAATTCCAAAGGCGGTCAATAATTATACCGGAAAATGTAAGTTTTTTCCAATTAACCAACAGAAAACTATAACAAGTTGGACTGATGGAAATCCGGGAGCTAGTTCTTTGTTTAAGAGCAATAATACGTATACTACTGAACATTACGTTCAGGATGAAGTAGAAGTTGATTGTGTAACACTTTATGATGTTATAAAACAATACAATATTCCAAAAGTTGATATTATTTGGATGGATCTACAAGGAGCTGAACTTCTTGCTCTTCAAAGTATGAAAGAGTATATCTCAAATGTTGATTTCATTCATACAGAAATATCATACCAGCCAATATATACAGATCAAGCGATGTTTGATGATATACACTCGTTTCTTACACCAAACTTTAACATCATTAATAATTTATCAAGAATGGGTTGGCAAGAAGATGGAATATATATGAATAAACGTTTATTTCATTAAGCTTTTTAATTTGGAATCAGTTAACAACACTTAAAAGTAAACGTACTTATTATTATCACCTCCAGTGTTCGGATACTCGTTTTCAACAGTAGTCTTAAACCCAAAATCAAACACTGGAATCCAGTTCCATGCCATGAATCCATGGGCAATTTTTGGAAGTAAATATTGGATATACTTCTCACGGAAAGAGTCTGAAATTTCACTAAAACAGTAGTTGCTGATCATAAATCCATTTGTTAGAGGAATCGATTCTCCGTAAGTATTCGCATCAATTACCTCAACATTTATAGAGGGGTTTACGTTGCGAATATATATCGTTTGGAGCTTCGAGATAGATGGTAGGTCAAGAATCTTATAACTGTTTATTTTTACACCATAGATATCTGCAAAATGATGCAAGGCAATACAGAGTCCACCATATCCTCCCCCAACTTCAACAATATCTACAGACGGTAAAGTTAACGACTTTATATGCGAAAGAATCAGATGAGAATGAAACACATAACGCAAGCTTGTTGGTGAACAAAGTATAGTATCGTACTGGAACATAGTTGGATTTCCAATACGATCATTCAGATCGCAATATTCCTTGATACTATCAGAACCTATATTTGTAGTGTTTTTGATATACTGCAAATACTGAAATCCCTGGTGCTCGTCTACGTGCTCTAGAATAGGAGTATAGTCCGAATGGCGTTTAAAATTTTTAAGACTATCAACTCCGTCCAACGTAGACGCAAAATCCGTATACCTACTGTAGTCCGCCATTTGGTATATGAGGATTTACATGTCTAAACTATTTCAGTAATCCCGTTAAAACCACACGATGAGTCTGGTTCCTGTCCCTGTTTTTCGTACGGTGTCCTTGCTTGGTGCGTCTACACGTTTTACCTCTGTAGGATGGACGGTCGCATCCACTCGTGTAATAATTCGCACGAGCAACGTATCCTCGATACGAAAGTATGCTCGATCCTGCAGTTTTAGACAAAGATTTAAGAAGTCCGTACATCCATTTCATATACGTCTTTTTCGTCTCAAGAGCAACAGGTCCTTGAGACATATACTGCTTGAACACTTTACGCAAAGATTCAAATGGATATACTTCAGAAAGGTCGTGTAAGAATTCTCGGTGCCTAGCCATATCTTCAGGTTCTGGGTTCTCGGGATAGTTCGCAGTAATTGCGAAAAGGAAGTCTCGGCCCGGAACAGCATTCGGAGTCATTTCCGCATATTTACGCTTTACTTCTTCGAACGACGGATCAGGTCCTGGGTCAGAAATGTTCGGGTCTTCTGCACACTGTGTTCGGAGTTTATTATTGACCATATTGTGAATCTCGTACAACCATTTCGCGGGGTCTTCTTTTTTCAGGGGATGTTTCGCTACAAACTCTGTCGTACTAGCGCGGCAAAATTTACAGGGCAGCATTTCTTTCATTTTCAAAAGCACTGCGTGTGGGTTCTTTGAGCGAAAGGATATGAGGTGAAATAACTGCCATGCACTAGGTCCAAACCAATACGTATCTATTCCCATCTACTCTTTACCGCAAAAAAGATTCTGAAGTGATTTACAAAAATGAGCGACATGACTGTGATGACCTTTGCCGTTGCTATTTTCCTAGGTAGCGCCCTGAGCCAGTTTTTCGGCGCGTTTTCTCGTGACCTGATTTCGCCAGTCATCGCCGGCGTTTTCCCTGGAGCGCAGGCTGGTATTGAGAAGTGGACAGTTCAGGTCGGACCAATCAAGCTCGCGGTCGGCGATGCTCTCAGCGCCACGGTAAACCTCGGTATTGCTATCCTGGTTGTCTACCTAACGCTCCCGTACATTCGCGCCTACTCGCCCATCTCTGGCGGCCGCCGGTAAATTCTTACGCTAAAGTAAATGGAAACAATAACTTCGGCGTTTAAGTCCGCGTCCGAAGCCGTGAAGGGAGCGCTTGGCCTGAAGAAAGCAGATGCGGCCGCACAGTATTCTGCTCCAACTCTAGCATCGGCTGCCGCACCAGTAGCTCTTGGAACTGCTCCCCAAGCTCCGGGAGAAACGTCTACCGGCGCACCCGCAGCTGCTCCTACTGCCGGAGGTCGTCGTCGCCGCAACACTCGTGGTGGAAAGCGCCACTCGACCCGTAAAACCACCCGCCGTGTCCGTAAAGGCAAAAAGGGTGGTCGTAAGCATTAAGATTAGAGTCTAGTATTAGAATCCTTACTGATGAATCAATTATTCAAGTTTGAAACTGGTCCATCCACCCTTCATGTATTTTCCATACATAGCCTCGACTCGCTTCTCCATATCGGCAGGAGATAACCGCAATGTGTTTTCTTCCATCCAGGCCTTGAACGCTCGCTTCAGTACCGGTCTATCTACCGGTCGTACTTCATCACCTTCTTGGATAGGAATCAATTTCTCCGTAATAAACCTCGCAATTCCGTCGTTCTCGCCACGGTATTCCGATGTATACTGCAGAACAACCTGAGGTGCTGGAAGTTTCCGCAGCCCCTTTCCCTCTTTCAGAGTATGTACCAGGAAATTCAGGAATGGCGTAGCCCACTCTTTGGATTGAACAGCAAATTGAATACTTTCGTCCATCGGGAACTCATTCACTGCTACTGGATTAGGGACAAACTTCGATAGGAAATTTATCACAACAAGTCGTCGCCAAGTACCGCCGTCTGTAGTATTAACTTTTGGCTTGTCGTTACACGCCAAATGGAACTTGGCCTGTACTTCAAACTCTGTGCCTGATTTGAACAGGTCGCGAGCATACATCTTTTCCCCCGATGTGATTTCCTTCATCAGTCCAGTATTCAGGGCGATAGATTCATCGGGTTCTTGCATCGTCACAAACCGACGGCCTTTCAATCTGATAACTTCGGGTGCAGCATTTCCCGATTTGGCGCGTCCTTGCGTGAGAAGTGAGATGGGAACAGTGCATGCATAATCACCCAGAGCTGTGGACGTCAAATTCATAATCATTGATTTACCGTTTGAACCCGATCCAGTAAGAATATGAAATTTCTGAGCAGTGTTTCCGCCGACCAAATTAGTAGCCAGATGTTTTAGAAAGTATTCACGTACGACACTGTCCGGCAGAACCTGTTTCATGAATGTATCTACTGCTGGCCAAGAATCGTAGTCATAGTAATTGCGAAGTGGGTCGTAATCAATACCGGTAGAGAAGGACATATAATCTTCAGGCTTGCCGTCGCGAAACTCAAAGTTCGTCAAATCCATTACGCCGTTATTGAAGGCTATGAGATCCTTGTTGGAATCCAGCTTTTTCGTGAACTCTTCGTCAAAGAACAGTTCGCGGCATTCACGCATCACATTGTCCTTGAACCGCGTGGTCTTCAGCTTGAGATACATCGTATTAAGACCCGAGCGCTGTTTTTCAACCAAACAGTACTCGCAAAATCCACAATCAGTCTTGCCTTCGCCACTGCAGGCTTCCAGACCACGATCTTTCATTTCTTTCATCTTCTCATCTATCTTGTCGAAGAACACCTTCGCAATCTGCTTCGAAAGCTTCAGCTGCAGGTCGACACCCTTATCGGTTTCCCGCCAAACATGTCCGACCCAACGAAACCATACATTCTTGCCGAAGTCACAGCACTTGTACAAATCACGGAACTTGGCGTGAATCACACAAGCCATATCATGCTCGGTTTGTGAACATGCAGCCAGTACTAGTCGGTCTACATTTTGCGACTCAATCTCATCATATCCTTCGCGATTATCTTCACGAGACCAAGTGCGCAGACTTCCGTCACCCAAACGGTCACCGTCGTTGCGGTACGTGAACGTATTCCACTTCTGAATACAATCTGCCTCGTTGTACTTCTTTTCGTCCTGCGAACTGAAATCCAGGAATACATCCAGTAGATCGGGATGGATATTGTGTAAGCAAATACCGACCTTGACCCACTCATCATAATCTTCATATCTAGCTGGAACTCTCTCTTGTTGCTTCTTCTTTTCGTCCTCACTAATATCTTTTTTGGAGATCTCTTGTAGCTGTTTTAGAGATTTTTCAGAATAATTCAAGTTCATTACGTGCTTCTTGAGGTACTCCTTACGCTCAGGATCCAGTGGCGGAATCACGATACGACCATCGGGAGATGAACCGCGAGACCCAGGCTTGTCGCCACGTTGAGCTGGACGACCACGTCCAGGCATAAGTGCACTTCCGCCCGAAATTCGAACATCTTGTTGAGTTTTCAGTCCGGCATAAATCTTCTTGGCCTCCTCAGTCATTGGCGTCTCATCCTTCTCGTCGCGGCAAAGCGACAAGGTTTTCATTAGAGACATGTCTACTGGAGGTAGTTCAGGGATAATTTTTGTGTCGCCGTCCGTGTACTCTACAATATAGGATACCAGATATGGTAGAGAGTTCGGATCGTTCTTGCGAGAGCCGTAAAGTGTCCAAGGACATGACCGGTTCACCACACTTTCATCGTAAACCTTCTCCCAGCTTTCAGTGAGTGGTAGGTTCTTGAAATGATCATCCATAGTCTTCACCAAATTACGACGTACACGCTGCTCGACAAACTTGTGGGTACAAATTTCCGGAACAACAATATGAATACCCGACTTCCTCACACTCTTCTTAGAATCCAGAGTTGGTCTGCGCTTCTCCATGATATAAAGCTTCACGGTCTGCGGTAGTTCAAGATACTGTCTGATTTCGCCCATATAAGCCCTCACGAACGAACACACTTGATCGCGAGTATGCAAATGCTTATCGACTTCGCGAGAATAAACGAAATCAAAATCAATTCGCAAAGGGCCGATTTCAGTAGACTTCTCTACTAAATACTGCTTCTCCTGGTCTACGATGCTTTCGACGTAAAGTTCATAAAATTTAGGAATATCATCCTCGCCAATGAAGTATTTACCCCCGGCGAGCGACGTGTGTGTCCAAACTCCATCAGATTGATGGTTTTCGAGAAATTCACGTAGAGACCCCTTGCCCGCCATTCCGTATGTTGACCCAAGACAACATTCTGGCCAAACATCCGTTTTGAACGCAGGAGGTGAAAACGAAAACTTTTTTTATAACGTGGTTTGATGATAAGTTTCACGTTATGAATAACAAAGGAACAGGTGCGGGTGGGTCAAAGACCAATGAGAATGGGAAACCATTCGAGAAAAAAACAAGTAATGAAGAACGTCTCCTTTCACAAGGATATGTTCGTAAGTTCATTCCTGGTTGCAACCCTAAGAATAAGAGTAGCTCCTATTTTGAAAAAGAGATAAGTCCTACTGAAAGTGTAGTTTACTTAACCCAACAAGGGCTAAAGGCATATTTCGCTTACTTCTTAAATAACAAGGATATGTTCCGGTGCCCGGATGAAGCATATCTCTTTAAACATGGAGATAGATACAACCTAAAAATCCTTGAAAAGAAAAATCAGAATGTGGCTGGAAGCGTTGATACAAAACTTCTCGCAGGAATTGGATTTGTAGAAGAATATAAATTTCTACTTGGAGAAAACTTCAGTGTTCAGTATGCGTTCTGCATCTCTGAGTTCTTGAAGAAAGACTACATATCAGAAAGTCAAAAAAGTAAGGCATTACGCCATATGAATGAAAAATACGGTATTGTTGTTCTCTTTGGAGATGATGATAATTACTATGAAACGCTCGATGCGTGGATTAGTTCGTAATAAGAACCTCATTGGTTCTAGCGTCAGGCTCTTTGGAATTAATAGAACGTCTACAACTTACAATTTTTATTGTATAAGCTGTCGCAGGAAATGAATCCTTCACTAACTTTACATCTGCATTACTCATTAACATTTTTACATTCCTTGCCTTCAATGTATCGCAAAGTTTGAACAATGTTTCGTGGCTTTTCAGATTGAACCCATCAGATGTATACGACACAAATGATGCAGAATTTTCAGGAGCATACGGTGGGTCAAGATATACGAAATCGCCAGATACAGTCTTGTTTAAAGCATTCTCAAACGAAGATGTCGTGAATACAACATCTTTAATTAGGGACGATACTGATTTAATATGTCCCTCATCAAGAATTGATGGATTTTTATAATTTCCGAACGGAACATTGAAGCCGTTTGGACCTTCGCGGTACACTCCGCGAAAGCAAGTTTTATTCATAAATAGAAGCATTGCCGACGCAGGAATTAATGTTCGTTCCTCTTTTGTGAATGAGTTAAACCTTGACCTAATCCAGAAGTAATATGACTCTTGGGATGTTAAAGCTTCTTCAATGGTTAATGGTTTGCGATTTACAACACTTCCCTTGATTTTAGAATACTCATCTACCATCTTTTTGACTTCCGCAATCAACTCGTCGGGGCTTGTTTGAATGTTCTTATACAAGCCAATCAAATTTGAGTTCAAATCACTAGCATATATTCTCCCACCAACGTTTATTTTTTCATTCTTTATATGTGAAAGGAGTGCGAGAAGAACACTTCCACCCCCTAGAAATGGTTCATGATAATTCATCATAGTTTTAGGAAACAGCGACATCACGTCATCTATAATTTGGGTTTTCCCCCCTACCCATTTCAAGAATGGTTTAACGAGTTCCATAATGTGTTATACTTTGTTATATTTATAACGCCTTCCGTTTTCCACAAAACGAATTTATAGGGCTGAAATAAGAATAAGGTAAAGATGGAGAAGTTTTGCCCTGTTTGCAAGAGTTTGCTACAAGATTTCGATGAGCGCGTTGTTGACGGGGCTAAAACGGCCGTGCGTGTTTGCCGGTGCGGATACACGAACCCAATCGACAAAAAGAATCCGCTAGTGTACGAACATATTCTGCGCGAAGACAAGACAATGCGGCTGAGCATGAACCCTAACTTGAAACATGACCTAACCCTCCCACACTTTGATACTATTACCTGCTCAAATCCAACGTGTCCTTCAAAGTCCGGGGCTGTTCCCGATGTTGTTGGAATGAAAATCAATGAACTCAAACTTGTTTGGCTGTATCAATGTTGTAATTGCGACACCATGTGGAAGCAGAATGCATGCGCCTAATTTAGTGTCCTATAAACAATGGTATCTCAACAACAGAAGTTCTGTAACTGTGTGAAAGCCGTGCGGAGAACTCTGAAACTTGATAAGAAAAAGGCGAGTACAGCGGAAGGCGCAGCAATCGCAATTTGCACTCGCACCATCCTTTTTCCTCGCGGACGTACCTTGAAGAAACTCAGGTGTGGAAAAAAGGGTCGTCTAATTACTCAGAAGCGGAAGTAAGAGCTTTCCATGAAACTGGAAAAAGAGGCTCAATGATTTTTCCGATCATTTCGGCATAGTCGCGAATTTCACGCTGAGCCGTAGGGTCTGTTCGCAAATTGTATAAGCGGGCATAGGCCGCCAAACTTCCAGTTTCAATAAACTCAGTCATCATAGATTGGGGTAGAATACAACGAGCAATTTCCGGTGCTACTCCGCGAGAAAGCAGGTCTTCGTACAGCATAACATTCACTTCTGTATGCGTTTTTATCAGTTGATGTACTGTGTCGGAATCATCGACTTCGGTTGGCTTGCTTCCCTGTTTCAGTTTGGGGTCGCGCTCGCGAATTTGCATAGGTGTCGGAATCCAGCATTCTGGTTTGCTATCGACATACCTCCGCGAAACTTCATTTCGTGCAAACCCAATTTGGTGACGGTACCATTCACGAGCCACAAAAATAGGCATTTTGAATCGAAAACGGAGTTGGGGGTGGAAAAATGGCGAAACATGATTATGTTTGGCTAGATACTTCACAAGCTTCTCATCTTGCTCTGAAAAGTCAACTGATTCTTTCGCAAAAGAGACGCGAGCAGCATTGACTACAGTCAAATCATTTCCAAACACATCCAGGAGTTCCATTAGTAAAAATGAGTTCGGTACATTAAAACGGAAAGCATATAGAGAATCTTGGAGTTATCATACAATGGACGAACTGAGGTTTGAGTCGCGAATCCTTCATCCCGAAGTTCAATCGATTCAACGTGAAAAGGTTCAGGAATCTTTGAAGGAGGCTCGAACAACGGATGCACAGTATACGAAGTACGAGTATACGTGCCTTGTAGGAACTCGTGCCCAGCAGATAGCAGATGGCGCTCGCCCTCTGATATCTTTGGATGGTATTGTTACGTCTGACCCTCTGTTCGTATGGACAGTTGCCGAACGAGAAATCGCACAGGGGGTTTTACCCTTCATTATTCATCGTCGTCTTCCTTCGGGAGTGTCTGAATATTGGAGTGCGATGGAGCTCAAGATTGTATGGTAAACAATTTAACCACACATTGATTTCAATAATTCTTCGCTGGGGGGAAACACTAGTAGACTCGTGCTTGAAGGCTGGCCATACAAGGCCGGAGCATCATGTTTAGCTGTTCCATTACCGAATTGGATATCAATGCTCTCTGACGGATCAAACCTAGCTTGGTCAAGAGCAATTTCCGAGTTCAGTCGGCGTTGGTCGGAGTACGTATACGTCGTCCACACATCTTTGAGAAGGTAAACCGACAGAACCGATGTTGCGAGCGCAGTGTAAAAGAAGTTTTTGTAGAACAAGCCAAGAATGACCAAGAGCAGCAAAATTGTTGCTCCTGGACGAGTTAGTTTCAAGAGTATTTCCAGCAACACAACCGAGAACTTTTTGACCGCGACAACTACGAGAACGAGTCCTAGCACTAAAAGAGCCACAGTAGAATCCCGTTCCATCCTTATTCTTTGGCGATAGAAAACGAATATAGAGATTCTAGACTGTTGAATAACAAGACGATATGTTGATTCCTATTCGGTGCTGGACATGCAATAATCCATGGCTCTCATCGCGGTATGAACTGTATTTGAAGAAGGTCAAGGAGTACCGCAGGGAATCAGGTAAACCTGATGAGATGGAGTACCTTACCGCCACGAGCGTAAAAACAGCCGAAGGCCGTGCGCTAGATGACTTGAAAATCACAAAGGAGTGTTGCCGTACGAAAGTTTTATCTCATGTAGATTTGTTCTAATGTATAAACAAATGGCTACGTGTACGTTTAAGCCAAAGGCTATGTCCTATACAGAATACCTCCGTAGCAAAAGCTCGGCCGCAACGGTAGTCGTTGATACCCGCCCTAAGTTATCAGCCTCCGATTTCACCCAACGCCAGCGTTTTGCAGCTTCCCAAGACTTTCCAGTCAATGGACAGCGTCTTGGTGCTGTTGGAACATCGATGGAATTGACTATGGACCCGCTTCGATCAGTTCAATCTTATCAGAAAGTCGCAGGCGGAAAAGTTCAGGATGCGAGCTTTTTTACGTCGTACTGTGGAGGACAGGCTGTTGGAAAAGACGTACAGGCTGGAATAACTCCGAATATTATTACACAGACGCCTTCTATCAATATCCAGTCTCTGCCGGTAGCCCAGACTGCGAGTGACTTTGTTCGTAATATTCAGGGATGTAAGGTAAGTTTGGGTGAGCAACATGACCCCAATACGTTGAACAAACCCACGTTCGTAGACAACACGATTCGTAACCAGGGAGACCCTGCCTTATGCACTGCTCGCCCCGCTATTCATACCCCGGCGGCGGTAAGTGCGTACCCACAAGTTCCGAATCGACCATCACAGGCTGGTGGTCAGCTTGCGTTGAAAGGAGACCGTGCTCCCGGCAAAGATGTGGGTGCGTTTGGCGGTAATCCTAACTACAAGCCAGGTGCTGCTTTACGCCATATTCCACGCGTTGAGAAGCATCACGGTAATGATCTTGGCGTGAATCCTAAACGGCCATTCGTTCGTTACCAGATTCCAGCCGGAACTCCGGCACACGTGAAAATCAATGAGCCGAACCATTACCCCGTTGCATGATTTACCCACTGAACTCTTTATCAACCTAAAGAAATGCTGTATGTATGCACAAATATTCTTCAATTTCGCGAGTTTCTGCAAATGTTCAAAGAAACTCACGGTATGAAACACCTTCTAGATTTATCAAAAGTATCGTCCTCAAAATTGGCTGATGAATCTATCTCTGCTGTTGGACATCATACAAACTGTGCCGTTTTTCTAGGATACCTTGAACCCGGTTGGATGCTTGACCCAACCCATCAAGTGATTATTCGTCGTCTCATTCGTAGTTTTCCAGTAGCTATGGTAACAAAATACGTAGACAGTATCCCTTTCTCCTGGAAAAACGAAACCCATTCTATTTACACCAGACTTCCTTTAAATAGCCATGGACGTCCCGAAACTGTCTACGATGGTTGTGCTGTACACCACGAACCTAAAGTTTGATACGAACAAGATTATGTCCGATCTTCCACTTGAAGATTCTATTATCAAGATTGAGAAACGTGGTGTTGCTCGTCGTGGCGAAAGCAATCGGGATAAAATCAAGCGCCGCGTAAAGAAAGATGCTGCTCCAATAAGTACTACCGGATTCTGCCACAACTCTATCACGATTGTTGTTCTGAATGATGGGGACGGAACTCTCCCTGCTAAGGAAATCACAATCAAGATATTCCAAAATGGTGTGTTTCATCTCACAGGTATTCTGGACGATAGGTATGATATATGCTCTATGCGTATTCTCCTAGAGTCTTTGTGGACAAAGTGCCGCACTGCTATTCTTGATGCGCCCGAAAAGTACGAAGTTCTTCGTCGACGCGTTGTTCTGATGAATTATACGACGAAACTAGTATCGAATCAAACAGTTGCCCGCGAGCTTCTGTATAACACTATTCGAAATCTTGGAAGGACGGATATTACATGTGCATACGATCCCGATGTCTATCCTGGCGTCAAGATCCGCATCGGTCCAAATAATTGGACAGCAAAAGTATTTCGAACTGGAAAAATTATTCTTACTGGAATTACTCGTCCAGATGAAGTTCTGTTGTTCATCACACAACTTTCGTCTCTATTTGATGAGGTCCTTCCGCCAGCGCCGAAACTACAAACCCCGAAAGAATCATCTGCCCTACCGCTAGCCCAGTAAGTGCGATAAGCCAAATATACAAAGTATAAGGAGAACTCATAGACACCCAAAGACCACTAAACACGGCGACTGCTCCTGCGACGTAGATTATGAGACCTGCTACGCTTCCGCCGATGAGTCCTTTTGTGACGCCGTCCATTCTTTTTCTTTGTCTTACGCTTCTGTTTTGTATCAACGTGTGTGCCGCTACCAGGATACAAATCCTCTGCTCCATAAATCCTCAATCCTCCAACTTTATACGGCGTAGACCCAATGAGGTTATCGTACACTCCACCAGCCTTTACTTGTGCTGCAACCTCCGCCAGTTTTTGTCCCACATCTGTCGGATTTGCTCCAGACACACTGTGAGCCGTAGGAATAATGGATGGTGCAACATTCTGCGAAGCTCCGCCCGTAAACCTGCGCCTGCGTTTTCCTGCTCCTTTCTGTCCTGCGCCCAGAGCTTTGAATGTGGCTGCTGACTGAGCCTGTGATGCTTGCGTTGTCGCAGCAGCGGCCGATGCGATACTTCCATTCAGTTTCGAAGGTTCCGGGGCAATAACACCGGGAGTATCTCCACGTCCCATAACAAGTTGTCCCGTTGGCGTTACGGTAGGCATATTAATGTATACCGCAGAAATAACACAAACAGAATGGAGGTTGCCGGTTCAGGATTAAATTCTATTCAGGTACAAGCACTTGTCCGCGATATGGATTACAGTATGCGCCGCCACAAGGGTTTGAAAATAACAAATCCTGCAGAATACCGTGCTAAGGTAGCAGCTGAAAATGAACGATTGTACCATCAGTTCCCAACGGTGTTTGAAATGCACATTGAAGGTAAGTTGGATAATACGTTTTTCGATATGTTGAAGCTCAAGCGACGTGTTGAGATGGGCGAACTCACCGAAGATGCTGCGTCTAGACTTATTGGACAACAGTTATTTGACCGGTATGTCGCTCCAGTTGTTGGAGCCGATGTTCCTCCTCCGGCGCCAGTAACTTCTTATGCAGACTACTATAAAGAAACACAAAATGTCGGGGTGCGGGGTTCGACCGGTTCCACTGATTTATAAAAATGCAAAAGGACCATCGAAATCATATCAGGCTGGAATTGGTGAGGTGCGAACAGGATGTTGCCTGAAAACTCCGCTCATGGCGTGTACATATGTTGATGGACGAACGGTGATTCCACCACCAGATGTTCCAGTATATCATGGCGGCCAAGGTCCGTGGGATCCGGCTCCTGGAAATGTAGTTGATGGCGGAAGTCCAATACTACACTGTCAAAGTTAAATTAACTTAAGTTGAAACAATGAATCTTCAGTACTGTCCGCAACGAGACGTTCCAAGCATAAATAAAACAAAAAAGGAATCTGCTACTCTTCAAAAATACGATCCTGTATCTCGTCGTATGATTCAACTTAATAATCCACCTTGTACAGTATCCGTTACTCAAAAAACTACTCCACGATGTGTACCTATTCCCGGCAAGTGTCTCGATATACTCGCAAACGGTGAATCGTCCATAACATTGACGTTCACAAAATCTGGAACATATGACCTCCCGTTTCCCGGATATCTAACTGTGACCTGTTCGGGTGGTGGCGGTGGTGGAGCTGGTGGTAATTCTTTTAATGGGTTTTATGCTGGCGGAGGAGGTGGTGGAAGTGGATATTTATCCACATATTCATTCGGATTTTTAAGGTCTGGTTCAATGATATATTATACAATCGGATATGGAGGATTGGGTGGTTCGGTTAGTGCAGCAGGTGGAACAGGGGGTACAACAACGTTGTCTATAGTTGGACAACCTACTGTAACTGCACTGGGTGGAACTGGCGGAAATCCAGGAACTACTGATGCACATGTTGGATTGGGTGGAGTTGGATTTGTAAATGGAGGAAATGGTTCTTACGGAGCAACTTTACCTCAAGCAGGTGGACTTGGTGGACTTGGTGGAGGAAGTTCGGGTGGAAATGGTGGAGCTGCTGCGTCTACCCCTGGATTGGCCGGGCTGGCCGGATACGTAACAATAACACTTGCTGCTCCAGCATAATACCACCTTGCAATTTACGCCTTATTTTCCCATATATAACAAATGCGGTTATTCACGTTATTGATAACCTTATTTGCTATAGCTACTCCGGTCCAGCCACAAATTTCTCCAAGCCCCGTTGCCAGTCTTAGTCCAACCAACACCCATACCCGCCAAGCGCCGGCGAGTTCTAGTTGGACTTCTACTACTACAGGCACTCGATCTCGGTCTGCAGTGGTTACACCTACCCGCACACGAGGATTATCTGTTTCTTCAACTCGATCTGGATCAGGCTCTGGGACGCGAACGAGCGTAGCGAGTCCTAGTCTCAGTTCAACAGATACTGCATCCCGAAGTGCAACTCGTTCTGGATCAGGCTCTGGGACTAGAACGCATGTAGCGAGCCCTAGTCTCAGTTCGAGCTACACTGCATCCCGAAGTTCTCTTTCGACTTTTTCGGGTACAGCCACGCGTACACATTCGCCAGGGTCATCTGGGTCCGAAACAGGAACTTCAACGCAAACTCCATCATGGACTGTGACTTCGACGCAAACTCCAAGTTTCACGTCCAGTATTTCGATTACGGGAACACGCAGTTACACCGGTACGGCCACAATTTCTCCTACCATGACTATCTTGAATGTGGCTGCTGCCCCCCAAGTTTCCAACAATAATTCTCCGAATATTGCTATTGTCGGAATTGCGGCGGGAGCGTCAGTTGTTGGAGTATTGGGTCTTGCGTTTGCAGTAGCGTATAGCCGTCGCTCACCGAAACAAAAACTTGTGAATCCCGTGTATCATGATGAAACGGTAGAAGTCCGACACAATCCCGCACGTATTCCTCTAGAGCGTCAGCGTAGTATGACGTTCCCTACTGAACCCGACGTAAACACAATGACTAGAATGAATGTAACACCGGTAAAAAATCCGTTTGCTCCCAAATTAATAAATACTAAATTTGTCCCAACGGTTGTGAATACCGACCCAAATTACTTTGCTCCACCTCCTCCACCCGAACTTTAGGTTGACTCTTCAGCAAATCGTGACCTCAAATCCTCTAGAATCTTCCCCAGCTTATTCATTCCACGCCACTTAGACGCCTTCTTTGCTTTGTCGGTATCTACCGATGTCCCAATACCCCAGAACACATCACGAGCATCAGCAAACCCAATTGGTCTCTTTCCAGTTTCCAGCAGCTTCTTACGAAGTTCTGGATGCTGTGTGAATTTCGCCCGAATAGCTTTTTGCATAACTGTTTCGCGCTTCGCTTCCCAAACATCATTCTTCTCAAGTTTCTTGACTACCGCTTTCACTGCTTTCGCAGTTAGAGTCGACATAATCTTGTCCTTCATCGCATCATTCTTAGATTCCAATGCTTCCATTGCCGAAACATAGTGTGTTACTGAAGGATACGTTTCTCCATCGATTTCAACACTCTTTTTAGCATCGTTGCTGAACGACATAAACTCACCACCAGTTTCGTCACCAACATTAAATAGAACAGGCTCTAACTCTTCCACCTCCTTTTCCTTCTTAATTTTCTTCGTTGATTTCTTCGGTTCTACCGTCACCGCTTCGTCAATCTTGATTTCAGGCTCGGCAGCAATAGGCTTGACTTCTTCTTCCACCACAACTTCCCGCTTCGCCTGCTTTCGGAATGTGAATGCTCGGTGTAGAAACGAGAACGTTTGCTGTTCCGATGTGAGACGAATATTTGTTTGCGATTGGTACAATTCCGAGAACATTTCGCTGCTCTCAAGCACAAACCCAAACTCCGCAAAGATATCCACAACTTTGCCGAACGGGACAAGGTACTCAACAGCTGGACGATCGAAACTTTCTAGAAACACTTTGATTCCCAATCCAAACTCTTCCGTCCAGTTCTCACGGTCCTCATACTGTTTCGTAAACTCACCGGCCAACTGCTTATCGTTTCCGAACAAGTGTGTCTTCTTTCCCATTAGCAGAGCGTATACTGCCTGACCATCCAAACATGTTCCGAAGAACGTTTTCTTTCCGTACTTGTCCACATTCTTCACAAACGCTCGGAACTTTTCTTCCGTCTCGCACGCATAATGAATCGCAAACTGACAGCTCACAATATCAAACTCTTGTAGTCCATGAAACTTTTCAAGGTACTCGGTTCCTGCAGTTTCTGTTCCCATGAGAATAGGCATATACTTATCAGTTTGTTCAAGCAATGGGAAGTGGGTCATATCCCCTTCGAGAAACAGAGCAGGTGGAAGGTATACGTGAGGATTATCGCGCTTCTCCAGAATATAACGAACAGCTGCACCCTTGATTGGCGACGTAATATTCGCCAACGAGAAATCAACACCAACAACTTTTGATGGCTGGGTCATCTTCCACTTCTGCAAATCTCCGGCCTGACCCATAGCCAACTCCAACAGTGTCTGACCTTTCTCAATACACTTGCGATACAAATCCTTTTTGACCCGATTATGAAACGTATACACATCCGCAAATACCCGCGTCTCACGCTTCAAGTCGTCACGATAGTAATCATCTTCCAGAACATCTTTTACAATATCTGTTGCGAATGATGATAGCATAGATTCGGAAATTGGGACGTGCATCGATGTCCAAATAGATTCAGCGGTAGCAATATCGTTGCCGTACTGCGGCTTGTGTAGAACACGGTACTCGTGCGTCTTATCGTACCGGGTACGCAGAATAGTCCATCGCTTCGTATCGACATCATACGCACATTCCACAATCGTATTGTTTTCCACCTTGTTTCCAGTCTTGTCTACCGGAACATTCTTATCGTTCATCGGCACTACAATCTTGTACGCTTCTGGGTCACGCGGCATAGACGGTTGAAACACACTTGGAATACGAGTGTTCGTTTCCGCGATTTTCTGCAGGCTTTCGGGAAGTGTGGGTTCAACATACTCGCCCGTCATGATTTCGCGAGGGTATATCATGTTGTTATCGCGAGGAGTCCGGCTCACAAACAGCTGACCTACGCGCGCAGGAACATTCAGAACGGGGTCAAATCCCTCCTTATCGTCCATAGTCAACAGGAAATCAATACTGTTCTGGTCCGCTGGCTTCCACTTGTACACTCGAGTCCACGTATCTCCCCGCCTATCTTCGCTCGGTGCAACGCCAGTATCTCGTGGCGTGAAAATCAGACCGTCGGTTTCGTACTCGAATTCGGTGGATAAGAGTGTACGAATAGCTTCTTCCATAGACGTTCCGTCTCCTGCGAGAAACAGCTTGGTTTCTACCCGCAAAGGGATTAGGGACGGCGCAGCTGTGAACTGGCTTTTCAGGTCTTCAATGAATGCCCGCGCAACACCCAACCGGGAGTTCGTGCTTGTATCTTCGTCAGTCTTCATCAAAGGAAGCGAACGCACATCACGATTGCGATAACGGTAAACATCAAAGATACAGAACAGATTGTGCTGGATAATGTACTCGCCATCCACAAAATCACCAATGTGCGCATCATTTAGTGCTGTTACACCTGTCCACGTAACACTTCGCTTCGTAATCTTAAGAAGCTTGCGGTCTCGAGACACGTACAATCCAGCACGTTCACCGTCTGCCTTGTTTGTGACGGTATACCCTTTCGAAATATTGTGAGGAATATCCAGACTCAAGTGTCGGCGCATCATAGTCACAGGGTTAAAGAAGATGTTGTGAGACATCTCAAATTCCCGAGTGTACCGCTGAATGTCTGAAACCGTGAGTAGAAACGGAGTTTGGTAATATGATTGCAGAATGAGCGTCACAACTTTCACAATTTCTTCGGCAACTACATCAGACTCAAGTTTCGTATCTTTCGCAATAAACTCAATTTCCAACTCGTACTTTGGTTGCTGTTTTAGCAACGTTTTCAAACTGTGTTTCACGTTCGCACCACGTGATTTCACCATAGAGAAATCGATACGAAACAGTTCCGAAGCAGTTGTGAATGAGCGGCGATGAATAAGACGAACGTGCGACTTGGGATCATTCGGACTACCTTCCCAATCCTTGCGGATTTTTACTTCAGACCGCAGTGTGAACTTCGCAGTCGCTTCCGGAACATCAACAACATCCTTTTGCGTCCCCTTGTAATACGGTTCTTTGCGTTCAACATCCAGTGGAAGACCACGAAATGAGTTCGTGGATACGAGCTTGAAGATATTGCCCGTTTCACAAACGTTCACTCGGATCTTGTCGGGGTACGAGAACGTCATGTAATGCGTCTCTACCACCGTTCCAACCGATAGACCTTGAATAGTCTTCATCAATCGGTCAGCAACATCCTTTGTTTGAATCTTATCAGAAAGCAGCTTACATTCTAACTCTGCTTTATGATCTTTCTTTGCTGTGCCGATAAACTCGGCAATGGATTCAATTACCCCCTTGGTAATTAACTCCATACTATATTATATTTTAGCGGTGGTTAAAAACAGTCCATTTTTACTCTGCGATCATTCGTTCATACGTCTTTCTAGTCTTCGCATCCTCATCCATTCGCTTCTTCTGATCTAGGCAAAAAGTGACGTACTTTTGAATAGCGGTTAGACACTCGTCATTCAAAACGTTAGTGGATACCAGCACACCCTTTTCGGTCTTCGTAAATTCAGATGTGTGTTCCTTCACGATATCAAAAATTTGGCGATGTTCATTCGCCTCCAACTTGTCTAGTTGGTCTTTAAGTAGTTCCTTCGCAGTGCGCGCAAACGTGTTCATTTGTATTTCTCTGTGTTTCGGCGTTTAAACTCGTCGTATTTACTCACGCGGGCGGAGGAGGAAGTGTTGCGAACGTTACGCCTTCGTCACCACCCTTCTTTAGTCGGCGCTTCTTCTTTTCCGGTTCTGCAGCTTGAACTACGACCTTCTTCTCGCCTTCTACTTCTGCCCCCATCATGGGAATAACGATATCGGGAGTAGCTTCCGTAATCAGTTGTGGCTCCGGAACTCCATTTTCAGGTGCCGTTCCAAGAAGTTTACCCACTACAATGATTTCCGTGTCCTTCTGCTTGAATTGAGCACCTACCACCTCGAAATCAATATCCTGCCCTTCCTCGATTTTTGTGAAATCCTCGTTTCCGAAATACAAGTCGCGAGGAATGAGAATTTTGATAGGAGGAGTTTCTGCGTGAATACCTACCTTAGACCTCACAGTAACTTGCGCCCGCAACTTCTGGCCAGGGTGAGGCATACACACATCCGCCTGGAACTTCACATCGTAATCCATTCCGCCTTTCGTGTAATTCGCACGACCTAGAGAATAAGTTAAGAGACTGATACTATTGCGTTCAATAAATCCTTCGGCTGAACAAATACCCTCGTAATTCATCTTGAGTTGAGCAAGGATTGAAGCTTGCATATTACGCTGAAGGAATTTTGAATCAATGTGAACCTTCTTCTCAAGCTCACGACGCTCAAATAAGGGATCCATTTTGTTGTTCTCTGTCTCGGTAATTATTTATCTGTTTTTCACCTCAGTCGGTCGCGCAGCTGCTTATTACCCTTTTCATTCAAGAACTCGAACTCTTCCGGCGTTATCCAATTCAGACCCTCCTTCTTTGCTATAACCGCTTCACGTACTAAAAAGTTCAAATACATACACCAATCCTTTTTACTGGTTGCTTCCGCAGGAAAGTCTTTTCCGCTCAACCACTTGGAAAAATTGCGCAGGGTTTCTTCTTTGAACGATGTACACGCCTGTCCTCCAATTGTTTTACTCACTTTGGAAATTTGAATGTCGGTAGATTTAGGATCTAAATTGAAAATGATTTTATCTTCTTTCATCGTCGCAAATAGTTCCGCCTTCTTCTCAATAAACTTATTTTCAAGGTTGCGACGCCATGTTTTGTATTCATCTTGCTGTGGTCCAATAGGAGTTATGTGCGTTTTCGTGTCCTTATCATACACTCGCCCAATCCCAAGAATCAGAATACTTTCGTAGTCCAAAGGTTTGGAATAGGGTTCATCCCAATCTGTAGTTAGAAGATACGCAGTCTTTTCAGACCGAGTAAGTAGTACATCGAGAATATACCAGTCCTGGATTTCGGTGGAAAATCTGGCTCGAATATATTCGGGCAACGTTGCACGCTTTGATGCGAGCACAGGAATCACGACCTCGTCATCCACATCCACCATTTCATTCTCAATTAAGTTCTCGATTTCTTTTGTTTGAACTCGTTTCAGTACTCGTTCCAACATTGTTTGGTTTGTTCCAGTGGAATACGCCAAGAAGTCACCCTTAGATTCCAAATGCCCTTCTCCAATTTTTAAGCCAGTATCAATAGCATTCTGGATAAGGTACAGTACTACATCGGGAGAATACCCCTGTAGTTCGGGTTGTTTAAGTAAATCTGATTTTGACCATATGGGTTTGCGCTTAAAGAATTTTATGAGACGGTCAAATACTTCGTCTCGCACATCAAGTACCGACGACAATGGTCGCACATGCGTAGTATCTTCTTCGTGCTCTTCTAGTTTACATACTAAATCCACAATCTTGCTTTCAAACGTCGGAGCAAACATGTCTGCTAATGATAATTTAAGTTCTTTCTTGTCCTGGTCCCGAATTTGCGGAACGGTCTGGTCTCGCCAATCTTTTGGTAAACTATTCAACGAATTTTGCAAATCACAATCCATCGCAGATTCCATAATGAAACGTTTGACTTTTGATATTTTCACCGCCTTGGCTTCCACGAAGTTCCGGTAAACGTATTCGTCAAATGTTTCTTGCTTGCTTTTCGGATATCGGCATACGTGCAAATACACTGTACAGTTCTGCTGAGCAAACGGAAGAGCAGAGTGGGAACAAGTACGCATACCACGTCCAAGCACCTGTTCGATTCGGCTCATATTGTACCATGGATCAAGAACATGGATTTGACGAATGTATCGGAAATCTACACCTTCCGAAACTTTAGGAGACGCAATAACCACTTTGATATCCGACCCATCGATATTGTCTGCTGTCCGGACACGCACCAGCGATTTCCGGATATCTGATTCCGAGATATCCGATGTGAACAGCACATACTTGCCTTTTGACCCTCTTGGTACCTCATCTGATGTTTTCTTTAATAAACGTCTACCCAGTGCAGATTCATACCCGTGCTCTTCCAAACACATCGCAAACAGTTGTGCTCCAGCCATAACTAAGTTGGAGTACACGAACACTACACCTTTGGATTCTCCGATAATGCGCGTAGCAAGTGCGAACTTTGAGCTGTATTTAGCAACTTGCGACGGAGCTAAGAATGTCGGAATGTTTTCGCGATAACTTAGTTGGTCTCCAAGTTTATCGAAGGTTCCATGAAATCCTCCCTTTTCGGGAAATACGCAAATAGTAGGTGATTCGTCCGACAACAATGTTTCGCTCGATGTGAGTTTTCGAATAGCTGCTTCCTGAATTGGGTGAACGTACGATTTCGTCAATTTCAAGTACTTGCGTGGCTCTTTGATTTTTTTCCCATCAACATCAGTTTCTCGGTCGATTTCTGCTAGAATATCATCAGGTGGCGGCAAGCGAAATGGAAAAGTGAATGGGTTCTCACCTTTCATGAACGAAACGTAATCCTGACACCATCGTCGAAACTCTTGTTCCCGTCCTTCCTTAAAGTTTCCAGACTCGGTAAAAATATCCGAAGGACGAATATTCTTTTTCGTATCTAGTTTCCTATCGTTCCACAAGAACAAGTTGAAATAGTACACAATCTCTTCAAATTTATCGAACATAGGCGTTGCAGTCAACAGAACCAACGTTATACCTGTGGCCGTCTTAATAACCCGTTCTAACGCTATGCCCGCCAACTTTGTGGCTGTAGTTTCCGTAGTTTCTTTTAGGTTGTGCGCTTCATCTACAATAATGAGACGGTTATCAAACGTATCGTGAATCCATTTATCTCCTTTAGATTTCGAGGCTTCCACAATATTCGCAAACCCATCATATCCTTGAAATTCGTAAAATTCGGAAATAATACGGGAAGCTTGGGCAGCAATACGATTACGACTTGCTTTGTCGGTATTGCGCATAGTATGGTCACTTGACCGTTCCAGCATTTCCAAATATTTACGACCTGTACATTGCTGCGACAGAACAGTGTTATCGGCATCGATGCGCGAAACATCAAATATCTGGCTCTTGAAGTTTTCCTGAATAGATGGACCGGCTAGAACTAAGACTCGTTTGTCTTGGAACTCGGGGCGTACAATGTACTCTTCGGCAATTTGAATCGCGGAGCATGTTTTTCCCGCACCCGTTCCATGAACCATAAGAAGGTTTCTGACGGGAGAATCAGGGCTTAGGACTCGTCGTAGAAATCGCTGGACAGGTTGTAACTGGAAGTCTGTGGATGCACGAGAACACTGTTGTTCCCGCATCGATTTAAGAGCTTCTAGACTCGCAGTAGGCAGAGACTGTGCTCGTGTCTCTGCTAACTCGGGAAACTTCGTGTTTACCGACATTACTATATGACCTGAAAAACGAATATTCTTAGTATACGCCTTTGAAATTCATCAAATGTCGGAAATCGAGTACTTCTCGTTTGAAGACCTAGACTTTCTACTTAAGCGTGATTGGTTTCTAACTCTGCAAGATATTCATGATTTACTAGGATACGCCGACGACGACACGTTCTGGAAGATTTACAGTGTTCGCCGCGAATATCCACAGCGTGTCCGTGAAATCGTGGCGCCGCTTGACTATGTTCACGACAAGCCATTGTTTAAGTTCACTGTTCGCGATCTAACTGACGGACACATCGAAGAGATGCAGAAAAAGGATAGGGCTGAATTGCGTGCGATGATGCAGCGTGAATGGGAACAGTATATGAAAAATATGCCTCCTCGTCCACCCGATTCTATTGATGAACGAATCAATGCTCAGCGCGAAGCAATTGAGGGTGTAGTGGAAGAGCTGCGTGAATACAAGGACGTTCGTAAATGCGGAGACCGAAAGAAACTTGCTGAGTTCGATAAGCGTATCGAGCAATTGTGGGCGCAGGAAGCTGCTCTGCAAACAATCAAGCAGAAAACGGAATCTGAATGGCTGGATAGACAAAGACTAAAGTTTGAAGCACGACTCTAAACAAATGAACCGTTGTTCGAATTGCAAGTGCAAAACACATATTCTATTGGAACACAACTGTGGACTGAAAGTATGTTTGAAATGCAAAGATCCCGACACTCATAAGTGTACCTTTGATTTCAAGTTAGTACAGAAATTTAGATTAGCTATGAACAATCCAGAAGTTAAAGCGAAAAAGCTTGAACATATATAATGATAAACCTTCTTGAATTAGGAGCTGCTGTTGTTGTTGTTGACTTTGTGACTGTACTGCTGTCCAAATTTTTCAATCTTGGTAAATCTCTTGATGCATGGTATGCTAAGTTCGGACTGCTCGCAATCCTTTCTGATTGCCTCATTATAGTTCTCGGTATCCAATTAGCACTACTAATTGACCCCAAAGCCGGAGTATTCCATCTTCTACTTATGGCCGTGTGTATTCAAATTTTTCACGATATGTGGTTTTACTTTTTTGTTGTTCAACCGTTACCTCGCGGCCAAAATGAAATTATTGATTTGTTCAAAGATTACTCTGCCGAAAACTCGTACAAGATTGTGATAGCCGATACTCTCATGGTTTCATCCACTGTATTGTTAGCACACTACTTCCAGAAACTCAACGAGCAAGTTGTCGCATTCGTTGGGCTACTGGGAACTTACGCTTTAACGTACATCATATACACACATTAAGAATGCCCGATCGGATTGCTATGTTTTTGTCCACGAAACCCCCGGTAGAATGTGAACGTTTACTAGCGAACGCTTCACACTATATCCATAATGCCGAACTTCTTCAACTACTTCAAGGATTCAGCTGTTTCAATCACAAAAAGAATATGAAATTTAAGAATCAGCTCATTATGTTTTCCGACATTCCGGGACTGAGCGAAGAAGTAGATGAATGGATGAGTTCCTGAACACGTAGAGTAAAGTAGACGTACAAATATAAGAATGGGACTTGGATTGTTTGGAACACCAATTTATCTCAATATCAAATGCCTAGTGTTCTCAGCATTTGTTATTGCCGTATGGTTTCTACCCCATCCTAAATTCTGGCAGCATTCTATCGTAGTAGGATTCCTGCTTGCTTCGCTAGCTTATGTTCTCTTAGCATGGTACGATTTCATCTTTGATTGCAATGACCAGTTGCGTCCAACCTTTTTAGGATGGTTAACAGGATGGGCCAAGCCGGCACGATACTCGAAAGAATTCAATGAACTCCCTCTGAAATTCAAAAAGGTTGTTCGGGCAGTAGATATTGTTGTTCTAGTTGTGCTGCTTGGACTAGCGTTTAGCCCATATGTTTTAAAATGATAAATATAAATGTCCGGCCCAGCACCCATTCCCACGACACAACCCACTGATTCGGCGACCGCACCTCCCCCTACCGGTTCCGCACCTACACCGGGCGCAGGGTTCAGTATGCCGTCTATATCGTCCTTAGGTTCGACTGCGAATGTGGGAATGTTGATTCTTTGGGGTATTATCGCCCTACTTCCGTGGTTTCTCGTTTCGTACGGTGCCGCGAAACTATCTTTCGCAAAGTATGGGTCATACGGATGGTCAATCTTGGACTTCTTCTTTGCTGGATTCTATTACCCCTTTTACGCCTGGTTCTTGAATGAACCTTCGCAACCTGCTGGATTTATGGGAGGTCGTCGTTCGCGATACTAACTCCAGTCTACTTCAATCACAAACGCTCCACCACCTGAACAATTCGCAAACTCTCCTTTATGCGTGATACGAATATCGGGATAAGTAAGACGTACCTGACTTACCACCGATTCAATCATATCCAACTTGAATCCCGAACCACCAGCAGCATTCCATCGATATGTGCTTTCACCAGCTTTGGCGCGCTGGATGATTGAGACAGTTATCAGACGAACAGCTTGGTCAACTAACAATACATCGCGTTCCGCAATCGCTTCATCTCGCATACGTTGAAGCTGAACTTTCGTTGTCTGCATTTTACTTGTGTAAAAAGGGGGTTATTTCAAATCCCTTTTTAACGTTGGTACTTCAAGGAAAAATTGGGTTTTCACCCGTTATTTTGTTTTTGTTTTGGTTTAGATGTTGAGCCAAACGCCCAGCTTGCGCGCCTCCAGTTGAAGGCGCAGTCTCTCGTGGTTTAGCCACAGTTGTTCAGCATCTACTGTCTCAGGGAACTCGCGCTCCTTGTAGTCGTAGTAGTACTCCTCACCCATACCCTTGTTGCAGCTACGGCATGTAGGCAACAGGTTCTTCACCTCATGCCGTCCACCACGCTTCACCGAAATGATGTGCGCGGCATTCCAGCCGTTCTTCTTGACGCGGCTAATAAGCGTTGTCTCGCAGCAGCTGCACGTTGCAACATCAGCGTTACCGTTGATGCGCTTCCACGATGCATCGCGCATCCGTGGCGGAAGATTAATCCGCTTGCCGTTCTTGTCCTTGCTAGGCATGGACTTCACACGGAACCGCTTCGCTCGCGGCTTCTTGGTGCTAGTCTTGGTGCGAACATTGTTCTTCTTGCTGACGTACTTGGTCATCTTACACACGATAAGTAAACTTCAATCGTGCATACTGTCTAGTTTCTTAACAAAACCAATTTCGTTTTTCAAGGAAAAATTGGGTTTTCACCCGTTATTTTGTTTTTGTTTTAGTCCGTATGGACTTCAGTAGGCTCATCATCTATTCCTCGGAGACTCTGCTCCATCTTAACGCGGGCAGCAGTTGCTTTCTCGAGATCTAGAGTGTGGTGCTGTGCGTACCCCCACAGGGAATACGCAACCTCGCTAATCTCCTCGTCGGTCAAACGACCAGCTGGGAGAACAGCTTTGAGTGCACCAGCAACCCATGTCCGATCTTCGCCAAAGAAAGTTTCCACGAACTTCGGTAAATTCCAATTCCACTCATACTCCTTGAAGAACTTATCAAGGTTCGAGTAGTGATTCTTCCACCATGCTGACATTTTGTTGTTAATGTCGTCGATGAGTTAAAAATTGGACTTTTTAATTCCGTTTTTAGGATGTATAATTTTTCCTCATACACTTCTTACCGTATCTTTATAATCCAATGAATTTCCAGGGATTGTATCCGTACGTGCTCTCAACCCCAACATGAGAAATAGCGTGGACACCTACCGCGATTGATAGAATGAGAACTAGGACTACAAGTTGTAGAGGAGGAAGACGACGAAGCAAATTGAAGTTCATGGCGATAAGAACTGCTCCAACAAGTAAAAGACCTCCGTTCAACGTATGCGCCATAATTGACGGGATAGTGAATAGCTTGTCCATCTACAGTTATAATTCTAAGCGTCTACTTTGTTTCAATTATGTGCGGCAAGTGTCGTTTCGTGTACTTTAACAAATCCTTCTTTGCTACCGAGTAGTATTTGCGGTACGATTCAATTACGTCTGAGGATTTGTATTCGTCGGGCATAGCAGGTGTAGGGTCACTGAGCCACCGAGTTTCTTTCAAATCGGGAGGTAGATTCTGTTCTAACCATTCCAAATGTTCCAAACAAGCGTGTGGTTTCTTTGGCGAGAATCGAAACGAGTGTTCCAAGACAAGGTCCTTGGCTAACGCAATCAACCAAGAATAATGAGCTAAACTAGCACGAGTCCACAAAGCAGACGGATGGTTCTTATGCGTTGAGCGGTATCCTCGGTTACCAGTAGAAGCACACACAGGCGCAGAAATCTGAATCGTGTGTGTGCCGCCGTTCTCGTGATGAGCAGTGTAAAGTAATTGCGTAGATTCCAGTATCATTTTCACAACATGCTTGTCGCAGTGCCATCGCGCACACTGCCTTGTTCGGCGACTCAAGAAGAAGATATTCATTTCTAGTATGTGAAAAGGTAATACCACAGCTAATTGTTTTCGTTTTTAAGTTGGTTAAGACCAGTCAATAGTGATAGAGTGAACAGGATAGTTCGGAATAGCATCTTTTCCTACATTAACGGTATGGTACACCTTACTGTCTGGAAACAGTTCCGCTAACTTTGCAACTATATCTTTGGCTAAGCATACTGCATGTATCGCATCTTCGCCCGAATCAAGAGAATATGTAAGCTTTGTCTTATCAACAATATGTCTAGGTGCACGACCACTTAAAACACTATATTTATAATGCGTTGAATCCGTATAATTATCAGCATAGTTTGGGTCACGTAAGATACGGCGGACTTCACGATGTATTAGACAAGTGAATCGCCAAATATACTTCTTTTTTTCAATAGAAGCTTGATCTTGCGACACTGCTTTCTGTATTGTATTTTTGTATATAGGCACTACCATATTCTTTCGCGGACGTTCTACCGCATATAGTGTGATAGGATTCATCTTTGATTGAAAAACGGGATATTCTCCCCGATTGTTTTCGTTTTTATATACGTTTTAACTCATCGTTTTAGAAATATTTTCAAACTCTGCCATAAGTTTTTCCTTTGTGGTGAATGCAGAGTAGTGAGTCACCTTATAAATCTTATACTTATCCTTCAGATTCCTCCGAAGTATCTTGTAACAATCAGAACCAAATGCGACGATGACCGGATCTGTTGATCCAATATCACCAAGTTCCTCTTCGAATTTTACAACGTTGTCTTTCTCGAAGTCTTTGTTCGCCGACAGGTACTTCATGAGTTTTCCAGAATTCTTCTGCTCAAAATCTTTTATTATATCGGTCATATATGCTCCCTCGAACACCGAGTTCTTAATAGCATGTCTGATCTTGTAATCCTGAGCAGATGAAGTTGTAGGGTGAAAGTTTCCAAACACCCTATCAATTCGCTTTGATATGTTCAAACCAACAAGCACAAAATTCGGATTAAGTTTATGTAGTATTGAAGGGTCTTCAAAGAATGATATGTCATCCATTCCTGATTTCTCTCTGTCCGTCTTATCGGCATATATTGCCCACGATGACATGTTACCGTATTTTATCTTGATTCGGTCGTATAACTCAGATGCTATAGGCATGTTATTTGGTAATACGTTCATTAGAATGATTACCATTCCACTATAAATTCGTTTTTAGTAAGTAATGAAGACGAGGAAGAACTTCAAGATGCCGCGGAAGTTCGGGAAGGCACACTGCTTGAAAAAGACGTGCAAGAAAATGGGATTTACGGAAAAGGCATCGTGTCGTCCGTACAAGAATTGCTATAAGAAGAAGTGAGTGAGTTTACTCATAATATTTCTGAATATGTTTATTGACTTCCCAATGGTATCCCCATCGTCCCAGCACAATTTTCTGGGACGGCGGACGGTAGAAGAATCTAAATATCCTGATTAACATCCTATAATTGAAAAATGGGCTATTCGCCCTAAGTGTTTTCGTTTTCAAGTTTAGACCTACTAGACGGATATAATTTAATGGTGTTCAAGTACATTGACGAGTGGGTAGATGAATACAAAACCAAACATACAACGCAAGTTGAAATTTCTCATGATGGAATATACCTAACTGTTGAAAAAGATAACTTCATTGAAAAAACATACGTTCCAAGTTTTCATATGTCTGATATTAGAGTCATGCAAACTTTCAGAGGTGATATATACACGTCATATAATAGTCGTCGTCTAAGTTCAGAAGCATATGACCATATTATGGAATATTTTTTTCCTATTCCTGATATTTTTCAGGGCGCACAGATCTTGACGTTGTCTGACAAGATTATAACCGTGTGGGGAGAAGGAATGGAAGTTCGGAACACATCACCTGTTCAAAATGATAACTATCATGTAGGCATTCCTATCCGATATTTCCTGAGTAAGCAGATCATGAACTCTATTACGTGTCGGAAAGATTACGTGAAAAAAGGGTGTTGGAGTATTCATCTAGTGAATACTAACTTTCCAACCCTACTTTTTACAAACGAGGACGAATATGATAAGACATACAAATGTATAATTAAGAATTTCTTGACACCAAAGGAAACTAGTATTCTAGATCCACCCGAAGCTATCATCTAACGCCAGTGCGAAATTGTACCGCAGTGCGCGAGTTTCCATTGAATTCAGCTCTTCACGAAGTTTTAGTCCTTCAGTCTTTTCCTCGTTTTTAGTCACACACTCTTCTGCGAATTCAACTGGTCCCTTCTTCCATTCATAGACATGTTTGGAAATAAGAGCTTCTCGCAACTTGTCAGCGGACATAAATGGACGCATAGTCTTGCCTGACCTGATCAAAGGAAACTTAGGATCGGTATTGAACTGTTTCATCAAAGCTGAAATGTAGTTGTTAGCTACTAGAACTGGATCCTGCCTCCAAGGAATAGATTTGGTGGTGTTAATGAGCTTGAAGTAATCAATGATTTCATCTTCGTTCCCAAACTGTTTTGCCGCAACAATGATACTGAAGTCCACAGCAGTTGAATGTTGAAAGTATTCTTTAAGAAGGTAGTGTCTGTGCTGACCGTCAATAATGTACTTGGCAACGACTTCATCATCTTCTTTTACGAATGCAATTCGGAAAGGGTTGGAATTCAGAAGTGCGATATTTCCCTTAATACCTTCACGAATACGATCCACATGTGTCATATCAATGACGCGATTACCTTTCCATACGGGAACGTTAGATAACCATTTTGCATTTACGACACGATACAGCGATCCGTCTGTAGATCTGAATAAGTCTGTCATCCTAATTGAAAAACGGGCTATTCGCCCTAAGTAGATTCGTTTTTAGTTTTACTTCTTTACAAACTTGTTCTTGAACTCAACAAGCTCAGTGAGCTTACTGTTGATTTCGCCAAGAATCTTCATGAGATCTCCGACATCCGCCTTCTTCTTGCGCATATCCTTCTCATTCGTATTCTCCTCATGGAGAAAGATCGCGTTCTCAATCTCACCTGTACTCAGCCCGGTCTTCTTTACAATTTCTTCCATTGGCAACTTGTGTTTGAAATGAAATTCTGCGGCAATCGTACACAGACGTGACCGAATGCCACCGATAGTGCGTTCATGGTGAGATGCAAGATCTTTAATAGTTTGACCGTCGGCAATTGCCTTCAGAAGGTCAATCATTTCTTCATTAGTCCAAGCCTGACCCATACGGGCAGGGTACTTTTCTGGGTTCACTATTGCCATTGCCTTGAACTTATCGCTCATCTTCGTTAATTGAAAAGGGATAGGTTATCTCTAACCAAATCCGTTTTTTTGGGTTCATTCACTCCTTGCGTTTCTTTGCACGTTCCTCCTCTTCCAATATCTTTTGATAAGCTTCTTGTTTTAGTCCCTTGCGGTAAGTATACACAAGATTACGAAAATAAGATACATGAGAATGAAACTTTGAAATCGCTTCACTATTACAATCCCACCCAGGAACAGTACACGCATTAAACTTGGAGTTCATAATACTCGTGACAAGCGGATCCTTCATATATTTGTTGTAAATTTCAGCCGAGATCTTATCTGCAGTTATGGAATCATATATCTTCATCTGCGAGTAGTTGTTTAGTTCGGAAAGAATTTCATCTGCTCTGTGGTTAATTTCAGTATCAATAGGAATCGTCTCCAGAAATTTGGAATGTTCATACATAGATTGATAGCTGATATTACGAGTATTCTGTTGTGCTTGAACAACTGGGTCTGGTAAAAGACTCATCTTCGTTAATTGAAAAAGGATAAGTTATCTCTAACCAAATCCGTTTTCATATTCATTTCACTCCTTGCGTTTCTTATATATAACGATTGTGTCGGCATCATATGCTACAAATGACTCGGGTAGAATCATCACGGCTGCAACAAGGTCATGTTCATTTTGAAACTCGCGACTCTTGAACTCATCAAGCAAACAATTGCCTTGAATCAGAGGTTTCGCAGTATCCACGAGAACGTTGTACGGTTCATGCAGAAGTTTCTTGATATCGTTCACAGCGTAATCGCCCATGAAATAATAAGAAACCAACTTAGCATCCGAATCGTAAAATCCAAAAGCAGTTTGGCCACCCATCTTGTTAAGTTAAAAATGGGTTATTCACCCTTTTTAAATTCGTTTTTTGGTTTATGGTACTGTGCTGTAAAATTTACGCTCAATTTTCTTCGAGCGCTCCTTTATTGTTGTAAAGTAGTCAAGTGGTTGCGACTTCAAGTCATCAATCATCTTCAGCCAAGGAAGTCGTCGCGACATTCCTTTGAACATCGGATCAGTCTCACAGTACTTCTCCTCGACCTTATCGAGCAAGTAGCACAAACGTTTGAAATTCGCATCGCGGAATTTCTTCCACTCGTCCTTAAGACGTTGCTTTTCATCGGAAAATGTCTTGATGTTCATGTCGAACATTTCATTATACTCTTTCAAGGCCATCTTGGGGTAGTTAACCCTTTTTGCAAGACGGTAAAGCTCTATAATTCGACACCTCTCGTTATTTTGATAATTGTTCATCACCGTGTCGTGTGCTACTAAAAGCGCATCCACTTCAGCTTGAAACGAATTAATGAGATGGACGTAATCTACCGATGGAACGTCAAAGGTGACCTTTCGTTCGGACGACATATTATCCATTACAATTGAAAAATGGGTTATTAACCCTTTTAATTTCGTTTTTATTTTTTGGTTTAGTTTGACCGTTCAGCGCCCGTTGTAAACAACCAGCTGCCTGTCCTCGTTGAAGTAAAGTCCTTGGCTGCGAAATTCAGAGCAGAACTCCATGTCCATATTGCGAACTTTGCCCATAGCAATCCATTCGCACAGCCATTCCAAATGTTCCATCTCGTCTTCGTACATCTCATCGAGACACTTCTGATTCCACTCTACAAACTTGTCGTAGCTGAATCGGAAGTGAACGTAGTGGTCTGCTGTCTCGCATTCCCACTTGTTAAACGCCGCTCTGTACTCCTCCTTGGTCATCTTTGCAACCTCTTCTTGCGAATACGGAAACACCGGCTTATAGCTCAGCATCGTTTCATACCGATCGGGATGAAGGTCAGTCATACGACCAAACTCTTCTTCACACGGAATCAGCTTCATAGCCTTAGCCTTTGCCTTTTCGCGGTCATAGTCACCCATCTTGATGCAATAAGTAAACTTCAATCGCACACTACCAGACTTCTTTACTAAACCAATTTCGTTTTTATAAATCAGTTAAACGACCAGGCCTGGTAGTGGCTCTTGTATCCGCTTTTTACACACTTTCCAATCTTGTCCCACGAAGTCTCGTTCCCTTCATACAACATATCGACTTTATCGGTCAAGGTCCATCCACGTTCCCTGATAAGGAAATTCATCATGTTCCACACGTTTTCTAATCCAGTGTCCTCAATGACTTTTAGAGTATGGTTCACGAGAACGTATCTAAACCCCATCTTGTTATTTTTGAAAGAAAAATTGGACTTGTTGTTCACAAATCCGTTTTAGTTTAATTTAGTTACCACTCGACGCAAATGTTCCTGCTACGATTGTAGCCGTCATTCACATTGCTAATTACGATGTTAAAGTCAGGAAACAGTACCACAAGCTCGTCGCGAATACTAGTCGCAAGATCATCAATATTAATATATTCATGATCAAGCATGTTGGAAATGGTGTGATAGAATTCACTGTTTGAACGCTCTACTGCCGCCTTGATGGCTTCGTAGTAAATCGTCTCCACCGAATCCTTCACAAACTTCCGCGCCTTGGTAGTCGCATACGCCTTGCGCTGAAACTCCATATCGGAACGTGTGAAAGGTGTAAGGGACATCCTAGTAGTAGTAGTATATGAAAAATGGGTTATTCACCCTTTTCAAATCCGTTTTTGTTTTTAGTTTATTAAGGCACACTGCGCCATCCCACAACCACATTACGACCACGGTCATATGTGTAGTTCACAACTTGAATATGGACTCCAAAGTCGGGAAACAGTACCACCAGCTCGTCGCGGATAGCCTCCGCAACACTCTGAACATTATTGAACATTCCCCCAGGAATGATGTGGACGTACGAAGTCACATTCGTCTCAACTGCATGCTTCCGCACAGCATAGTAAATCTTCTCTACTGCATTGCTAACGTACTCCCGCGCCTTGGCGGTCTTAAACGCTTCGCGCTGAAACTCCATATCGGAACGTGTGAAAGGTGTTAGGGACATCCTAGTAGTAATCGTAAACTGTATGAAAAATGGGTTATTCACCCTTTTCAAATCCGTTTTTATCTAGTCTCCAACGATACGCATCATTGTTTCAACAACAATGTAGTGTGGAATCGAAATATAAACTGTTTCACTAATAAACTTCGTACGTTCAAATGAAATTATTACATGCGTAGAATGTTCTCCGTACCCATCATGAATTTTATCTTCAATTTGTTCCTTCGTTATGCCGAAAACCGCATCCAAATAAATCTTGTCTGCTGCTGTAAGTTCAAAGAGTACATCTTTGACTACACCATCCAGTGTATTGTTAAAGAACTCAATAGTCTCTCCATCCGTCACACGAATCTTTGTCTGAAATACGTCTTGCATTCCACTGTAATTAGCACTAATCTACTCTTCACACGCTTTTTCAAATCAAATCCGTTTTGATTCATTTACATCCTCTCGACTTATTGCGCGGATCATGGTTAACACAGAAAGAATGTTTTTGTGCTGAAGGAAGGTCACATGAGGGAATAAAACATTTGAACATAACGGGTGCTGAAATTGTGATATCAGAAACCGGCTTGCTACTAGAACAACCCATGACGTATATCGTGTTATCGTTTACTCGCGTTTTATCCGTTTTATAGATAGTCGTCTACACTAAATTTTATGTTCGAGGGGGATAAGGGACATGTTCCTTCCACAGGTCATAAAAGACCAACTCCCCGATGATATTGTTAACCTTATATTAGCCTTTCTGCCTAAGAAACGAAGGAAAACACATATTAGTCCTTCCTTGCAACGTGAACTGGAAAGACTCCAGAAGCTCACATTAAAAGGTAAGACGGGAATGTATTTGCGAGAATTTGATAATTTTTCAATAGATTAGTTCACAGTTATACACACTAGAACGTAAGACCTTATCCTGAAACTCCGCACGCTTCGAACATTAGCCAAAAATTGTAGAGGAACTGCATTGTAGTTTATCGGAACTTTCAGAAACACAAAGGATGGGCGATACGGTCCACTCAGAATATCTTCAAGCCAGTCATCTAACCGTGTTGCCCCTAAATACAGGTCAATACTGTTCTGCTTTTTGTATTCTGGTCCTCCCCATGGAGGGTCTACGTACAAAACATCGCTTGCCCACTTGTAAATCTCAATACAGTTTCCCAAATACAAAGAAACATTTGTTAACCCAAACACGTTGACGTTATTCTTCAGTGCTTCAAAGTTTGTTTTTGAATATTCAATACTGTGTACTTCTCGAAAATTCAAAGCAAAATTTATGGTGTCTCCTCCAACACACGCTGTTGCATCAGTAAGACTCTTTGTTTCTAGTTGACCAACAACAGAAGATACCACATACAAAATATGCTCCCCATCTCTTCGTCGCGTTATGCTGTACTCTCCTTCTTCGGTTAATTGGAGCTGATTGTAGTTTATTCCTTCTTTTTTAGGAAACGCGTCCTCCATTATATCGATTACTTCATTCCATGTAAGTAAAAATGCCCGCAACTGCGGGACTTAGTAATTATTTCATAGATATCCAATCAACCATCATCTCCGACGTAGAACTTTTCACCACAGACAGTGCACTTCTTAATAAGAGCACCACCCTTCGTTGGCTTGCCGCAGCAGAAATTCATGGTATGTTGTAGATTGATTATCGGAAACTATGAAACCCATACTCTTCAATAAATAATTTTCGTTTTCAAATCCTTGCTATGACCAGACGAACACAGCGTTCTATGCGCTCGTCATCTATCAAATCAGATGCTCCCAGATATGTTATGTGCTGAGCTTTCCAATCATCAAGTACGGAAAACCATTCTTGCAAGGTATTCACTGTAGGTAACCCAATCCATTCAGGCCAAGGCCATTCCCAAATAGTAATGCGTTTTGTTTTTTTAACAACGAATCCAAATCGATGTCCATTATCATAACACTGATTCACTGCTCGAGGCCATTCGCGTTTTTTATCACCGTGTTCCGGAATTGTTAATGTTAATTCGCCCTTCCTTAAAGAACTTTGTTCCTCCATTATTCCTACGATTGTTCGTTTTTGTGCATTGGAAGCATACGTTGTAGTACATATCTTCTGGTTTCCTCATTTCAAAACATCGCTCACACACTTCCATTATAAAAATGGAATTATTTTGATTACCAAGTATGCTATCTCAGGACGACGGTCCTAGCAGAACGACGGTTCTGTGTTTCTGGGGGGCGAAAGTTCACACACTCTGTGCGATTCGAAAGGCGCGGAGAGACCAAACGGGGTAGAACATTATGAAAACGGCAGTTTTACACACGGGATAGCGGAGGAAGGAGCTATTCTGGGTCAGTGAAGAAGTAGAGTGTTTGCTCTATTTTTTCATTTACCATATACGAAACGTTGAAACAAAAAAGTTTTGTATTTCTTTTTTGTGTTTTTTATTGTTGTATTCGCTTTTGGTTTTGTTCATCCCGAGATGCGTCAACCGTAGTGTGGGCACTTCATTTCCATCCCCACTCGACAGCTTTTGTCTCGTCTTCAGCCATTCGGCTCTCAAACTCCGCACAGAACTGCGCAGGGCAGCTTGCGCACGGCAGGATACGATACGTACCCTTCCGCAGCGGATGCTCAACAACAGGTCGCCGCTTGCGACCGCCGTTAGAATTGTGCGTTGTCCAGTCGTCAAACTGGTGTCCGCACTCGCTGCAAGATTTGCAGCCATAGCTGAGCACATTGTAGCCCGCTATCATAGCTTTCCAAAACACCTCATCCTCGCGGACATAGATGTGGATAGCTCCGTCGACTTCTTCATCCTCCGGAGTTTCCTCCAGCGAATAGGTGAAGCCACCCTTCGTCAACAACTTAATGGTATGCGCAGCGCGCTCTACCAGTACCTCGACGTCAACTCCTACTAGGTCAAGCCGCAGCTTGCGCCATAAGTAGTTCGAATCACCAGACTTGTCGGCAACGCTGCCGATTATGTCCCAGTGACTATCTATCTTCACGTTCGGAATCATCTTGTCTTGTTTTTTTGAACTTGGCTGAGAGGTCTACACCACACCGGAATTACGTAGACTTGAGCGAGAGGTTCAAAGTGGGGACTTGGTTGCGTTAATTGCTTTCAAGTGTGTTTTCGTTGTAACCCCACAATAGAAACCCCGTCTTCTCCTCAAAGAATCCGTTTTTATTTTCATGGTTTTCGGCACGTGTTTGTACCTCATGAGAAAGTTGGGATAAATCGTTCAAATGTATCTAAAAAGGGTGAAAGATAAACTGGTTTTATTT
>Ga0208738_1000010_pt1 | contig 62892 bp, 76 predicted proteins | sample CryBogCBE21Jul09_FD_184561 | JGI IMG/M metagenome (GOLD analysis project Ga0208738, IMG submission 184561) | Freshwater microbial communities from Crystal Bog, Wisconsin, USA - CBE21Jul09 (SPAdes) | ecosystem: Environmental > Aquatic > Freshwater > Lake | place: Crystal Bog, Wisconsin, USA... | reverse complement strand
TCTGTAAACATAATACTTAGTTCTTGTTCTTCACCGCCTAGTTTTAATAGACTAGGATCTTTTTGTAATTTAGCAACTAGATCTGGACTTAGGTATGTGCCAAACTGTTTCTTAATTTGTTGTTTTTGTAGGAACTCACTTACAAACTTGGCAGTGTAGGCGTGAGCATACACCAAAGTACTCCCGCAAATAAACCAAGTAATATCGATGAGGTAATGTTGGGAGGCGTAAACATGTAACACAATAAAATGACAAACGCCAAGTATGCCAATAACAGGAATAAATCCATAAGTCCACCTTGAAATAAAAACTAAAATAATGCCAAATACCAACAAGGCAGCTAATTCTGCCATGTCAGCCCAATCAGGTCTTTGAATAGTAGTGCCAGTGAGCATGGTGCCCAATGTTGCGGCCTGTAGGTATTGTGGCCACACTTCACCCTTGGCTGTGGCAACAGGATTAGCTAACCCTGCGGCGCTCAATCCCACAATAACAATACCTTTATTAAAGGATTTTGGTAGGTCAACCAAAGAATACTCTTTAGGAGTAGAACTCCAATCTATCCAAACACGACTCAACCCATCTGTATTAATTCTATTAAGTTTAGGAACACGTAATGCTTCCACACCAGCATCGCCTATTTTAACCTGTATACGACCATCGCCGGCAGCCACACGAAGTGTTTCCATGGCCAAACTAGGATACAGTTGATCGCCCACCATAATAACCAACGGCATACGGCGAACAACACCATCTATTTCTGGAAATGTGTTTACAATACCAACACCTGCGGCAACACTACTTTGTGGTTCTACATTGGATATTAATCCTGGATAAACAACCACCTTGCCTTCAGGATCTTGACCAATTTTCTGTACAGGACTACCGTGACTTTCATTTTTGGTTTTCTGTCCAGCAATGGCAGGCAAAACAGTTGGAAATTGTTCCATAGCTCGACCTAACACAGCATCCTGTTTGAATCGATCTTTTTCAGGCATCAATACATTGAACACAACCAGCCCAGCATCATGAGCATATAGATCTTTAATTATGTTAGCGTAGTAATCTCTAGGAAATGGAAATTGTCCTAATTTGTCTAAACTCGCTTCGTCTATGTTTACAACACTGACTGGAATATCTACTTGGGGTTGGCTAGTTACCAACTGGTCAAAATAACGGAGTCTTACACTTTCAACGAAACTAGGATCGTAAAACCGAACGGCTAGCAAGATGAATAATGTCACCAGTGCTAACCATGGATTAAGTAATATTTTTTTCATGTTCATATTTATTTTATCTTTATTAGGTTGTCTCTGAAGATTTCCCAAGCACGATCCCAACTCCAGCGTAAGCTACCTTGATAAACCTGCTCTCTGTTTAATCTTAAACAGGCACTTACTGCTGTTCTAAGATCTCCATTCATGACGCCAGTAATATTTTGATCAATAACATCCATGGGACCTTGACAAGGGTATGCCGCCACAGGAGTTCCACAGGCCATAGATTCAATCATTACTATGCCAAATGTTTCCCAACGGCTGGGAAATACAAATACGTCGGCATTGGCATAATACCTAGCCAATGCTACTCCGGTTTTAAAACCCACAAAATGTACATCTGGATATCGTTTCTTATAGGTAGCCAACATTGGGCCGTCGCCTACCATGATTTTAGTATAACCTGGATAGTCTAACTCAAAAAACTTTTCTAGATTCTTTTCTTTGCTAACACGACTAACGCACAACAAGTATCGAGGATCAGTTGGCATTCTCAAATCAGGTTTAAACACACTTCGATCAACTCCCCGTGTCCAAGGAATGACTTCGCCATCAAACCCATGAGACCTTAGCTCATGAACCATACTGTCTGTGGTGGTTAAAACTTTGCCACTATGTTTATGAAACCATTTAACAAATCTCCAAGTCCATGACTCAGGTATGCCAAATAGTTTTTTAAGTCCTTCAGGGAATTTAGTATGATAAGCAGTATTGTGCCTAACACCAAGTTTTGCAAGATATGCTCGAGCCCACAGACCCAAAGGACCCTCTGTGGCGACGTGGATATAATCCGAATCAAACGCCGCAATCTTCTTGCCCATGTTCCTGGGATAGCTAAGTTTGACTTCGTTGTAGCCAGGGCAATCAATATAGCTGAACCACCCGGGATGCAGATAATCAACAGTATAACCATCCCGTATCGCACATGCCTCAATATTCTTGTACGTAGTGACAACGCCATTAATTTGATCAGGAAGATTATCCGTTATTATCAGTATTTTCTTTGTCATTCAAGGTTGTCCAAGTTACTATTTCCCAACGACCATCGTGATGTTCTACAAGTGCTGTCATTGATTCAACCCAATCGCCGTCGTTCATGTAAATGATGCCATTTATTTCTTTTATTTCGGCCGAGTGTATGTGTCCTACTATTACTCCGTCAAAGCCACGTTTCTTACAGTATGCGGCTATGTTGCGTTCAAATTGGAAAACAAAATCGGCGGCTTTTTTTACTCTATGTTTAAGAAACTTGCTCAAACTCCAGTAGCCTAATCCTAGGTTATGTCTCAATGCGTTGAACTTACTGTTTAAGTCTAACACAAAATCATACATCTTGTCACCCAAAAATGCTAACCATGGAGCCAATTTGGTAATGCCATCGAACAAATCACCATGTGTTACTAGATAGTGTTTGCCATCTACGCCAATGTGTTCAGTTTGATTATGTACTTCAACCATACCAAACCCCAAACCATAGGGTATTAAAGGGCGCAGGAATTCATCGTGATTGCCGGCTACATATACAACTCTAGTACCACGTTTGGCATGACCAAGTATACGGCGTACTACATTACTGTGACTTTGTTTCCATCGCCATTTGTTTTGTTGTATTTTCCAAGCATCTATGATGTCCCCTACTAGGTATAGAGTTTCACAGGTGTTGTGTTTGAGAAAGTTGTTGAGTTCATCCGCTTTACAATCACGGGTTCCAAGGTGAACATCACTGATAAAAATACTGCGATAAGTTTTGGACTTCATAAATCTATTTATCGCAGTATGAATTGTATCAACATTACAATTATTTTACAGCGTGTGTATCTTTGCCTTCAAGGCTTTTCTTTAACAATTTTAACCAAAATTTCTTGACCTTTTCCATATTGTGTTGTAGTTCGGCCTTGTTCAACTTCATAATTAATTTTTTAACTTTCATATCAGACTCCTTAAAGGGTAGAAAAGACCACTTGGTGGTCCAGTGCTAGTTACGGGTTCTAGCGACACCCTATTTTGTGCCCGCACTTTATTTATCTAGTTTTAGCATTTCCAGATATAAATTTTATCTTGTTTCTTTTTGCCTTTCTTCAAGGCATTGGCTTTTTGTCCCATTTGTTGTAGCAGATCCTCTTCATCATCACAGGGTTGTAATCCATGCTTCAAAGCATCAGCATACATTTTTGGGCTAATATTAAAACAAACATGCCCGCCTGGCTGTATATGGTCCACACACTTTTGCCATAACGGAATAAAGAATGTTTCGTAAAATGCTCGATCACTATCCCATTCTTTCATGTGTTCGTATACTTCTAAATTAATATACGGAGGGCTAGTCAGCACAAAGTCATATTCAATCTTACTGAAGTCTACATTTAGACAAGAATCCCAAATCATGTTTAATTTTGGTTTATTGACAACTTCAAACACTTCATTGTTAAATCCTGTTTCTTCTTCCAAGAAAGCAATCATGTCAGTGTATGCCTGCTTCATTTCCACGTTGGTATCTATGCCTGTATAGTTGATACCCAGACTCCAAGCACCCAACATTCTACCACCCCAACCAGCTGTGGGATCTAACACATTCTTGGCCTTGTACTTCTTGTAGAGATACTTTGATGTGGTGCTTTTGAACATGACCACACTACCCAAATTGATTCTAAAACATTCAAATATATTGCCAGCGGCTGTACGTCCGCCACGATTGCACGTCCGCCACGATTGCGTTGGCGTGTGTTGTCTATCAGTTTGGCCCACGCTGCACTGTCATTATAGATATCATAGATAGTTTTGCCATCCTGTCTACGACATTTTAATAGATTTTTAAATTGATAGTGATATAGGAATGGATTGCCAGCAAAGTTATTCTTATTGGTTGTGGCATCAAACTTGTTTAAATTTTCAAGATCACGTTGTAGTTGTTTAGTTGTAATCTGTTTGTGATTTTCCAAATCCTGTAGTGTCACAGAACTTAGATGAGCATTGATTGGCTTTAGTGGTTTTGTTGTCATAATACATATTGTAGCACATTTTCCTCGCATTGTCTACGATTTGGATGGGAGAAATAATCAGTCATTTCTTTTTTGCCGCCTTGGAAATGCTGTTTGCGAGATTTTTGAACCCACCCACGTCCAAATTTATCAATAGCTTTCATTTTATCATTATATTCTTTGACAACTTTGGCAATGGCTGCTTCCTGTTCATCCATTAATTTTTGTTCTTCTTCACTGATAACATCTTTACCTTGAAATATAGTTGTGGCATTATTGCTACCCGAAGACAAAATATAAATGGTATTTGGTTTGGGAGTATTATCATTCCACATAGGAGCCGATGATTTTTGCCCGCTTTTACATTCACTGGCAATAAACCTTCCGTCAAAATCTTTTATCAAAATATCTGGAAAACTTTGACTGCCGGCAGGTTGTAGTATATAAGTTCCATTAGGCATTCCAGCAGTGGCTTTTTTTAATTCAGTATCGTTACCTGTTTCTGCCCATTTAACCAAAAGGCCTTTTTTTAGATTTGGATAAGCAGATTTTTGAACTTCTGCAAATCCAGCACCTTTAATTTTTTCAGCAACTGCTTCTTCGTGACCAAAAGTTGCTCCGCCGCTTTTGTGGGATTCATTTTTAAAATAAGGCATTTTTAAAATAGACTCAAATGCGCTGTGTAATTGTGTACTCATGTTTTATATTATATACTCTAGAAATCAAATGTCAACGGTTTATACCTATAAATATTAACGATGAAACCCTCTATAGCTTTATTCATTCATCATCCTGAATGTAGTAAGGATTGCTGTGATGGCATGATTCAAGCACTCTCCCCTAAGTATAACATAACTTTATTTACAGAAGCAGAATGTTCCATTGACAAATTACAACCATTTGATATTGTGGCATTTCCTGGAGGTATAGGGGATTCTACAGAATCTTATAATAGATTTTTTAGGCGTCGTGCTCAGCAAGCAGTGGCTGATTATGTTGAACAAGGTGGTCGCTATTTGGGTGTATGTATGGGAGCATACTGGGCTGGATCCTACTATTTTGATATTTTAGATGGAGTAGACGCTGTACAGTACATTAAACAACCCACAGCTGATATACGTAGGCCCTACAGTACTGTGGCTCCAGTGACATGGATGGGCACTGATCAAGAAGCTTTCTTTTACGATGGTTGTACGTTTGTTGGTGATGATAGTAAGTTTACTACGATAGCTACCTACGCAAACAATCAGCCCATGGCTATCATTCAAAATAGGATTGGATTAATTGGATGCCATTTGGAAAGTACAAAACATTGGTATCAGAAACCACGCAAATATATCAGTAGCAAGTGGCATAACGGTCTACATCATCTATTACTATTAGATTTTGTTGACCATTTAATGGCAAAATAATTATTGAACTTTGTATTTGATATATTCTGTAATCAAATCGGCAACATCAACTCCGCAGTATTTTTCAAAACCGCTGAACCCTGGATTACTGTTAGCCTCACATACACGGAATCCACGTTTGTCAAACAACAGGTCAATACCTGCTATGGTTAAACCCAAAGCACGAGCAGTTTCACGGGCAATGTAATCAATTTCAGGACTAACTTCAAAACCTTGACCAGTACCACCATTAGTGATGTTGGCACGGAAATCTCCCTCAGGAGCAGTACGTTTCATAGCACCTGCAACCTTACCGCCTATTACTAGCACACGTAGATCTTCCCCTGGCTGATCACCTAGATATTCTTGGACTAAAAGAGTCTTTTTATTGCCTAAACTCTCAATAAATTCCACTAATTTCTTATAATCTTTCTTCTTTTCGCATAGATATACACCAGCACCATAACTGCCAGTAACTACTTTAACCACACAGGGATATCCAATATTTTCCGCAATAAGTTTTTCCTGTATGGGAAAACGTACCATCATGGTCTTGGGAATCGGTATCCCTTCACGACTCAGTATTTGGCTAGTCATCATTTTGTTTTTGGCAGTTTCAATTGGTGCGCTACCGTTGATTACAATTACACCTGCTTGTTCAAAATGTCTAAGTACAGCCAATTGGAACGGCAGTATGCCAGCACCTAATCTAACCAATACCAATTTGGGCAGTTCAACATCTTCGCCCTTGTATTTGATGCCCTTACGGATATCACGATCTACAACGATGTCAAAGTCATCGGGGTGACAGACTCTTACCGCTATGCTCTTAGCGGCGAAACTTTCTAGCAATCGGCTGGTTTCGTAATCAGTTTCTGCTTGTTTGGTAATAATGATGACACTCACGGAAGACCCCTAGGTTATGTGCGTATATTTATACTATATTATAAACTAAACAGATTACAAATCAATTACCTTGGTGTATTGACACGCTACATCCAGCAGGGTTTGAGCAAGTTTGTTGTAGTATGTAACTTTGACTGGTAGCACCAGTTTGCGTCACATTAACATTATTAGCACCACCAGCATTGGTTAGGTTTAACAATGAACTCATTGGGGCAGAGCCGCTCTGTGTGACACTGGCCACGTTGCTAGCACCATATAGATTTATACTGCTTACATTGTTGTTACCAGTTTGGCTTACAGTCAACGCATTGCCGCCACCATTGATTAGATTAAAACTTTGGTTATTGTTGCCTGTTTGTACAACAGTTGTAGGATTGCTATTACCTGTAATACTGGCCACGGTAGTATTATTATTGCCAATCTGCTGTGTTGTTACTGTATTATTATTTCCTAATATGGTAATCCCTACTGTATTAGAATTGCTGGCTGTGCTTTGGCTAGGAACACCCAAACTATTGATGGTGTATCCTTGTGCAGCGTTTAGATTATTGCCTTCTCCGTTAACATACATTTCGATTAAATTGCCCTGTCCATATTGGCTAGCGGTCAGTACGTTGCTATAACTTCCGCTAGTTTGGTTAATGTAAACAGCGTTAGTAGTAGAACCAGCATAGGGATTGGTCATGCTATTATTGATAGTAGCAGGCGTTATACTATAGGTATAAGTCGTAGTCTGTGTTGATGTAGGGGTGCCGTTGGTAGTTGTGGTGCTACCATCACTGTAGGTGTTGGTAGTGACAGGAGTCACCGTAGTTGTAGTTATTGTGGGAGTAGTAACTCCTACAACAGAGTATGTATAATTGCTGGTATTCACTCCAGATACCACTATATTAGGCAAATGTATGGTATCATTTACTCCAGTTATAGTGCCTGTACTGGATGATGTAGTAGTTTGATTAGTAGTACTTGAACTCACTAATGTTGGAGTATTATTAGTTCCTCCTCCGCTTTGCCCTGCTGACAATGGAGTTGAAGAAAAGTTAGATGAAAAACTATTTGTCTGCGATATTGTGGGATTTTGGGTTCCTGAAAATGTAACACCTTGCCCACTCAATCCCAAATTGCCACTTAGTAGAGTTCCATTATAATTATCGTTGGTAAAGAAAAAGTAATTACGCCCTGTATTATCGCTGCCTTCTACCACAATACGTCCTGTGCCTAACGTCTGTGCAATAGTACCGTCACTATTATATAATATCATGGTCCAAGGATTTCTAGAACTATCACTGCCTGTATTTTGTATGAATCCTATATATTGACCTGACCCGATATAAGTAGGACTGCCGCTTTCGTAAGTTATCCCTGGGCTAGTACTATATATAGTACAAGAGTTAGAACTCAAACAACTGCCAGTATCCCATTGCGTGTCGGCCACTTGACTTGCGCCAAATTGAATACCACTCAATCCAGATGACGACCCGTTACCAGAAATGGTTGTTCCCCCGCCATTACTTGGGGGCGGAGGAGAGGGAGGAGGAGCACCACCCACTCCTTGTCCATCAGAAGGAGTTGACATTGAGCTAAATCCCGATGAACTAGGTGGGGTACATGTGAAGATACTTTGTCCAGAATTACACTGCCCGGCATAAGTGCCTAATCTTATACTAGAAGTATTTTCAGCACCTGATGTACTCAATGCTTGGAAACTAACGGTATATGTAACTCCGGCAGTTACATTAATAGCTTGATAGATACCATCATAACTGCCCACAGCACCATCATACCATTGTCCGCCATTAGAACCACTAGGTCCGCCACAACATTGCCACTGTCCAGCGGCTGATGGATATGTTCCATTTTGATACCATACCCCCCAGTCTGCTGGTGTGGTTACTTGTCCTTGATAGTTGGTATTGTTTACTGTAGTAGACCCACCATACTGCATATTACCATTTTGTATTAAATTAGTACTCGAACCAGCGGCTGTTACACTGACCGCACCAAAACTCCAATAAGCAGGATCTTGCCTAAATGCAAACCCTATATACCAAGCTCCAGATGTATTAGGCGTAAAGGTGTATGTGTATGTTTGATAACCGTTAGTGCCGGCGCCGTTTGGCAATACCCCAATATAGCCAGCTGGTAAGTTCTGCGCCGTTGCCAACATTGAAGTTATCATTAATAACAAACAGAATAAAAACTTTTTCATTTTGTGTTATACGTTTGTGTGATAGTGATACTGCCCTGTGGCTTGTTGTTGCCGCCAGCAAAGTTATAAGCATCAGTCACACGATCCTGTGTAACTACCACAAGTACTTGACTGTTTAAGGGTAGCGACACATTGGCATAGTTGTTGCCACTAGGACTCAAACTAGCATAGCCCCAGCCAATTTGATTTAGTGTGGGATCATTATTATGGAATACAGCAAACACGTTAGCATCAGTAATAGGAGTACTATTAACTGTTACGCCCTGTGCTTCTAAAGCCGCTTGTTCTTTTGCGGCTTGTTGTAACGCAGAGGCGGCAGCTTGGGCCGCGGCCTGTTGATCTGCTTGGGCCTGTTGTTGACGTTGCTGTTGCTGTTGTACTACCTGTGCTTGTGTTTCAGCAGGCGGCGTATTACCTGCATCACTGCTAGATTGTTTACCGGTATCATCTTTTTTGGCAACGTCTTTTTTGGCATCACCAGTTTTGACTGCGGCTGCTTTTGCGGCAGCGACTATGCTCTGCCCACTCATTGTTTGGGGAGGACTTAAATGTAGGTTATTACCGATTGGAGTATTGCTTAAATTAACAACTACAGGTGGACTAGGCGGTGTGCCATTTGTTTCAACCATTGTGGCTTGAAATGGCTTATCCATATGTATAATTTCTCCACCACTGTTTACATCAATTTTACCACTACCACAGGTCAAACCTTTTAGGTTAACATTTTGCTCTACTTCACATGATGGCATTAAAATTATCATGCTCTTACCTGTTTCATCACTGCTCATGATAAAATCAGTACCACGTACCGCAATGGCTGCTGTGGGAGTTTTGATGTTTACTGCGTTGGGATTATTGTGTGCGATATTTCCGCTGACATAGCGTACTGTACCTTCTGTGGCTTTTAAGCCTAATTTGCCACCCTGTGTTTTAGGATCGTACACAAAGTCATCTATCACCATGCTACTGCTGGCCGTTACTTTGACTGTGGTATTATCTTTAAAGGTTATTTTGACTTCGCCGTTTTGGGCCGTGACTTTGTCATTAATTTCAATTGCGGTGCCTTTGGCTATGGCGACAGTGTTACTACCGCGCTTGATTGTGGCGCTACCAGTTAGCTCAGTTACAGATCCAATCTCTGCCTGAGCTACTGATAATGCCACTAGAAAAATTAGAGGCCATAACTTCACAATGCCCCCTTTTAGTGGCTGCGTTGTGTGATATTAATAGTACCGCCGTTAGCACTGCTTTGAACGTTGGCTACGTTAGAGAAGCTACCACTTTGGCTAATATTAAATGCTGTTCCCGTACCGTTTTGGTTTACTACCATACTGCTAGGCATTAGGCTAGACTGTGACAAACTAAAACTGTTGTTGTTACCAGTTACAGTAATTAACTGTTGGCTACCAGCGCCTGTTACACCAGAACTTTGTTGATCAGTAAATGTGTTACCATTACCGTTAACATTAATACCGCTGGTCAATTGATTGCCACCAGCTGTGTAGTTGATAGTGTTGCTGTTACCAGTCAATGCCCAGTTGATATTGACATTGTTACAGTTAGCTGAACCACCACCGCATAGTGCGTTGATAGTATTTTGATGACCTAACTGTTGAATAGTAACGTTGCTAGAACCTGATGTTGTAACTAGTTGTAGTGTGTTTACCAAGTTACCATCACCTTGTTGAATCAAAGTCAATGTTTGGTTATCACCTTGTAGGATCATAGGATTAATTACACCGCTGGCATTTGCTCCAGCTCGGTTGCTGTTACCATCTTGTAGGATGTTTACAGTTGGTGTATTACCACTTTGCTGTAGGTATACAATGTTAGTATTTGCTCCGTTTAGAGCTGATTGTACGCCTGCTGAAAAGTTAGTATCTGTTACTGCAATCATCTGCGCTGGACTTGGTGCTGTAGCCGCTATAGGTGTGCTAGGGGCACTTTGTCCAAATGCTGAAAATGTTGCTAGTAGTGCTAGTGTTATAAGTGTTTTTTTCATTTTTTACTCCTGGGGGTAGTGTTATCCCTTTTGGTTTCCTTGTGTTATAAAGTTGTTGTATATCCAACCTCGTTTGCTATCCACTTCAATTAGGCTAAAGCGATCACCTCGATCAATAATTTTAACAGGTGTGCCTGGTTTAAGAAGTGTTATTTTCTCACTGCTATAATCTTCATGTTTTCTCATGTTCGCCCAAGCTGTTAACTTTCCGAATGTTTCTGGAGCGATCGAGCTCACAGGCTTGCTTTCCTCTTTCTTGGGTTCTTCTACTGGTACCACAGTCGCTGGAGTAGTTTCTACTACAGGATCTTCTACCTTGGGCAAGTCAGCACCTTTATATTTCCATAGTCCTTGACGCTCGCCCTTTTTAATTAATTCAACTACACCCTGTTCAATGGCACTGCGTAGAGCATAGTTGCCTGGTTCATTAAAACTCTGACTGCTATCTAACTCAAATGCCTGTGTGTCTTGATTAAAGAACTTCATGGCAGTGATGCCTTCCCCTGTGCTCAATAGGTTCTTTTGTACGGTAACTGTGGTCAATATTTCACCAGTTTGTACGCTTACTAGGCGTAGACTAATTACCACTTGATCCTGTGTGTATTGAGTCTGTGGGCCAATGCCAAATATTGCTATACCAGTGCCACCTGTTAACACGTTGGTATTATAATCAATAATGCCGCCTTCAAGGATAACACCAGCCATGGTCATTGGTGGAAGTAATCTTGCTTTAGCACCTTCATAGATCTCACGAGTTTGTTTGATCATTTGACGTTCTTTCAACAAGTCGTCTAAATTAGTACGTTCAACAACAGTGAACCACTGACGATTGCCTACTTCTATCAAAGATTTAATAAGATATGCTTCAGCACCTTGTGTAACCGCTGTTGAGAATAAACTCAATGTAGCACTATTTTTACGTTGTCCTGTTAGATCTTTAAAACTGTAAACTGCCACTGCCACTGGAGGACCATCTGGACTGGGTACAGACTCGAAATCTCTAGCTTGATTTTTAACAATTTCTGGTTGATCTGATATTTTTACTTCGCCCATGGGACGTATTGTGCTACAACCTGCCATTAGGGCTACGGTCAAAGCAATTAGTGTTAATTTAAATAATTTCATTTGTCACCTTAGAATGAAAATTGACTGATTGGAACAGTAACACTGGTGTTCTGACTTGGATCAGCTGTGTTCTTTACAGTAAGAGTAACACTACTCTGTCCCTTGAAATTGGGGTCGTTAACGGTTTTAAACCAACTCACTGTGGTGGTTGGATTGATATTAAAAGTACCAGTTGTTGCTGGATTACATCCTGGAATTGCCGCGCCATTTGCGCTAGTACAACTGGAAAATAAATTGTTGGTTAGCTGTGTTGCTAGTTGACTGTATACTTGACTAGTAAACAGACTCATGAACTGTGCTATAGGAGTCTGTGCGGCAGCGGCATTGGCAGCACTCACAGCGGCAGCTTCTTTTGAAGCAATAGCTGCCTTGGCGCTTTGCTCCATTTGTATAATTGTTAGCTGTTGTTGAGCCCATCCATTGCCTGAGAATGTGGGATCTTTAAATTGTTGTGCGATTTCTGCGTGAGCAGAAACCATTGATAATGTCGCGATTAATGAAAATATGAACTTTTTCATCGTTCCTCCGTTGTATGCTAATATTTAACGGTGGAAAAACCTGAATTAAGTGTGTAGTTTTAAAGTATTATATACCCAGCAATCGCTAGGTAGCTGAGTTGATGAGCCATTTGATCTAAACCAAACTGACTCCAAAACAAGGGTTTGGTGTTGTCCTTACAGCCATATTTGACCTTGGTATAATCTACCAAGTAATGGTAAAGTCCTTCACAACATACTATCACTGGTATGCTGAATATATCAAAAGGATGGATAAACCAAAAAGCGGATAATATAATGATAGAAGTCCAAATATGATCCCATGTATGGCTCATGCCAATAGGGTCTAACCAGACACCTTTTTTAATGGTCTGCATATAGGTTTGGATTTTGAAGTCTGCGTACCAGTGTTTAATCTGGTACAACACTAATAATAGTAATATATCCATAAAACTATTTAGTATCAAGTTAATGACTTTTTAATTTAACAACCAATTTATTGAAGCGCCCCACTTGGCTGGCCCGTCTTTTCGTTCAATAGTTATTCTGCCGCCCATCTTTGATGGCCACTTTGCTGTTGTTACATAATGCCCAACACCTGGTTTTCCCACAGCCTTGGTGGCCAGAGAAACATAATTTTCTCCTAGTATTTCTAACATTCGTTTTGAAAACTCAGGAACTGCTTGTCCAGAATTAACTGCTTCTCTTATACAGAGGAAAACATAATATCGAATGTTATAAAACAATGCCGCATCAGATCCTTTGGTATTTTTAGCTACCAATGAGGCTAGTGGCTGAAATTGTTTTGGAAATTGTCTAGGGCTAGTCGGGACTCCCTTATTTTGATTCTTCCAAGTACTAGCCAACCATGTCATGAGGTCTTCTTCAAATGGCATAAATTGTTCTATGGCACCTAATGATCCAGGATAGTTGCTATGTATCCAGTTGGCAGCTTCGAAAGGTTGTCTCCAGGCTGGCCTTTTACCCTTTTTATATTCCTGTAGTAGATTTATAAATGTTACTGCTGGTTCTTTTCCAATGGATTTTTTCATGCTCTCAGGCATTATCAATGCGCTAACACTCGAAGGTGCGCCCTTGCCAGATTTACCGCCTTTACTACTTAGATAGATAGTATTGTCTGTTTTTCTGTTTGTTAAGGCTATACTATCTGCAACAGGATGATTTACAGCTCCTGGGAAATATACGACTAGATCTTTAAGATCAGATCCAATATGTTCAAAAAATGCTTCACTGTTTTCAAAATTTGCTGTACCAAAAATAAGTTGCATAGGACCAAGATATTCAAATGCATCATTTAATATTGGTCCTAATTGATTTGCTGGAAGTTGTGGAATCAATGGAACCTGTCCGTTTGCGATTTGATTAGCAATGTTCTTGACTGCCTTACCCACTTCGCCTTGTTGATCTAAAAAGTTATTAGCCTGTATCTTTTCATTTAATTGCCCTGAAAGAAACGCTCCTAATTTTAAGGCCAGTTCTGGTGTTATTGCTGTATCAGGATCTTCAGGATTTTGATGTCCAAATGTTGGGTGGGGTTTTAGTTGAGCGGCACCTGTGTAACTTTTACCTTTGCCACCAAACGCCGCATCATCATAATGTATTTTACTCATTAGTATGGTTTCACCGTCAGTGGTCAGCACAGTGGGTCTAATTCCAGTACCCACATTGGTTTTTACCAAAAGTGGTTTGAGTCGAGCAATGTTACTCTTATCTAACTGTACAGGTCCTGCATCAGTTTGAAAAGTATGACCTTGATTAATAAGGTCAAAGAATTTCTGTGCCCGTTCAGGGTATTTGGTTACTTTGCCTAAATCTAAGGCAGAGGCTTCGAGTAATAATTCATTTATACGCATAGTATAATATTTATACTACTTCGGGAAACAGAACTTCACTGACAAACCGATTCATTGTATCTTCTGGCACTCCCATGGAGACCATACTGCGTATAACCTGTGGGTTTTTCTTTTGCCAATGGCAGTAACGATTCTGTGCCATATGATAGTCTGCCAGACTTTGTTGATCTATGCCTACATTGGCAAGATAAAAATCTAGGGTGGCTTTTGCTATTTCGCACAGTTGATCTACTTCTGCTTCTTCTTGTAGATTCCCGGCGGCCACCATGGAAGGGCTAAAGATTTGTTGTGCCCATTCAGGAAGTTGTCGGGGTTTATTCCATTCGAGCCCGTTTACCTTGGCTTTAAACCACAGATACATAAAGCTGTTTGGATCTCCAGCATGGCTATAATCATGGAAAGCACCGGTTATTTTATTCTTGCCACAAACAGCATCAAATCCAAATATAGGACTAGGGTCATTGAAGTGTGGGAATATGGTAGTATGTAGTATGTACATACCATGACTGTCACGCTTGTCCACTATCTCGATATGTGCCCTGCGATACCTAGGACTGCTATACAGCATATTATGCCAATCCGAATAATCTCCGCCCACACCCTGAACAGTGTCAGCTGACTGAGCAATCACCTGTTCAAAGTGATCAGCTAATTTTTCTATCTTATCCCAAACTGGCATCGTACTCACCCAGTATTTTGATAGCCCAATCAAAGGCCACATTAGCTTCATCGGCCATGCTGTCGTCTAACATACCACGTAGTACAAACATAAGATCCTTGGCATTTTCAAAATCTAAATGACTGTGTGGCGCATCAATGATTTTTTTGATCATTTGCCCGCCAAACAGGTCTCCCATGTGCCAAGTATACAGGTGTGCCAATACACGTTGTGGATCATCTAATTTACGAATATAGGAAACGTAGTCCTTGGTAATTTCTTTATAGACATGATATTCAGATAGTTTACCTGTCATCATCTCTTTATAATCTTTGGCAATTAGGTCGGCTCGTTCAATGCCTGGTAAACCATCTATCAGTCCAAACTTTTTGGCTTGGGTCTCAATTTCTCTATACCATAGATGTTTTTGGTAGGTATAATCAATCCAAAGCGACATGGGCAATGTTTGATCAAACACTGCTTTCATAAATCTTGTGCCTTCAGCGGCAGCGTGTTTATCTCTGGTTAGTTCTTTTAGACTCATTCTTGTTCTGCTTTTAATATAAGTGGATGGCCGTGAGCACGTGCCATTTCAGTACCTTCGATGACTTTTTGTTCAGCGATTTCGTGGGTGTAAATTCCAGCCACTGCTTGTCCTTCAGTATGAATTTTCATTGTCAATGCCACTGCCTCGTGACTTGATTTTCTAAAAACATAAGAAAACATTTCAACTACAAACTCCATAGGAGTATAGTCATCATTAAGAACCAAAACCTTGTATTTTTTAGGCATTTTGATTCGTTTGTTAGTAACTGTTTTTTCTTCAATAATCGTATCTGTAGTCATAGTATTTTCTATTAAAATGGGGGAGGAAAGGGCTCCCCCACTGGCTTACTCAGCCGTTAGTTTAAGAACACGTGGCTTCAAGGCTTCTGGAACCACACGTTTTAGTCCAATGGTGAGAACACCATTTTTGATAGAACCATCACGAACTTCCATGTGTTCTGCTAGTGTCCATGAACGAGTAAAGTCACGGCTAGCAAGCCCACGATGTAGGTAGGTTGGTTCGTTTAACTCGACTTCCTTACGCTGACCCTTGACAATCAATTGATTTTGGTCAATTTCAACAGTGACTTCATCCTTGTCAAAACCAGTCACAGCAACTTCGATCTCGTAAGTATCTTCGTCATGCTTGATAACATTGTATGGCGGATAAGTGTTGTTAATTTGATTTGCGAAGCGTTGTTCAAAGTTATCAAACAAACTGTCAAATCCTAGAAGTGCTCGGTTAAGAGCGTTGGTGTCAAAACGAACTAATTGATGATTTGTCATAATTTTCTCCTTAATAAAGTAAGACAATCTTAGGCACTATGCCCAGGTGTAATAGCCATTAGGTCTACTACACATTTATTTATTATACTTGAAAACATGATCGGTGTCAATTGTCAATTACTCCATTTCAAGGCCAACATTGTGTACAATTTTTCATGAATGTCATAGGTATCTACGACCTTGTAGTTGTTGGCGGTTTTATGACTATACCATAAACTGGGATCTTGAGTTGTTATCCAAGAAGTTACCCGGGGATTGACCTGGACTGTGTACCAAGTTTCACCATCCACATCAGCACGTTCTCTAATTTCAAACATGGATTTTATAATGGATTTATAGGGAGGTACAACACCATCATAGGGCCTGCGGCCAGTTAATTGAACAAATCCTCTACCTTTAAACATTTTGCCAACACAAATTTAGTAGTGTTTGATATTGATCGTAGGCCTTTTGAACCACAGGATTTCGTATACGTTGTAGGCTTTCTGTCTTTAGTCTATTAACAACATCATCGTGGTGACGCCATTCTCGTTCCATTTTTTCATAGAATGTCAAGAGCTCTTCCATTTCTTTCAAACGATCCGCAGGCACAACCACATCCACACAATCTACTTCTTCAACGTTAATATGATCTTGATACAACATGTTATCACTGATCTCCCATGCCCATTTATCATACCTATAATCACGACGTTTTAATCTGCGAAGTTTTCGCATACTGGGTTTAACCTGCATTTCAAATCTACGATAAAATAATTCGCTCATGACCACCTCAATATAAACATTGTCATATCTGTTTCATTTTTGAAATAAAATTTGTCTTTTTTCTCAAACCATCGAGTAGCAGATGTTCCGAATCTTTCTCGGCACCAGGCCTGAGCTTGCTTATTAATATCCTCTGGGGTATTTTCTGTTCGAGCAATTTCAACCCAATTATATTCTATACCCCACCCCGAGGCCTTGCCAGTTTTCATTGGACGCAGGTCATGATCTGATCCAATGTTTAATCCGCCAATAATACTGGAAATGCCAGGACCACTACTAATCATTGTTGCCATATCAACTCCATTTTAACACAAACATCATGTGATCTTGTGCGTTAGCAAAATAAATCTTGTGACTTCTATAAAACCATTGGCCAGCGAACCGTTCCTCTAGCCAATCAATAACTTTAGGGGGTGGATACTCATATAGTTCTACTATATGATACTCATGTTCAGGGATGATATTCATTATGAAAATCTCAATATAAACATGGTCCTATCTGCTTCGTTTTTAAACCAAAGTCGTGTGTTATTTGCATACCATCGTGAATTGGGAGTCCATACACCATCTTTTGGTGTAGGTCCAAATGCCCTAACACACCAAGTTATCATTTCATCCCAATGAACATTGTCACCGTACTGAGTCCAGTACATGGGCTTTACCGTGTAGTACCTTTCTCCACAAACTGTGCCATCACCTAATATCATTTTGAAGATACTCTGAATACTTTAATAAAAACATTGTACGTTTAGGTTCATCGTAGAAATCCAAATGTATCATGGTGATTCTAGATTTGGTGCCCCACCCCATGTTCATAGGGTCATCCGTATAGTCAACCCATTCTTCATGTTCACGATCAACAAATCCCAAAACTTCTCGCATCTTCCAACGTACCATTACGACACTTCGTGGGTAATCTTGGCTTAACTTTGCCCGAAGTTTACTCCACTGTAGTTTGGTAAGTTTGACAGCTCGGCTCATTTGAATACATAGCCGCTGACTAATTCTATAGCCAATTGTTGTTCAGAAATAAATTCTCCATTATGCTCCAAGGCAAACATAAGAGCGTCTTTATTACTTTCAAAAATGAAATCCATGAAGTCTGAATGCAAGAATGTAGTAAATCTATTCCCTGGCAATCCAAACATTTCAATTGCGCGGGCGCAGATTTCGTTCCACTTATGTTCATTGTCGTGTTCACGACTCCAAGGGATACGCACTGTTGAACTCATACTTTAACTCCAATCATTAAAATCAACTTCAGCAAAATAATCCCAACCCTTGCCGCCGAGCAGTTTGATGAGATTCCATTTAGCTTCTTCACGCTTACATCTTTCTGGCATAGCATCACTGCCTACCACACACTCACACTGGGCACAAAAATAATTCATGCCATGCGTGGGTTCATCGTAGTAGGCAATGCCACCGCAGGGCAACGGCATTAGATCTGTATAATCAATCATACTTCAACATACTGACCTGGCACAAACTGATCGCCTTCCCAAGGTGTATAACCTCTTGGGTTACTGACCACACGAGTGCCGCCAATCACATAGTCAACAGGATCATGCATGTGGCCATGTACCCATACCTTGATGTTTTCGTGATCCAAAACAAATTCGCTTAGGTCGCTGGCATACCCACCGTTCATTGTGGTATCATGCTTGAATTTTTCGTTGACACTTTGAAAACTAGGAGCATGATGCGTGATTACCACAAAGGGCTTGTCACGATGTTCTTCCAGCATCATCCTAAAATACTGTTTGGTTTTAAAATGTACTTCAGCAGTATGCTCTGGAGTCAACTTGTGGTACACCGATCTAGCAGGATAATAGTTTTGAATAACTTTGTAGTCGTTCATTGAACTCTTAAGATGCCATGCTGTAATAGGATCACCCTTGTTGAGGTCAGTCCACAAAGTAGCCCCCATGAACATGACGCCCTCGTACTCTTCCACTTCGCTCTCCAACAGAGACACATTGCTGGGAAGCAGGCTCTTGAGTTCGTCATAGGTCTTGTCAAAGCGGCCTCTGTAATGCTCATGATTGCCCATGACCATGAATACTTTTTTGTATTTGGGAACCACAAAATTAAAAAAGTCGTAGCAGGGGAAAGCTCCTGGTTCACGATCTAACACTTTAGTCTGATGATGCTCTTTGCGTAGCTCTTTGGCTTCGCAGATATCGCCAGCTAAAATAAGCACATCGCCACCTGGGAGATCTAGGTAACCTGAGATGTCTAAATGTAGATCTGATACAAAGTGTATTATCATTTTTTATCCGAATGTTTTATAGTCTCAAAAAGCTCATATTGCTCTTTTTGAAACTTTTTATAACTATCTATCATTGGCTCCCAAATAAACCATTTAAAAAATACACAACTAATAGAAGTCAAAGCTACCATGTATGCTACAAATTCTTCAGTAGAATGACTGGGAGAAGCAAACCCCCATCCCATGGCAAAGAATCCAACAAGGAAGAATTTCTGCCAAAACTCTAATTTTTTATAGTGCCATTTGGCGAATGCCCAAATTTTCATAGTGATTTCTTTCTATTGCAAAACTATATTATACACTCTAACACAGTCGTTGTCAATAAATACTAACATTATGATCAAACCAAAAACACAAGACACTATCGCCCAAAGTTTGGAAAAGCTACGAAGCGAGGGTAATTACAGGGTATTCACGGACATACTACGCCAAAAAGGTGATTTCCCCCATGCGATTTGGTACGGAAAATACAACATCAAAAAGATTATCAATTGGTGTAGTAATGACTATTTGGGCATGGGACAACACAAGGTTGTTATTGATGCTATGTACACAGCATTAGACACCGCAGGTGCTGGTGCTGGCGGTACACGAAATATCAGTGGTACCACACATTATCATGTGGCCTTAGAACAGGAACTGGCCAAACTACATGATAAAACATCAGCATTGACTTTTACCAGCGGTTATGTGGCCAATCAAGCCACACTGAGTGTGCTAGGGCGTCTACTGCCAAACATACATTATATCAGCGATCGACATAATCATAACAGTATGATTGTGGGAATCAAATCCAGCAAAGTCCCACGCACTGTTTGGCGTCATAATGATCTGGATCACTTAAAAGAAATATTACAGAGTTTAGACGACGATTGTCAACCAATCATCGCTCTAGAGGGTGTTTATAGTATGGATGGTGATCGAGGCATAATCAGTGATGTCTGCGAAATTGCTCGTATGTATGGGGCCATGGTCTACGTGGATGAAGTTCATGCTGTGGGATTATACGGACCACGTGGAGCAGGTGTTGCTGAAGAACAAAAATGTGTAGACGGTGTGGATATTATACAAGGCACACTGGCCAAGGCATTTGGAGTACAAGGCGGTTACATTGCGGGCAGTCGTGATTTGGTCGACATGGTAAGAAGTTATGCTGATGGATTTATTTTTAGCACTAGCATGAGTCCTGTGCTATGTGCTGGCGCATTGGCCAGTGTGAAATATGTTCAAGATCATCCCGAACTAAGAACTAAAATTATGTCAGTGGCCGAGTCTACACGGGAGCATTTCAAAGCCGCAGGATTAGAAGTCAATCCCCTAAGCGAAAATGGACACATTGTGCCTGTAATGATTCGTGATGCTAAAAAATGTAAATCAATCAGTGATTGGTTATTAGAAGAAAAGGGAATTTATCTACAGCCTATAAATTATCCCACAGTGCCGTGGGGCACCGAACGACTACGCTGTACTCCTACTCCTAACCATACAGAGTCGGATATATTTTACTTAACAGAAAGCCTAAAGGAGGCATTAAATGGAAAAAATTAAAAAAGCATTTTGGTTTACACTGGGTATCATATTCCTAGGAGTAGCATACTTGGGAACGATTATACCAGGGTTACCTTGGTCAACACCTGCGCTAGTTGCTACTTGGTGTTTCAGCAAGAGCAGTGAACGCTTTCACAATTACATGTTGAACCACAAACTGTTTGGACCTTTTATTCGAAATTGGAAAGAGGGTAGAGTATTTCCAACATTGGCTAAATGGGCCATGTTTTTAAGTATGGACTTTAGTTTGATCCTAATCTACTGGCGTACTGGCAATTGGAAATTGTGCTTGGGATTAAGCATATTCTTTGCCTTGATTATATTATGGGCCAGCAGATTACCAGGTAGCAGAGCAGAAGCCGAACGCCGTAAAGAAGCTGGCGAAAAGCTAGGCTGGTTTAAGTAATTATTTGTAACGACTGCCGGGCTGTCCTGGATCGTTACTGTTTGTACAGTCGTATATGTGATGGGTGGCCTTGGGACAGCGCTTATTGCCGCAAGTTGGGCAAACAATAAAGGTGTTTAAGGTTAAAGGAAACCCCAGAACGTCAGTGCGTTCTGCCATACAGTAAAAGCACCCACAATCTTCTAGTTGATTAGTATCCATGTTAGTCAACACCAAAATGTTTTAAAATTAAATCAATAGCATGACTTCTGCTAATCATGTCTCTCAGCATAGGCTGTAGAGCAACAGCACATTCTTTAACCAATAATCTTTGAAATTTTACAGTGTCAATGTTTGTGGTTTTATCTGCACTAAGTTGACACTGATCTAATAGTTTTTGAATTTTATCCATATTATTTAGGTCTAATATTAAGTTTACGATAGATATTTTGTACACCCACGCTTTGTCGGATAGCATCTTCCAAGGCGTTATGCTTACTATTTGTGGGCATATCAGAATCATAGCCTAAATCAAATAGTGTGCGTGTATCACGCAACTGCCAGAAATTCCAAGGCATAGGCTTGCCGAGTTGTCGATAAATGTCTTCTAGAATCACAAGGTCAAATGTAGCTCCGTGACTCCAAAAGCAATCACAACCCCAAGCAAATTTATGAAATTGATCAATGGCATCTACAAGCGGCACACGATCATCAGGACTGAATGCTTCTTCCATGATAGCAGGATCTTGTCGGGCCCACCACTCTAGTGTGCCGGGATCAACTTTACGGCCCAGCGCATCCTGGTCATCAATATTGATACGGAAATAAATTTTATCTCCGTATCCATTACCGTAGGGATTGAAATGAACAGCACCCAATGTCAAAACTGTTGCCCTAGGACTGGTGTCCATTGTTTCAAGATCAATCATGCAGTGTCGAGTCATATAAATCTTTCTAATAAAATTTTATTATACACGATTTATTTTGAAAAGTCAATACATTTTTTTGGGAAGTTGTTGCTCTCTGAGCTTTTTGCGCCAGCGTGATTTAGCGGCACCTTTCTTACGTTTACGTTCGGTGGTAGGCTTTTCATAGAACATCTTGGATCTAACATCCTCCAATTTACCGTTATCGTCAATTTTTTGTTTAAATTTTCTTAGGGCCACATTAATAGGCATATCGCCTACAATAATAGTAGATCCTTTAAAATTATTATGTTTACTCATTTACTTTCTTATCAAAAATCATCAAGGCTGGTTCGTTATCAGCAATGGTATTTTTACTTATCACAATTTTGGTTAAACCTCTTGCTACTAAATCTACAGCACCAAATTGATAAGGTAATAGAGTCTTTTCAATAATATTTTTTAATCCACGAGCATTGGTTTTGAGTTCCTTGGCTTGTTCGGCCACAAGTTGTAGAGCATCGTTGTCAAATTCTAAATCGATACCATCCAACTTAAAGATATATTGATATTGCCTTACAAGACTATTTTTTGGTTCTTTCAATACCTGTACTAGTTGATCCACAGTTAACTCATCAACATTGGTTATTAATCCAAATCGTCCTACAAACTCTGGGATGAGTCCAAACTGTATAAGATCCTTGTTAGTGGTCAATCGATAGATATTTTCTAAATCCTGTTTGTCTGCGCTGACAGCCTGGAATCCTATGGTACGACTATTGGTACGTCTTTCAATAAGTTTTTCCAATCCAACAAATGCGCCGCCACAAATAAACAGAATACTGCTGGTATCAATTTCCTGCATATCGCTACCAGGATGTTTACGTTTTCCACTGAACGGAACTCGCATGATACTGCCTTCAATCATTTTGAGTAGGGCTTGTTGTACACCTTCACCACTGACGTCTCTACTGATACTGGCACTTTCACCTTTACGTGCTATTTTGTCAATTTCATCAATATAGACAATGCCACGTGATGCTTTTTCCATATCCCCGTCAGCTTCATTGATCAATCTTAATAGGATACTTTCCACATCATCACCTACGTAGCCTGCTTCAGTAATACTAGTGGCATCACAGATAGCAAATGGCAAATCTAAATACTCAGCAATTTTACGGGCCATCATGGTTTTACCGCAGCCTGTGGGGCCAAGTAATAATACGTTGGTCTTTTCTAATTTGACGTCCTTGCTGGGATTATTGATACGTTTAAAATGTTGACTGACTGCCACACTGAGAACGATTTTTGCTTCATCCTGTCCAATTACATATTCATCCAAATAATCTTTGATCAAGGATGGGTTTAATAAATTGGTATGCTGTACAGTTGTGGTTTTTTCGTCATTTAGTATGTTAACACATAGATCAATACAATCATTACATATTGCGCTATGTTCACCTACTATTAATTTTTCAACATCTTCTTTTGATTTGCCGCAGAAATCACAGCTATGATTATGTTGGTGTTGCTTGGTCACTAAATGTTGTCTCCAGAAATTTTGTTACGTTTTCTATTCTATTGTGATTGATATGACTATATACTGCGGCAAGATTTTCATCGATGGTTGTATAGTAAACATTGTTCTTGCCTAAAATATATCCACCTAATGCTTGTGTAATAGAGTTGTAACAATCTATATTAATATACTTATGCTCACAACGACTCAGCGCATAAAGAAACCAACTAACATTATTTTCTCCTGAAAAGATATAGAAGTTTAAATCATTTTTCAATCCAGATTTTCCCAACCACTGGCTAATTACATCCTGTTCTTCATCACTGGGATGAATAAACAAAGTACTGTGATTGCCGTTCTCATAGATATCGGGTGGTGTGATTAATGTTATTTTACCTGACATATTATAGTTTTACTCTCACTTGTTCTCTAACTGTTTTTGGAACTTCTTCGAGGCTTAGGTGACCAGACTTGATCAATTCAACAATTTCATCAATGTGATTTTCTAAACGTTCTTGGCTGGCTTGTATATATTCCTGTTGGCTGATATTACTTACGGTGTTTGACCATACAGCACTTGACCGTTGTTCTTCATTTTGAACATATTCTTCTTTTTCTATTGGGGATAGGTAATCTACTTCTTGTATGTCATCAATAAATTGATAATCAACTGTTGATGTGGTAACATTATCTATTGCTTCAAGATCTTCAGCAGTGGGGGGTTCGCCAACATCTTGATCTAGCTCAGCAATAGTAGTATGTTCTTCTGGAACAATACCAACAATAGTATCTGTAGAATCAATTACCACTTTGCCGGTATTGTCTTTTGATTCACGGATACGCTGAAAACTATATTGACTGGCCAGCAATAACACAATAGCCAAAGGATCTAATACAATGACAATTAACACAGTTACCCAAGTTACTGCTCGTTCTAATAGATTACCATCAGGATTATCACCATAGAGGAAGGCCGCAATATATTTTATCGGTCCAACCTCAGCTTCCACTTTCCTAACTTCGGCGGCAATAGGCGCTCTCTCCTCGTTAAGAGTGGTAATCCGTTGCTGACTCTTTGATATGTCCTCAAGGAGGCGGCCACGTTCTTTCTGCTGGGAACGACGAATTGCGACTGATCGATCTGCGCCGTTTTCCGTAGTTGAGCGTGCCATAGTTTGGTCCACTGCCTCATCCATTTGCTTGAGAGATTTGCGATTAGCATCTATATTTTCCTTTTCTGTTCGAATCTTTTCATCATATACTGCTAGGCGGGCCTGTACATCACCACTGACCAAATTCTGATCACTGTGCGCCTTGCTCAAATATCCAAATACACCCACACTGGTGATCAACATGATGATTGCCACAGCAGGCAATATATAGGCTTTCAACATCATAGGTGCGTGTGACCAATTTTGTTTTAGCCAAACAGTGGCACTGAGCTTGCCCAGTTCTAAAAATACACCCATGACAATGATTGGGATAACACTGGCTGGGTATATGGCTGTTAGACCAGATACTGAATAATAAATTGCTACCAAAGAAATACTCAAGCCACTGAAAAGAGTTAGGTAAGATATTAGATAGTCATTAAATGTTGTCTTCATAGTTGGATATTTATAGGGTTATCGACGCATGCGGCTAATTTCGATAGCCTCCTCATCGCTGAAAATTGGCACAGCATTGCTCTTGTGCATAGTACCAATACCTTTTACCTTGGTACCTGTATAGACTTTGGGAGGAGGCAATGTTGCTACACCTAATCCACTGTTCAAGCTCTTGATATGTTCTGTGGTGCCGCGGCCTGCTGGAATACTTAGACTGTAACCAGAATCCGCTAGACTGCCTGATGTCATAGCACGTCGACGTCGTTTTTCTTCTTGTTCAATGCCTTGTCGTTTAAGTAGATCTTTCCAGCTTTCTTCTAGTTCTCTTGCCTTACGAGCATGTTCAGCTGAAGCAAATTTCTTTTTACCTTTTTTCTTTCCGGTGGTAGAGTACATAGGAGGCAACAAGTGCATGGTCATATAGTGTTCCCAAGGTTGTGTTAAACAATATATATTATAAATTGTATTGAATTTTTAGTCAAGAAAAAAGGCTACCTAAGTAGCCTTTTTTTACTCTAATGTAAAATTAGAACACGTATGCCATACCTAGTGCGTAGGTATTTTGTACTTTACCAGCAACTGTCGGGTATGCCGCAAAATTAGTTGATAAACTGTTTAAACTAGCATTACCTGAACCAGCACTTGTAGAACCAAATCCACTTGCGCCATTGTTGTTGACAGATGTAACACCTGCCCAAACATCAAAACGTTTGCTCAAATAATGTTTAGCCATTAGAGAAAACTGAGTGGAACCATTGTTGTGGTTAGCATTATCTTTCAACTTGTAAGCACCAACTGAAATTTCATTAGCTGGAGTCAGTGTGTACATACCACTCAACATATACATGTCAAAGTCTGTGTTAGCCACGCCTGCTCCAACGCTTGGATTTTCAAAGTTAACGTATCCGCCTGCAACTTTAAACTTGTTGTAGGTGTAGTTTGCTGTGGCAAATTTTGTTTGAGCAGTTGTTACGCCTGTAGCATTGTGGAATTCACTGTAGCCAATTGCTGTATTCAAATCTTTGTATGTATAAAATAATGTTGCCATTTCTTTGTTACTTGCTTGAACATCGCCTAGTGCGCTATCATCAGGAACACCGCCAGCAACATAAGACACCATACCTCTGAAACCAGCAAAAGTAGGAGTATCATAACGAATAACATTGCTCATCCAGTAACCACCAGTTAGACCAGAAACACCAGTTTTGCTAGTGGCAGACCCACCAAAACTACTTGAGTCATTCCAGTATGTAAGGTTTGTACCAAAGTTTGAACCACCACGTACTTCACCAACTTCAACACCTTCAATCATTGGATTTTGTTGGCGGCCTAATTTGACAGTGCCAAATTTGTCGCTTGAAATGTAAACATCAGACTTGCGATTGAACAATGTTTGTGATCCATTAGCACCACTTACATTTTGTTCACCTGTAGCAGGAGAAAACCCTGCTTCTAGATCAAAACCAGCACGAACGCCACCGCCCAAATTGTCTTGTCCTTTAAAACCAAAACGACTTGCGTAGTCGGCACTGCTAATCATACTTGTTGAATTGCCATTGGGAACACCAACGTGTGTGGATGTACCAAATCCCATATCAACACGACCGTAAACGGTAACGCTAGGTTCGTCGGCTTGTGCGAATCCACATGCCGCGGCCAATAGGCCTACTAACAAAATTTTCTTCATGAATAAACTTCCTTTTAATTTAAATTAAGTACCTATAATCTAGGTTACTGCTTATTATATAGCATTTTTATAGGTCTTGTATACTGAAATTGGGTAAAAAACTCCCAAATTGGAGATCTAAGTGTTGTATAAAAACAACAGATCAACTATTCAGTACCTTAGCCACCGAATTCATCACTGCGGCAATACGACCAATATCTCGTAACTGCTCAACAGTATACCCCATCTTTTTTAATCCATTATAATGAGCCGAGACACAGAACTCGCATTTTCCAACAATGCTTGCGGCAAGGCTATATGCCTCAAATCGTTCTTTAGTTGTACCACCGTGGGTTGTGATTGCGTTCATTCTGAGTTGAGCCGGAAGACCTTTAAGGTTAGCATCTTCTGCCATCTCTACATATGGATACCAAGTGTTGTTCATCGACATCAAAGATGCGGCAGTGAGTGCGGCATCTCGCTCTTGTGAGTTTTCCATAGAACTTTGAATAAAGGTAACTAATTTCCCGTTACCTGTGCTCATTGCGGCGGCCAGCGCACAACCTTCTGCTTCCTCAACTGCTAGAGTACTACGCTTAATAACAGCGTCCAAGTTCAACTTAGTGTCCTTGGCGTACTCAGGCAGACCTTCTTTAAGTTGATCTACCCAGGCAGTCATTATAGAGTCTCCCCACCTACCACACGGTTACAAGCACATAGCTCGCCAGTTTGTAGAGCGTCAAGAATACGCAGAGTTTCTTCTGGGCTACGACCTACGTCCAAGTTGTTTACTGTAACGTGCTGGATCGTGTTGTCTGGATCAACAATGAATGTAGCGCGAAGTGCGGCACCTGCTGGCGCATAGAATACACCTAGTTGTTCTGCCAAGCTCAATTCACCACGCTGTGTATCAGCAAATTGTGTGTGTTTGATATTGACCAAATCTGGATGGCTCTTTTGCCAAGCAATTTTACAGAACTCGTTGTCTGTTGAACCTGTCAACAATACAGCATCACGATCTTCAAAATCTTGATTCAACTTGTCATAGGCAACAATTTCTGTTGGGCAAACAAATGTAAAATCCTTTGGATAGAATACGATCACTTTCCACTTACCTAAAAAGGTTTCATCTGTAATGTTGAAGAAAGCATCTTCTGGTTGTCCTGGCTTAACACCTGTTACTACAAAATGTTCTAACTTATCGCCGATTGTTTTCATATTTCCTCCTGTGTGTATAATGAAAAACTTGTACTCAGTGTTTATACTGATATAATATTGTAATAGTATTTAACACTTAGATCAAGCGTTTTAATAGCTTTTAACAATAATTGTTTCAATGACTGTAATAGAAAAAATCAATAACAGCATTATTTGTTGATGATTTGGAAAACCTTATTGGCCAGTATGCGTTCTTTGGCAAATGCTTCTAATTCCCAAGGCTGTTGATGATAGCGTTTGCTAACTTTCTTGCCCATCCAATATTTGGTTTGTAATCTATCGGGAATATTTTTGAGCTGTCCCCGAGCATACTGTTTGGCATGAACCATTTCATGTGCTATGGTCAAAACCAACCGTTCAGTGTCTAAGCTGGAGTCTAAAACCATGATCAAGTGTTTTGGACCAATTTTACTGACATAGCCCCTGGCATTAGTTTCTTTGGCCATGCCACGTTTAGTAAAAACTCCCATACTCCACGTGCTTTTTTTATACTCCACGTGCTTTTTTTAAGTTTAAGTTCCTGTTCAAAAAATAAAATAGTGTTAGTGATAAAGGCCGATGTGGCACTCTTTCTAAGATTAAACTGGATGTCCATGGATTCCTTTCTAAGTGTGTGTCTATTATACACAAAAAGAAAGGCCCCGTCAAGAGCCTTTCTGCTATTTTTGGTTACAAGGTATAACTACCTCGCTATTAGGCGTTTGCGGCCAATAGGAATGTATCGTCGTTTGCGATTACTTTTTTTGTGTCTTCGATCGGGTCACCCCAATCCTAACGGCTTCTACATTGCCGAGTAGATCCTGTCAATACTCTTTGCTCAATCGATCACCATGTCACCCCCACCTAAATATACAGCATACACTTAGGTGGAGGTGCCGGCTTCGAAGCCGGGTCTTGAACACTTTTCTATCAAAGCATTAAACTACTATTCTGTTTCGTGCCATACTTGATTCAAGCCTGCCACTACTAAATCCTTTAGAAACATATTCTTGCTTTTTTTCAATCAAGATATAATGTTCTTTAACACTATTATTTACCCACAGTTTTTTAGGAACGTGGCCTTTCTTGCCTCTTACCCATCCTTCTGGAATAGTGTCATTTATTATAATGCGTTTTACTTCTTTTGTCAATACATTTGATATCCAAATCTTACCGTATTGACTATTCTTATGCCCTGCTGCATTTTCACTTTGTTGCTTTTTTCTTCGTTGTATCTCATCTTCAGAAATGTTCAACCAACTATTATTATTTTTATTACGATTTTGTTCTACTACATTAGCATACCAGTTTTGCCACCATTCTGTATTATTAGCCTTTTGCTCTGCTATAAAATCGTTTAATCGCTTGCCGCTTTTTTTGCCGCCTTTACGAGAATTTTCACTATGTTCTTTGCTACCGTTATAATGATCCCACCCTCCTGGACCGCCTTTGTGCATATTGTAAGTATCAGATCTTTTTACAAAATCTTCTGTAACAACTTCTGCTTCTTTGTCAGCCATTTCTTCTAATGACGAGCAGTAATGTAAAACTTCTTTGTTAAAGTTTTCTACACCATATTTTTTAATAGCGGCAGTGATTTGTTTTCCTGAACCGTAGTATCCATTTTCAGAAGGATGTTTGACAGATTTATGTTTTCCAACATAAATCTTACTGTTCAGCAAGTTTGTTATTTGATAGACATAGTAATACATAAATGTATTTATGCCGGACGACACTTCGACTCCGCCTAAAAGAACCCACGTCTTGAATCCTTTTCAATCTACTTCATACAGTCTTACTATTGAGACTTGCTCAATTCTTAACGACGTTCGCCTAAAAGAACCCACGTCTTGAATCCTTTTCAATCTACTTCATACAGTCTTACTATTGAGACTTGCTCAATTCTTAACGACGTTTACTAACGTGACGTTTAGCCATTGTCTTCAAACTTCTTGCTCTTGCCATAATGGTACTCCTTGTTAAAGTTAAACTATACGATATTTAGTTGCTTATGTCAAATCTATTTTATACGACCAAGGATTGATAGCTATGATATTCCTAGTTCCAGTAAACTGTTCAACTCCGTGTATCAGTCCTGGAGAAAACATGATCAATCTATTGGTCTTGGCCATGATGTTTTTTTCTGTACTCAAAAATCTGCCACCTACTAGATTTTCTACTTGGGCATAATATACTATGCTACACATAGGTGTTTTGACTTCACCAGTATCAGTCCAAACTTTTTCATCTTTGTCAACGTGGTAGCCTACCCCCACTCCATAGTGACTCCAGCATTCAACTCCCACCATGTTGGTGAGATCAAATTTGTATTTGGCCACATCTATGATGGCATTAAGTGGAAAATCCTGCTTATCAAAATCTTCCACATCAATCCATTTGTTCTTTCCAGAATTTGTGCCATCATATTTTCCTGGACCATTGGCAAATACCTCCAGGATAGACAGCCTTTCTTCTTCAGTCAACGCATTATCGATAATAACAAACATATCAGTTGAATGTAATAGCGTAGGTGAATCTATAGTGATCAGCTATTTGGCTTTGAGGTCTAACACTGTGTGGAGTACGTCCATCAAACAACACCAGCCTGCCAGGTGTATAGGGCAATGCTAGATCAATGTCATTCATATCTTCTGAATAAAACAATGTTTCGCCATGCCAGCTATGATCCCATTCCAAATTCACATAGTATAAGGCAACCAGTTGTTCTGGATGTGTATGTGGGAAATGAGTGTGACTGGGCACTGATAAATTAACCACTGAACGTTTTACTTCTAGATCTTTGATTAGATCATTTACTTCGGTAGTTTTTAAAAATGGTAGTAGCCCAGCATCCTGATTATTTTGTTCATTGTAGGCAGTATACAGACATTGATGTCTTGCGGCTACTTCATGATCTGCGTCAGGCCATCCTATAAAATATGCTGATTTACGGACAAAATCAAAAATGCGATTTCTAATAACAGCGGGTATCAATCCATCATAGACATAGATTAGTTTACCACTAGATAGTACGTGTGTTTTTAAATTTGTAGTCATACTAAACTATAACAGATATTATCAGTCAATGTCTATTAATTTGGAACCAATACAATCTTTGCGATGCCTGTTTGTGGGTCAATCATCTGTTGCCAGTGATAGCCTGCTGGGGGTGCTTGATAGTAGGGCTGTTGGTTAATATAAACAGGAGGTTGTTCAATAACCACAGGTGGTGCTACATATACTGGTGGACGAGCCAATTCATATCCAATTACTCCACCAATAAAAGCTGGCCCTACCCAACCTAGTCCATGGCCACGATAGCAACAGCGATCATGGAATCCTTCATGAGCATGTGCTGTCATTGCCAATGTCATTAAACTTGCCAGTATAATTTTTTTCATTGTGATTTCCTTAGTACCCAAGTATTTGAGTAAATTGCTGTCCGTGATAATCAAATGTTATCGCACGACCTTGTTGAATTTGAACAGGTATCATACGGCACACTTCACGTTGCTCAATATGAGCCGAATCTTGTCCTACTGAATTGCCAATAGCACCGCCCAGTAACGCACCTGCAACCCCGCCAACTAGCCTATCACGACTATTGCCACCAATAGTACTACCAATCGCACCACCAGCTAGTGCGCCAATTGCGGTGTCCCCGCGGCTATTGTCTCTTACTACTTCACGTACTTCACATTGTCGTTGTTGAACTGTGACATATCGTGGTTGGATACTTACCACCATGGCGACGTCTGGTGGTGGAGTTTGTGCCATTGCTGAACTTGCCATTAGTGCTGTAACAATTAACAATTTTTTCATTTGTAATACCTCTTATGTAAACTGCGACGGACCCAAAAAGCATGAACGAGCTCCGCCTGCTCTTAGGGTCTCTCACCCTAGCAACCAACTATGTTGGTTTACCCTTTTGGATATTATTATTTATTGTACGGTAGAATTATTGATATGTCAAGAGGGATTTTTTACAGCACACAGGATAACAGGAATTTCAATTATAGGAATAACAAAAGATATACCAAATAATTTTAATATTTTGTCTACGGCCTTAACAAATTCTGCTATTATCTGCCCAACAAAATTATTCAACCAAAGTTTGATATCTGACACTATTTTGGCAAAATCGATATTAGGGCGATTAACTGATATGTCAATAGGAAATATCCAATCAAAGGGATTTCCAAAAATTGGAAGATGGAAATTTTTGATAATGGCCATTAATTCTTCATAGGTTGCTTCGGCTTTACCATAAATTGCTTTGGCATAGGCCTTGATGGCATCTTCAATTTCTTGGAAAGTAGGCATACGCAACAAGAAGTCTAATATCTGTCCAAGTATTGCCTGTTTAAGTTGATTCCAGAGCTCACTCCATACTAATTTTTTAGTGGTGGCTAGGTCATATGCCTTAAGACCAATTTCAATTAATTCTATAATATTACTGATAATTTTATAAAAGAAAGTCCACAAACTGGCTTTGACTCTTTTCACAATTTCATCAATTTCTAGTTCTGGTATACTGAAGTCCGTAAAAAACGGATAAGGTATTTCCAATAATTTCAATAACTCAAGCAATTGATCTTTGGCGTTATTGTATAAGTCTAACAATCTAGCTTTTAGTTTATCGTACAAATCCTTAGAAAACAAATCACTAATATGAAGGTCAAGTATGGGAATTGTAAGATCTAAATCTGCTAGTCCAAAATGTTTCAGAGCATCAAATAACTTTTTTAATACTGTGAATATTGGCTCCAAATAACTTTTCATCAACTGGTCATACAACCTACTGACAGCTTCTTTGACGTCAGTGATAGGATCAATAACCCCTGTATGCTTACAACCAATATTAAACAAGGGAATGGACACACCTGTTACAGTCAAAGATGGATCGTTAGGATACGCATCTTGTACCAATGTATAGATCTTTTGCATATTAAGACCTTTGGCCAAATCAATCACCAAGGTACCCTGTACTTGAATTTCAGTGGCGGTCGTAATAGCAGTCATGATTATCGCAGTGCGATTCCTGTAGTACCCTGCATGTACTGATCAGAAGCATCTTTTTTACTAAGTGCCATGGCAAAAACATGTGACTTATTCAAAGTCACATCTTCGTCATCGCCTAGAAACATCCAAGGAATCATGCCCAATCCCTGTGGGCCCATGGTCAATGCCAGGGGTCGATTGATTTTGATTGTAGTATCAGTTTCTTCTTCAAAACGAGCAATCAGCTCATCACCGTTGACAACTTTTAAACTGACAACATCTCCCTTGGTGTAGGGTTTTTTCATTAACAACATATTATTCCTCGCCTATTAATTTTTCTAATAACTTATAGTTATCGTATGCCTTTTTAAGGGCCGCAAACTTTTCCAATTTAGCAGGATTAGGTTCAGCTAGTATAGCCAGCCTATCTTCAATCTTTTCCAATAGTGTACCTAAATTACGGCCTTTCCATTTGATGTCGCCTTCAAATTCGGCATCAGCGGCGACATGTAATCCAACGCCAGTAGTGGTGATATTAGGCGCAGTCCAAGCCGGATTAGAGCCAGTACTATACAAAAACTGTCCGGGTTGATGGGTATTTGGCACAGTCACTGTGCCATAATTGTAGGGATTAGATGCGCCCATGGCCCCACCTAGTATTGATCCTGTGCCAGTCGAGCAGGACACAGTCATTGATCCTGTGATTTTACTAAAGTCAACATCATAAGATTGCCCCCATAAGGCACCGTTATAGACTGTGCTGTATATGTCTTTATCATCCATTTAGACGAGCCCGTAGTTCAGTGAAGCCACCTACTAACTCGCCGTCTAAGAAAATTTGTGGGACTGTGCGAGCTGTTGGTACAGCTTCTAATAATTCTTCCTTGGTATACCCGTCACCAATTTTCTTTTCTTCAAACGGAATACCCTTGGCCTTTAACAATGCTTTGGCCTGTTCGCAAAATGTACAGTTGTACTTACTCCAAACGATTGCTTTACTCATATTCTTTTCCTTCTTTCCAAAAATCGCATCATAGTTGTTGCCAAATTCTTCTTGGCTGACACTGTACGGTCTAGGTCTACTGCCTTTTGACATCTTGTGTTTCCTTTAAACTTTTGACACAACAGCGATAAAGTACCCATTGTGCCAATCACCATTTTGACCAAATTCGGCACCATCGGTATCGTTATCTGTAGTTCTAATTTCCAAACTGGTTAAAACCTTAAGTCCAAGTTTTGAGATGGCAGATATCGTGCCTTCTCTTGGTTGTCGCCAATTCCAGTCATCGACAACCAAAACAAACTGATCATCAAGCGCAGGTAATGCCATGGCAATGCCGTCATACTGATCATCGTGGTCATGCGGGCCGTCGAACAAGTATACATTAAACTTTCCAATGTTGTCAAAATCTACCTGTCTAAAATCACTTTCAATGAAATTAAAATTTATAGCAGGTGTCAAAATCGCATTTACATTACTGTGAAATACGTCCTTGGGTCCTTCAAATTGACTCCAGTTATCAATACACACAGCACAAAGTGTGTTGCCAAACATTGCGCTACAGGCGGTGGATCCTGCCCATGAGCCAACTTCTAAATATCTAGCATCACTGATTGAAGCAATCAAATTATTAATCAACATACGATATTTTTTACCACTCATACCAATAAGTGTTAAAATACCCTCAGGTAATTTATGATCATTAGCCAAGGCTTTATCCAAGGCTGATTTTATTTTAACTGCTAGTTCAGAAGTCTCGTCGCCACTGAAATTTATACTTGTTACATTTGCCATTTTTTCCTTATAGGTCCGGTAATTCATCGTAACTGACTGAGTCACTCATCACGCCAATCACATAGTTTGTTGATTCTGTTTCTTGTAGAGCACTTTGTTTTTTGCCAATATTAACATGTTTGTTAAACCAAGGGATAGGACTAGATTTAGGATGTTCACCAGCATACTTAATGCCAATATCCTTTAAACGAGTAAATGCTGTATAGTCAACAAAATCTTTTAAGATAGTGGCATTTAGTCCAATTACTGGGCCCAATTTAAACAAATAATCTGCCCAATCTTTTTCTTCACGTACTACATCCATGTACATTTGATACACTTCAGTTTCACATTCTTCTTTGGCTCGAATAAAACGGTCATCGTCTTTGATTACATTATTGATGATCCAAGCAGTCCACTCGGCATGTAGAATTTCATCTTGAAGAATCAAACTAATAATATTTCCATTACCAATGTAGATTTTATTTTCCACCATGGCCAAACTTGTGGCAAATGATACCATAAAACGGAAAGCTTCTAAAGCATAGCTGGCGTTCAAGGCCAACCAGATAGCTTTGACATGTTCATATTCATCTACTGCAGTGCCTGATTCTATGGCACAGTTTAGCTTATGTAGTTTTTCATAGTAGTGGCCAATGTTAGCAGCCATTTCCACAATTTCTTTGGTATCATGAATCTTGTTAAATTCTTCCTTAGGTACACCATAGACATTACGAATAATGTGACTGTATGATTTACTATGAATATTTGTTTCAAAGAAACTCCAATTACTAACCAATGCCTCTAACTCAGGTATACTGACCACTGGAGTGAATACTTGACTTGGCGCACGGCCTTGAATACTGTCTAGTGCTGTTTGTCTTAGTAGGTTACTGGTAAAGATATGTTTGACTGCGTCACTGGCATCCTTGTGATCCATTTTGTCTTTGGTAAGACTGATCTCTTCAGGAACCCAAAAGAAACCACGTGCCAGTTCTTCAAATTTGGCTATCCGTGGATGACGGTATTCTTCAAATCGTTGTACTGTGACAGCACCATCTAAAAACATTCTACGTTTTAGGTAATTAGGTGCTACAGTTAAATCATATTGTTGTTTACTCATAGTACGCAGGCCTCGCAATTTTCTTCATCATCATATACTGTAACAGGTTCGACTGATATTAATCTATCTGTTTGAGTATTTAAAACATTTTTAGATCCAACTTTATTAATTAGACTATAATAAATTGTCTTTATACCCCACTTGTAGGCCAGCATTAGATTTTTAGCAATCAATGTACCAGGCACTTTTCCATCTTTAAATTTAGCAGGATTGTAAAAGGTGTTTGTACTCAATGACTGATCAATATATGCGGCCAACACGGCAGCGGTTTTCAAATAATCAACACAATCAGTCTGATCCCACATCAATTGATAGCGGTTCTTTAATCTACGATATTCAGGAACTACTTGCACAAAACTGCCTGCTTTCGATTCCTTAACACTGATCAATTCCATGGGCATTTCAATACCATTTGTGCTATTGAGTACAACCGAGCTAGATTCAACAGGAGCCACTGCCATCAATGTGGCATTACGAATACCATACTGTAGCATGTTAATACGTAGAGTCTCCCAATCTAATGTGGGGGTGAAGTCTGTAAGTTCGTTAACGCCGGTTGATCGACGTTCCCAAGGAAAAATACCTCGACCATAAAAAGTATTTTGGCTACGTTCACAAGCGCCACGTTCTTTAGCCAATTCAACACTCATTTCAGTTAGATAAAACGCTTGATGTTCCATCCATCGTTTAACTTCTGCTAGTGCTTCCTGTGTGCCATATTTAAAGTTACGTTTGGCATGCCAGTAGGCTAGGTTGGTAATACCAACACCCAGAGGTTCAAACTCTTGATTGGCCATTTTACTTTGTACACTCAAAAAGTCTTGATATCCCAGTAAGTTACTTAGGCTACGAACAAGTATACGACAGGCTTTACGCATTTGTTGTGGATTGGTAAACGATCCCCAATTTATACTTCCAAGTGTACATAGGGCAATACGTCCATCAGGGTCTTCGATCCTTTGGAAAGGTCGTGTGGGCAATAATATTTCTTGGCATAGATTTGATTGATATATCGGGTCAAGCTTCGTATCAAAAGGGCCCTGGTTGATAACGTTGTCAATGTTGACAAGGTAGATACGGCCAGTGTCAGTACGTTCTTTAAGTATACCGTTTTTGAATATCTCATCTGCCGATACCGTTTTCTTTTTAATTGTCGGATGCTTTTCATAATTCAAATATAGTTGTTCAAACTCTACGGTATCTCGATAAAATGCTTGATATAAGTCTGGAACTTCGGCAGGATCAAATAATGTAATTGTCTGATTGTTTTTATAACGATTCCAGAACATTTTATTAACTACAACAGAGTAATCCATTTGACGTACACGAGTTTCTTCTGTTCCTTGATTGTTCTTTAATACAATAAGATCTTCAAATTGATAATGCCAAATTGGGTACGTAACAGTACACGAAGCATTACGAATACCGCCTTGACTGCAACTACGTAAATCTGCAAACCATTTTTTAAGAAAGGGTATCATACCCGTATGTTTAATTTCTCCATTGCGAATTGGGGCACCTAATGGACGAATTCTGCCTATTTCTAAGCCGATTCCGGCACGTTTTGACGCATATTTTGCCATCATTTCCCCTGATGCAAATATACTGTCTAAAGTGTCATCGCTAGTAATGAGAACACATGAACTAAATTGTTTAGTAGTCGTCCCAAGACCGGCCAAAACAGGAGTAGCAAGAGTAAAATGACCATCGCTCGCACATTCATAATATTCCTTTACTAATTTAAGTCTTGTTTCCTTGGGTTCGTTATGGAAAGCAGTGGCAGCGGCTATGGCATAACGTACCTGTGGGGTTTCGTAGATTTTACCAGTAGCACGATTTTGTACCAAATATTTCTCTGATAGCTGAGCAATAGCGGCGTAGGTATATTCTTCGTCTTTGCTGTGATCAATGAATAGATCAATAATATTCCACTCATCTTCAGTGTACCACTCCAGTAGTTCTGGGGTATACATACCCGTGTCAACATTTTTCTTTACGATCTCATATAGTTTAGGTGGAGTATAACTTCCATAAACTTCTTTACGTAACATGCTGACACGCTGACGCCCAGCAACATACTGATAATTTACATTGTTAATTTCTGGGTTTTCTGTTTCATCTATTAAATCTACCATGGCTTTGAGCAATAGTTCATCTATTGTCTCTGTGGTCATGCCATCATGTAATTCTATTTGTGCTTTAATCTCTACCATGCTTGGACTGACCCCGTCAATTCCATTACAAGCATGTGCTACCTGTCTTTGTATTTTGCTAATATCTAAAGGGACTTTTACCCCGTTTCGTTTGACCACTGTGATCATATATGTAACCTTTTCTAATGTATCGAGATGATATTTACCGTGGGATCGTAACTTCGATTATATTTTCTACCAAAAATGAATCGGGTATAGAATCCATGGTAACTGGGATATTATCGTTGTAGTTTATCGCCCATGTTTCGTCAATACAAACTATATTGTACGATCTATTTTGAGCAGAGTCTACCAGTGTCTTTACATAAATTACAGATTTGTTAAATTTATTTGTAAATTTGAGTGAATATGCCATCATCAAGGCACGAGTGAAATCATCATATTTGTTTTCTAAAATTATTTCCCATGGTGTGGGCCAAGATTTTGGATTATAAGGATCCACTCTATGATTATAAGGCACGTAAGGCGCAGAGCGCCAAAATTCGGCAACAAGATTTAAAGGATCTTGATTAGTTTCTATCTGGGCACGTAGGCCAGACCAGATTGACACACGGTCATCGTAGGGTTTGTCAAACATTGTTAAAAGAACAAGCTAGTTTGATATTCAATAGACACATTGTTTAGACACTGTGTGGTGTCGCATACCAAGGTCACTGCGTTTGATGCTGTAACAATACTGGTAGTGAACAAAGGACTATCTGCCTCTAACAATGTCCAAGTTTCGCCAGGAGTTCTATAATCAAATTGTGGCATATTACTTTGTGTGATAATAACAAATGTACTACCAACTAGTGATATACCAACAATAAGAGCAGTCATGTTGGCATATTTGGTACTGCCGGTGATATAGTAATTACTTGTACCACCGTTAATGCCCACCAAGTTATTCAAAGCAGTATAGGAACTGGCCACAACCAATTTATCTAAACCACAACCAGCACTAATGGCCATATTGTTTGTGGTACTATCATAAGATTCCTGTTGCTCTGTATAGGTATAGGTATCAGATATACTGGCACCACCGTTGGCTGTTAGGTTAACTGTCACTGTGCCTTTTCTATCTAACACACTGCTGGACATAGAATATTTGACTTCAATATATTGACTTTGATTGTTGAAAGGGAAACTAACAATATTGGTCAATGTACCCGCTGTGGCACCAACAGTGATAGCACTGTTGTCTACAATAGATGTAGATCCAACAGCCAATGGATTATAATAAAAAGTAGGATTGTAAATGGCAAACGGAGTTCCAGCTAGCGCCACGTCAGCCATCATTCTTCTATTAAAATAATCATTGTCAGTTCTGTTACCAATACTTTGGAAATTAATAACAGCATAGGTAGTAGTTGTTATATCATTGTCAGTTAGATGTAGATCATTAGCACAATTATTAAAATAGTTGTAGCTACTGATATGACTGCTAGGATAGTTGTTAGGGTTTACACCCACATGGACAGCTTCTTGAACAATACTTTCAAATCTATTTCTTGTAATGATTCCGTTAGTAGGTCCAATATTAATATTAGCATCTGAAACGCTGTCGTCATAATAAAAATTTACACCTCTTTTAGAATTGCTGATCACATTGTTTTCAATCAGTATGCGACTTGTGGATCCTGTGCTTTCCACACAGGTATTCAAATTACTAAATTCACAATCTTTGATTTGAATGTTGGCGCAGAGTTTGGCCGCATCGGAAGTATATCCGCCATACTGTCCACGAGCTTCTACTCCCTTGCCCCATCCGTTATATTGTAGTAGACTAAATCCTTCGCCACCAACTGAGAAATCCATACTGCCAAATGTACTGGTTGTGGCAAATGTGTACAATGTACTGGCCACTGAAGTTAAAGTTGTCAGTTGAGCAAAACGGTTGGCATAGACATTATTACCTGTGACATAGTAAACGCCAGTGGTAAGATCAAGGCCAATAAAATCCGGATACGCCGCGGTGTCTACCACAAAGGTATTAGGACCAGCACCACTACTGGCATTGGCATCAATTACAAATGTTTCATAAGTCTGTGCGCTGGCAGTAAGAGCACCAAATCCCACGTCAATAATTTCAGCATTGTACACATTATCTAAACTTACCAAACTATTAGTAGAAGTAGTGCCAGTGTTAAATTTTAATGTCATGCCTTCAATGTGAATATTTTTAGGCTGTGTTACCTTGCTATTAGGCATAGTGCCATATAAGTTACCTTGACTATCTATAGTTTGAAACAAGTTAGTACTGGTATTGGTCAAAATCAGTGTGGTCAATCCTTTACCTTCACCAACTAAATTTGTATTAGGTGGAAGATATACAACATCAGAAACATAGTAGTTACCAGCAGGTATACGTAATTGACGGTTAGCATCGGGAATATATTGATTATTAAACAGATCTTGAATAGCAGTATTAAGATATGAATAAATGTCTGTAGCAGTGGTACTAGGCTTTAATCCCCAATCGGTAAGATTGGCCATGTCATCTAATTTGGTAGCTATACTAGTCACTGTGGAATTAATATAGCCCTGTGGTAGATTATCTCTATATTTGTAGGTGCTAGTACTGGCAACGGCACTGCCCGGAGCAATCAAACCAAAGATGTTTACTAGATCATTTTCTGTTAAGATACGAGTATTGCTGTCATCAACTGCTCCGTCAACAATACGTTTACCTATGTATAAATGCTCTGTATCCTCTGCCCAACCAAATTCACCTGAATCTAGTTGTGGCATCCCTGTTTGATTTTCCTGTCCTCGACGTATTTGCACTTTAGCAATTTCAATTACTGGCATAGTATAATTCCCCTGATATATTATTTATCGATCCGGACCACAACTAAATAGAATGCCGATTTGAACAGCCAACATGTACTTTTACCCAGTAAAAATAAACAATTTAAACGCTTTAAGCGAATGGCTGAAAACTCAGGTGTTACCGCCCAATACCACAGACGGCTTTGTGGGACGAATTCCAAGAGAAGCACAGCATGTTATATTGGAACATTTGGGTGCTGACATGAACACCGTGGTCAACTACAATGTCCTACAGGGCTATTTCCCTAGTTTGGATCCAATAACGATACATTCGGACCATAGCCTACTGGCAGGCAGTGTTTATAGAAGTTTGATTATTCCCATAAAGAACTGTGAACAGTTAACATGGACTTGGTACAGGTGCGTGGACGAAAGTAAAATTTATCAAATGGGTGCCGAGGGTAGATTCAATGTTGTACCCATGATTCCATTTGATGCCGCAGAAGCAGTAGGATCAAAACTATGCGATGAACCGTTTGTATCAGATATATGTACTTGGCACAGTCTTTGTAATGCGGGTTCTGAACCAGCACAATTAATCAGTATACGCATATTGCCATGGGCTCAACAGGATTGGCGTCAAACACCTAGTCTACCACCACTAGGCCTTGATATAGTTTCACTTTAACTCAATAGTTGTCGGTAGCCTTTTAGGCCAGTGGTGTGATATTCTTCTACCTTGTTTAACCAAGCATCTTGCCATTTGTTAAAATCTTGCGGTAATAGATCAAATTGTTGATATTGTAAATCTCTACTACACATAAACACCACACCTCTACGAATGTCAGTGCCGTATACTTCGTTATGTGCTAGTATGTAGGCAACCAATTGCATAAAATAATCGTCAACCCATTCTAACTTTTTAGGCTTGTTAGTCTGCTTATGATCGCACACCGCAGGTTCACCTTCAAATACACCGATCAAGTCAGTGGTACCACTATACAGTCCTGGAAAATACAGTGATTGTTCCATGGCCCATACTTCATCCATTTTACTCAATCCATTTTCAATAATAACATCAGCCATTTTATTGGCCTGTACATGAACTGGATTATTGCCAGGCTGACGTTGTTCACCAATTAAGAAGCGTTCCAAATTGGCGTGCATGGCTGTGCCAACTCCACTGGCTTCTTTGGTAATCTGTGCGGCATTGGCCTCGCCCACACGCTTGCGCCATTCATTGAGAGCAGTCATATCCTTAGTAGCGCCAAGGATAGTGGTCACACTGGGCAGTGTTTCTCCGTCGGGAGTTTGATAAACACGTTTCTTTGTAACGGGGTCGTTGACCTGTTTACAGTTTTTATATTGGAATCGTTCAATGAACGGTGGAGGATTGTAGATAGTCATAATGTTAATTATACTACCTTAACTTTATAAAAGCAATTATTTGGTAACTTCTTTTGCGGCGTGTGATGCCATGGAATCCAAACTAGGACCGCCCTTGCCTGCCTTGGGAGTAGCAACATCGCCTTGATCGGCGTTGGGATCTTTTACTCGAGTGTTCAAAACAACTGTGCCATCATCTGTTATATCCTGTATAACATCACCCTGCGGATCAACTGAGTTCTTTAATGCTATTAGAGCATCAGGTGTGCTGATGCCCAAATTGAATGGCTTAAGGATATTTTGGACCACTGGCCAAGGTAGCTCACTAGGTTGACCTTGCTTGTTGGCAAGGCCCTGCATTACTGCCATAACATCGCGAGCGGATCCTAAGTCTACTTCAAATAATCTCATTATTTGGCCAGTCTAGCAATGATGCTGTGTGCTTCGGCTAGTCTACGTGCTGTACGTTGTTGACGGCTTTCACGCATCTCACGTCCAGAAGTTACGTCACCACCCGCGGCTGCATCACTTGCGCCAAAGTCATCACCGCCACCCATGTCTGGATTCATAGCATCTGGCTCGCTGCCTGGAAGAGCTCCGTTATCGCCCACATCCATATTGGGTTCAGCACCCATTGGATTTTCTGGCATACTTTCACCAGCCAGTGTGGCAACAGCATTACTGATAGTTTCACGTTGCTGTGTTAATACTTCCAATGTTGCACTCAATGCTGGGCTAACTGCTTGTTTGAAAGCTTCAGCTTCTGCCGCACCAAAGTCAGCACGGATACTGTCTGCTAGTTCAATGATAGCCTTGGTCTGGTATTGACCAACACGTTGCATCCAACCTGTAAAGTCATTGACCATGTCGCTGGCCGCTGTAATTGTCTTGGCTTTGCCTTCTTCGTCTTCTTGTAGCAAGAATGCTAGGCTTTCATTTACAAAACGAACATTGTGACGGAACTGACTTTCTTCTAGCTGTCCAGCTTTTTTCATCTTCTGACGTTGTGCTCCGGCAATTTTTGCGCCCTTCTCACCGCCACCTGCTTTCTTGGCCAAGGCCTTAAAACCTGTGGTCTTGTTGTTGTGCTTGCCTTCATCGCGTTCCATCATGCTCATACATTCTTTACAGTCACAATCTTTAGGATGCTTCATGCCTTCCTTCATTTTGTGTACACGACCCTTAGTTGGGTTCTTAGGAGCACTGCCGCCCATGGCCTTGGTTAATTCACTAGAATCAAAGTCGGTTTTTTTGCTGGTTGTATCTGGAGTGTCATCATCGCGATCTGGATCACTGCTGGTTGCCTGTGAACCATAGCTCTTGCCTTTGACCACACGACTCTTCATTTGTTCTTTAACTGGATATTCTTTACCACCCACCTTAATCTTTTCGCCAGGTTGAACACCATCTTTCTTAGCATCACGCACTGCCTTACCAAAAGCATTGCCTTCAAGTTCTTTCTTATCTTTCTTGATAGTTTCTTTTACTTTGGCATCCTTGGCGGCTTTTTTCATTGGCTCTTTCTTATTGCCATCTTTGTCCAGATCTAGGAAGTCTGGTTTTGATCCTTTCTTAGCTTCGTTAAGTTGATCAATCTTATTTTTTAGTTGTTTCATTTGTTCGCCTAGCATTTCTTTTATCCTTGTGTTGAGCAACTCTAACATTGCTTTGTCTTTTTGGTATGTTTCATTGGTCAACAAATCATTAACACCTGCTGATCCTTCTTGTTGGAAAATACGTGTACGTAGTTTGTTACGGATGTCTTCCAACTGTTCACGATCATACTTGTTTAAGTTAACACGACTACCAAATTGCTTTTCAATGTTTTCAAGCAACTTAGCACTGGTGATATTTTTATTAAAGTCTGTGGTTTTCATGATAGGTTCCAAAATAGTTTAATGTTATTTATATGAGTTTAACCAGTTTCTCAAAACTTGTCATTATATGGTTTTTAGACATTTTGCGTTTGGCCAAGGCAGTATCATACTTGATTTGGCTAACATCAAACTGTACCAGACTAGTGTCTTTACGTTTTAGAGCACGTTTATATACCTGCTCTTCAAATTCTGCGTAACCATATGCCTTGTCTTCATTGATCAGCTGATCATCTTTAGATTTACCTAGAGCTAGATTGTTGGCCAGGATCACTGCTGTCTGTGGCAAATTGATTTGATCTACCACGGCTTCATGTGTATGATCCAGTATGGTATAAAATCCATCGTGTTTGTGTACCACTGTGAATCGGTCAAAACTCACAGTCCCGTCATTATTTTTGACAGGAATAACAAAGCCTTTTTGACGTAGTTGTTGTTTAACATTGCGTCCTAGAGTGGCTAATTTTTTATAAAGATCGTCAGTTAGAGGTTTCATGTAAGTTTTTGATCAGTTGGCTACTGTCTTTACTTAGTGAATATACGCCCTTGCGAACTAAACTTTGAGCGAGCCATTGGTCGTGATCGTCTAGTCCTGTTAGTGAAATGTTGGTGTCGTGTTTTTTAATGAAGTGATTTTCTTCATTAGTGATGGCTATGTTAACCCCTGATAATAATTGATGTATTTTCATACTTTTACTGGGGTTTGTGCGTTTTGTTGATTAGCGGCAGCTTGTTGATTTTTCTGTTGATTAGTAGCCGCTGTTCTAAACACAGATTTAAGATTGTTGGCTGTTTGTGGATTTTTTTCAGTGGCACTTAATGCCGGCATCATGGCCTTCAATGCCTTAGCTGCCATGGGATTGACATTGTTGTTAGACATGGCATTTGGGTCAGTTAATGTCTTGGCCAACACACTTGAATCAAAATCTTGCCCACCATTGGCGGCTTTGATGGGATCTTTTAAACTGTTCAAATTTGATTTGACCTGTGCCAGTTGCGCTGGATCAAACTCTTGATTTGGTTGTCCAGGCTTATTAGGTTGCCCTAGCTTATTGGGTTGATTTGGCTGTGTGCTATTAGGAGCAGGATTAGATCCAGTTTTTGGCAACCCGTCACTGTGTACGAGATCTGTGGTAGATCCGATAGTTCCTATGGCCTCGACCAATTCATGTATTTTCATATTAATGCGTTTTTTGTAAAACTACTACAATTAATCCTAATACGCCAGTAATAACTGTACCAGCTGTTCCAATAAGAACTTTGGTCATGCTAGAGTGGCCGTCTTCAATTAATTTTTTTAGATCACCAAATTTACCTTCAATAGAGGTAAGGCGTTCATCTAAACTTTTGTAGCGTTGGGCACATAAATCAACGTGTGCTTCCAAATTAGTTTTTTCTATATCAATTATTTCACCAGTGGACATTATGTCTCTCCTTTAGTTATATATTACGGAGCCTAAATTGTGCCTTGGTGTGCCTTGATTAATGTGTTTTTGGTGGTAATGTCTTTACATTCAAACATTGCCTTATCTATATTTATTGTTTCTGTTAAATTTTTAATAATTGGTACACCATTAATATCAGTTACCAGATAGGCCAAGGCATTACCTTCCTGATCGGTATATACACCCTCACGATCTGGCGTAAACGTAAAAGTCCATACCTTGTGTTTACCTTTGTAATCTGTGCCAAATCCCATGTCTTTAATTGATACTTCCTCCACAACTGGAGAAGATTCATATATCACAATACTACGTATTTCAAGACACTGGAGTAAAGTAATGAAATTTCTATTTTGATCTAATTCTAATTGACTGCCTTGATTGGGCCTAGATACCTTGGTTTGAGTAATATCTATCAATGTTTTAATTTCTATGAGATCCATAAAGTACCTATTTTATGTATTTATGGTCATAAAAAAAGGCTCTTAAAAAAGAGCCTTTAGTTGTTTTATCTAACGAAAAATTAGAATGTTGTTTTTGTAACTGTTGTGTTAGCCATTGTGTAACCTTGGTATGTGTTACTATCAGCAGCCATCAAAGTTGTCAAGTATGTAGCAAATGCGCTACCAGTACCTGGAGCACCGAAGCTAGCATAGTCGTCAGTACCATAAGCACCACCTAGTGCAGCAACAGCAATGTTAACTGTAGAAGTTGTTCCAACTACTGGAGTACCGATGATTTCAATACTTGTCTTAGCTTGGATTTTTTCTAAAGCAACTGCTAGTGGGTTACGTGCGGCAACTGCTGTACCTTGTGTTGTATCAGCACCGTAGAAAATTGTTGCTACGCCGCCAACGCTAACAGTTGATGTACTTGCTGTATCGCTAGTCTGCAAGTTGAAGTTTGGGAATGTGATTGTGTAAAAGTCAAGTGTAACACCATTCTTGAAAAATGGGGCTTGTACTGCTTCGTTCTTTTTGTAAATTTGTGCCATTTTAGCATCTCCTTATCTTTTTAAAGCTCCACCCTGGAACTCGTATGCAATTATTTATCCACTTTGGAAAAAAACGCAGATTAATCTTCGTCTTTTACATCGCCGTCTACAATGTGTAGGTGTTTAAGAGTTTCTTTATTGTCTCGCAATTTACGTATGCTACGGGTGAATTTGCTGGCATCTCCACCTCTAATACTATTGATAAGTCTACGTTCTAATTCGTAGGCTTCTTCTGGATTGAAATTTTCCTTTATCAAAGCAAGTAGATTAATGGCACTGTTGATAACATGTGTGGCACGGGCTTCAACTATGGCTTCACCGTTTTTACGTTCTGATATGGAGTTTAATTCTTCTAATAAACTACGTGTGGCTCTTTTCAAAGCAGTTTCCTTATTGTTCTAATATTTAGTTAATTGTAGCACAATAATCTGGAAAAATAAACCATTGTTTTTTATCTTGTTGTAATATACACTGATATAAATACTCAGTAGAAACACTAGTATGGTTTCTACTAATTGACACACAGTAAAGGAGACACAAAATGTCAAAACTATTAAAAAAACTTATCCAGTTTTTAACAACTCCACCAAAAAGTGGATTAGAATTATATATTGAAAGTAAACGCCCAAGCAACGCGGCAGAAGTAGATCATTATGCTCGTGAATACAGTTATCGTAACACAAACTGGAGGCACGGACTATGAAAAAGTTTTTTAAAGATGTATGGGAAACCATTAAACTTATTCAACAACTTCGGGCAGAAGCAATTGTCAAAGGTCATAACTGGTATTAAATCATGCTTAAGACAGTTAGACGTGTGTTACCACACGAATATTCCAAATATCGTCAGCATCTTAAACAACTTGACGCAGAATCTAAGATACTACGCTTTGGGTTTCCAACTAACGACACAGTCATTGACTCACTTTGTGATAAGTTTGAAGCCAATACTTCACAGCATATTCTCTTTGCTATAGAAGATATTAATTTAAATTTTGTTGCTGTGGGACATATCTCCCTAGCTGGTGAAATGGAATTAGCATTTTCTGTTCTTAAAGAATACCAAGGGCAAGGTATGGGAAACCTATTGATGAAACGCTGTATACAGTGGTGTCGTACCAAAGGTATACTTGAAGGTTGTATGGTATGTCTAAGTTCCAATGCGGCCATCAAACACCTATGTAAGAAACACGGTATCAGCATGACTAGCGAACATGGAGAAACATTGGCTACAATTAAATTTGACCAGCCTGATGTTACTACCTATGTTAATGAAGTCACCGACAGCAATCTTGCTGTTATAGACTACTTGGGCAAAAGAGTTTTAAATCCGCTTGCTTTAGTTGCTTAAAGTCTATATACTAAATACTTAGGCAGTAAAGTAACTGCTTACACAGACATTACACACATAAGGAGAAATAAAATGTCATTTGAAACACCTAAACTTCCAGAAGTTAAATTTAACAAAAATGGATATGAAATCCGTTCAGACATTCTAGCAATGGCTAAGGACCTAGTACAAAGCGAATACAGCATGAAATTCCAAGGTTGGGAAATGTCAGCTAAACGTGATGAAAAGACTGGACAAATTATAACACAAGTTGGTATGCCAGAATTTCCAGGTTTGGACAAGGTTCTAGAAACAGCAGAAAAAATGTACGGCTTTGTAAACGCTACTGCTAAAACAAAATAAATATAATTTTAAAATAATATAAAGTGGCATAGCCATTATAACATTATCGTAAAAATCCCCAGCTTGTCTGGGGATTTTTTTAATCTGTAATAGGATGACTGCCTAGGTATTCAGGATAATTTTTATTAAAATGCCGCATCACGATGCCAGCAATAGCATGTGCTTGATTTTCTTGTGGACTGCCTGTACGTCCACTGTCATGTTCTAATTCATGCTCAGTATCTTGTTTATAGTGTACTAACTCATGAGCTACTGTGCGTAAAATATCATTAGGGTGACGATTCATTAGAGCCACATAAAGTACGTGTTCGCCATTTTCATATTTGCCAAAAGTGGGTTGATGACTGTCATGTATGTGTGCTTCAAATTTTATTTGAGGTAAATGATCCAATCCAATATAACGCATAGCCAATGGTAAAAACTTTTTAAACATTTCCATGAAGTTATCTTTATGATGTTTCATTGGAATTCTACTCTCGTGAAGTGCTGTATTACCTTCTGGTCCTACATAGATTGCTCTAAAGTCTATATTGGGATATTCGTTTTTTAATTCTTTAAACACTGATAAGTTACTGCGACTGTCATCATACAAACGAATGTGATCATACTTGCCAGTGTCAGCATATCTACGAACATAAACTGCTTTCTTTTCAGCAGGAATAGCATCACCAGGTAAGTTTCCAGCACGGTGTACATGTACACGACTCATGTCAATACCAAGATCGCTGAATGTTTTTAAGAATAAATTTTTGTTATCAAAATCAGCACGGGCAGTAAGCATGATAACTTCACTGTTAGCTGAATGATTTAATATAGTTTTTAATTTTTTAACCATGGGCTCAATAGGTTTACTTTCTCTATTGAATTTTTCAGCATCTCTAAATTCACCAAAATCAAACTCTTCGCCTGGCTGTAGTTCGTAGTTGTTAAATTGCTGATTGGTTAATTCTCGAACAACATGTCCATCTCGTACTACTTTGATTTTGGCAGTGGTATGAAGTAGAGTATCGTCTATATCAAATATGACTAGACTTTTTTTAGGTTGGCTGAATTCTTTGGCTCGCATAGTGTATTTATTAGTGCCGGTTACTTTATCCGGCTCCAAGTAACGCCTGGAAGTTCAATTGCGCGGACGCCTGGGCAAGCAAGCTCGCCCCCGTGACGACAACGGTCCCTAAGGTGGGGTTAATGCGGATACGGGATACCAGCTAGCCCGCATCCTAATCTTGTCAGCCCTTCATACAGGGCTGTAAGGATTCCTAGGCCTATCCGACCCATCGTCTTCAGGATAGACTGGATAGTCATTGGGATTAGTCGGCTGATGCGTTAGCGCCACATTTTTGACGTTTGGCATTGGTCAACGCTCCGAAATCCACACTCCATTCTTTGCCTGGAGCAAGTTCAACTGCGCCCTGTGGGAAAGCAAACTGTACACCAGCTGTTTGTTCAATCTGTTGGATTGGCAAACGGAATTTGGTCAAGTCATTGCCTAAATTTGGATAAGGAGCAACATGTGGGAAAGCCCAGCCAGCGATTTCTTTAGTTTGATTGTTGACGACAATCTTGTAGAAACCATGTGGAACTACAACACCTTTACCAATAGTTTTATCGCCAGCACCATATACACCGCCTACATAAACTGTATAGCTTTGGTTACGTTGTACTGCCCAACCACGTACACTTGTTTCTAACAATTTCCAAATACCACGATTCAATGAACCAGCCTGTGGGCTCATGTTGGTCATTAGGAAACTTTCATATTCTACTTGCGGATCCCAAGATAAATCGCCATCCGGTGACATGTGTCCTTTATCATACCCAGTACCAGCATAATCAGCAGGTGTAGCACCATTAGGAACAGACTGATCGGCAGCAAAAGCATTAGTACGAGCCACGCAGCCAAGAGCGTTTTGAGGAAGAAGTTCATAAGTCACATATTTAGGTAATTTGGCAGCGGCATCATAACCTACTAGATATGCTTGACGGCAAATAGGTTGAACACCTGCTGTTTGTGGAAATCCATATGGAGCATGAACGCTACAGGTTTTTGGATCTTGTGGAGCACGTTGAGTCCAAGCATTAGCTTGAGTGCCTGTTAGAGCTACTAGAGCCACGAACAAGGAAAGTAATAGTTTTTTCATTTTAAAGTACCTTTTTAAAGTTGGTACTTTATTTATTACCTTCTCACAAAGTGATAATCACCATCCGGTCCGTTATCGCAGAATATACCCTTACATTCAAAACCACAATCGCTCATAAATTGTATGATTGTGTCTTTCAACGGGGCGCCTTTATTATACTCTACCTGTTGAAGCTCTAAAATAACATGTTTGGCATTTTGTAAAGCAAGTCCTGCTCCCATTAATACATCAAGCTCTGCTCCCTGTACATCCATTTTAATTAGATCTGGTAATGGGAATTGCTTTTGTTGTACAATAGTATTCACAGTGGTTGAACGCAATTTACGTCTATGGGCTTCGGTATACAATACATCAGCGCCACTGCTTAGTTCACTATTTTCTCTATAGTAGCTGTTACCGCCAGGATTCTCTACGTTTTCATAGAAGTCCAATTCTTTACCATCTTCGTTACTTAACAAACCAACATTGTATCGCATGTTACGTTCTTTGTATAAGAACTCTGTGGCAGTCATAGCTTCAAAGGCAATATACTCGGGTTCTGGCCATACTGTCTTGGCCGCATCAGTCCAGTGTAGAACACAGGCACCAATATCATAAACAACCTGCGGAACAAAGTTATATTCTTCTCTAATTCTACGTAAGTAATCTACATGAGTATTTGGCATTAATTTATGCGATCCCAAATAGCGTAGTCTTGCTGTCACAGGATCTTCATCAGGCAGTGCTGGTATATTATTGTCCACAGTGAATGTGAAACTGCCAATATGTCGACATTGGATACTAGGATCGGCATAGATCTTAAATCCCTTATCACGTGCCTTGCGACAGAAGTCATTATCTTCGCTGATAGTGTGTGCGTGGTCAATGGCGCTGTGATATTCAAACTGTGGATAGCCAACTTTGGCAAACACTTCACGCTTAACTAGCACACAACCAAATCCACAGCCAGCTATTTCAACTAGACTGCGACCTTTTAATTTTTCATAGGGCATGTTGCTTACACCACCATGAGCATTAGGTTCATAAATTTCTAACACATGACGGTCTGGCTTGCGTTGAATATACAGTCCACTGACCATGTCCTTGTCATGTGCCAACAACTTTTTAAGTGTATCACGTTCAAAGGCAATATCACTGTCCACGCTGAACAAATAGTCAAATCCACCCACAGTCCAGTGCGCTATTAGATTGCGTACTTGGTCAATGTTGTATCCATAGAAACATTGGAACTCTGCTATATAGCCATCAGGAATTTCCAAATCATAGATAGATTTAAATGTTTCTGTTTCAATATTCTTAGCAGTGGGAATACCAATTAGAATACGTTTAGGATTGGCCTTGTTGGGTTTGACCTGTACCACAGGAGTTTCCACAGGCTTGTACATGTCAATTTTGGCCTGTTCATAGATTGGACGTTCGCGTTCTAAAAAACCATTGGTAATAGTTTGATCCTTGGTAGTGGCCGCAAACTGTGTGTAATGGTCCATGTTGGCAATGATATAATTTGTACGTCCTCGAGCCAATTGTAGATCAAACGCATAATTATCGCCAAAGTAAATATCTAACCCTTGAGGAATTGGAGTCCATACTGCTTTGTTAAAGAAGAATAAACAGCCATAACCATAGGTATGTTGACCCGTCCAAGGCAAAATATCAATGGTCTTGGTAGTCACTGGCGGTTGTTCAAACACATCAACACCTGGACACAGTCCAAATAAACCTGTGTCCTCAGTCATTAAATCTTGTAGGCGTAAAAACACATCTGTGTCAAACACAACATCATCATTGAGTACACAGATATGGCTGTAACGACTTTGTTCAACACCAAAATTCCAAGCAGGATTTACATAGATGTTTCGACCAAAGTCATACATGCGAATCTTAGGATGCTGTAGCCCTGGTGGTGTTTTGGTATTGTCATTGTTAATGATAATGACTTCGCCCACAGCTTCGTGTTCACAAAGAATGTCAACAAATTTAACAAACTGATCAGCCACTTTCCACATAGTAGGAACAATGATACTATATTTCTGTATGCGAGTCTTGGCCAGGATGTCGTTGGCATTAAGAGTTTGTAGATCCGCATTGACCTTATAGTCATTCAACGGACTAATGTCGTTGTAATTATATACAATGTCCTGTAGGCACTTGACCTTTTCAGGCCTTGCTTGTTCAATTGCGGCATAGAATAGTGCGCCATCTCCGCCGGCCTTGTACCATTGACCATTGCTGTCAGTAAACATGCGATCTGGTATGCCATTTATCAAATATCGTTTAAATGTTCTCAGATGCGTATAGGGCATGTTCCAATTGAACTTGTGCTTGCGATAGGCCTTGCTCTTTTTAATATGTTCAGGATAAGGTTGACTGATCAAAGGAATATTGTCAACCATGCTCCAGCATGATCCATAGGTGAATTCTGTAGATCCATCATAGATATTATTATAGTAATTAAAAATACTATTATCATTGACTAGGCTATCATCACCATCCAGTATCATAACAATGGCATTGGGATTGGTAATTCTACGAATGGCTTCAACTTGATTACGTGGTGCTCCCTTGTTTACATCGTTTCGAATAACGCTGAAATGTTTGAACACTTCCTTGGGCAATGCGTAGACTGCTTCCACAGCACGATCAAATCCATTATCAGTACTACAATCATCAATTAGGATATGGTGATAATTTTCATAGTCTTGTTGTGCCACACTTTGGATACAGCGTCCAATGTATTCTTCAGCATTGTAGAATGTACTGATAACAATGATCTCTTGTTCAGTGCTAGGCTTGTAATCCTCCAATTCAACAACATTGTGGAAACGTCTATTGTAGATTTTGTGTAGACGATGATTAATCTTGGTAACTTCTCTATAATCTTCACGGCTTAGATATTCGCCGCACTTACGGAACATCTGTTGACGCCATTGACGAGCCACACTATCCCATCCAGCAATGTCCTTAATGATATTACAGTAGTATTGTTTTTGTTGATGTAGATATGGATTACGATATGCTTCCACCACAGTCTTAACAAACTGCTCTACTTGCTGTGGAGTGTTAATATGTGGGAACAAGCCGTTGGGTTCAACAGCATAGTCAATCAAGTAACAGGCTTTCTCGATGGCAATTTCTTCTAGCCCACCAAATCGGCAAGTAACGCTGGGCGTGTTGTATAGCAAACTTTCCAATGTACTGATACCATATGTCTCCGGGAAGGCACATGGATAAATCATAAAATTAGCTTGGGCAAGTATACTGGCAATTTCTCGTTGTGGAATTATACCAGTGAACTCAATACCCTTTTCAGCATTAGCAGGGTCAAATGCCATTTCACGCCAATCTGTTTCCTGTTGGTCAGGAGCATCTGCTGAATTAAACTTGTAGTAGCCACCAATAATTTTTAATTGCGCTTCGGCAATGTGTCGTTTGACATGTGGCCAAATTAGTTTAACCAGCGGAATCATTCCCTTGGTCACTGACGCATTGTAGACAAATAAGTTACGGTCCTTGGCAGCAATATCCACTTCGGGAATATAATTATAGGCACCATTGCGTGTGATGAATACTTTACGCTTGAGTACTTCAAAGTTACGTTTTTTTCCGTGATCACAGTTGAGCACATAGGTAGTATGCCAATCGCTCAACGTAAAAATATCAGTGATACGGTCACTTACTGCGAGATCTTCAATTAAATTATCGCCCAAACAAAATGTGTCATGCATCCAAAGGATACGCATTTTGGCTTTACTCAAAATACGGTCATAGAGATTCATGCTTTGATATGGCATGGCACGATAGTCTCTCAGTTCTTCATATCGTTCTGGTTGAGTAAATGGAATGACTGTTCTACTGCTGATGACAATGTCAAAGTAGTGATCCTGTGCTAGATCATTTAAGTGGCGGTAAGTTACACCATCGTAAACTCCAGGTTGGGCATGATCAATACAGTTATTGAATACTGTAACTTCAAATCCCAAATCTGCTAGTTCTTTGCCCATTAGGGTAACAGCACTTTCGCTGCCACCTAGGCCTTGTTTGAAAACGGTTGTACCGTCATAAGGAATACCAATTATATCGATGATTGCGAGTTTCATACAGTTAATTATACACTAACTGCGGGCCAGATCAAGGTTTTTGGTTTACTTTTAATTCTGCTACTGTGGCTTCTAACTGCTCGATTCGTTCTAACAAATGTTTGATGACTTCGTGGTGATATGGAATGGCTTGATTGTAACCCACGGTCAACTGTACTTTATCTGGGTGTGTCCAACCGTCATCGTCCACTGTGCCTTCCACACGATCATTTGGCACAGGAGCAACCATATGATCAAAACCGGCTTTATGTACGCTTTGTGCGCCGAATCCAGCTTTAATACCATCATCGCCGAATCCAGGTTTCCAAGTATATAGGATACCATCTATTGATCGAACAAACTGTAATGCCCTATCTAAAGGAATAGTTCCCTGTATATCTTTTAATCGTTCGTCTGAAGCAACGTCAACTTCATTACTTTGAATACGTCCACTACAATATAATGAAAAGCCTACATTACCTGTGCTACCGCCACTGCCAATACTACCTGCGCCGCCGCCGCTCAAGTAGCCGTAAGAGCCGCTGATATTGTAAGTGTTTGTTCCGTTAATAGTAACATAAGCAGTTTGGCTACCACCACCAATCAACATTTGTCGGTTAATTGTTGCGGCGGTAGTATTTAGGACCATTAATTCTGTGAAGGAATTACTAGATCTCCATTTAAATGTTCCGTTAGTACTACCGCCAGTATTAACATCAAAATACATTGTGCTAGCCGCACTTGATGTATCACGAATGGCTTGGTTAGCCGCACCACTGCCATTTGGTGACATTTGTAGTGCTATACCACTATTAGCAAACTGCCCTGATATGAAGGATGTAGCCGCTGTGCCAGAACCTTGGCTAGTAACAGCACCTTGAACATTTAAACCACCAGGTGTTGTACCTGCTGGCACTTGTGTGTTTATGTTAACATCGCTGCCGCCGTTGGCATTAATCCAAATGCTACCAACTTTTGATGTAAGGTGATAGTTACCATCATCATAGATATAACTGTTGCTGTTCATCGCAATAGCATTATTACCTGGAATACCATTAGAAACACCAGTGGCTTGGTTAATGGCAATATATCCATTATCTGTTACTGAAAATATAGTAGCGTTATAGGCGTTGTTTAATATTTGTAGTGTACCTACTTGATCTAAACGGAACCATTTAGTAGCATTTGTAGCGGTACTCAAACCGTTAGTAGCACTTAAGAAGTCATGGTAATTGCCACCACCCCTAGTATTTTGTCCGGTTATAGCAATAGTTGATGCTGATCCACCACCTGTATAGTTAAAGGTTGCGAGTCCAGCTACTGTAAAATTAGCTGAACCATTTCCTGTGCTCTTTACAGAAACTCCACTATAAGGATCAATGAATAATTGTGCGTAATTTGATGTATCACCTGATTTAGATGTTTGTAGACGAATTGCACTATTAGTAGATGTCGTTGCTATAAGTTCAACATAGTTGCCAAGTGTATCAAACCCTGTGGTAGTTTTATTAGTAGATGCTCCCTGTAATACCAAAACTGTACCATTGTTGCCATAATTAATTCGGCTAGTTCCTACTACATCCAATGTGTAACTCGGATTTGTTATACCAATACCCAAATTACCAGTATAAGTTAATCTCATTAACTCTGAAGTCGATGCTCCTACTGGGTTAAAGTTGTTAACTGACCAATATGATGGACCATAACTGTCTCCAGTAATGGTATTCACCATTGCCGCACGGAAGGAATTTGATCCTATACCAGCAGGCTGAGCATGAATACTCACTCCTGCGGCTTGTCCGCCGCCTCCAACAGCAATCAATGCCATTGCCGCTTGAGTATTAGTACCGCTTGCCGCTGTAATTTGTTGTGTCCATGTAGATGAGTACCATCCACTGGTGCTAACTGAAGCATTGCCATTGACCTGTAAAAGAGAGGTAGGACTTGTTATACCAATACCAACATAACTATTACTAGGATTAATTGTAAAAGTGCTAGTAGTATAATGAGTCAACGCAGTAGGACTAGCATTGTTGGCATTAACAAATGTGGGATAATAAGTTGCGTTACCAGTTTGATATTGAGTATTAAGTGTTTGTGCCACTGTGGCTGTAGATACCAATGTAGCGGTATTCCAAGCAGTGGCTTGCCTTGTACCATCACCAAACTGTATGGCACCTGTTTGTCCTGTGCTGGTACTGGTTACTGGCAATGCTAATGTACCAGAACTACTGAATGTTAATAAGGTATAAGTTGGAGTACCGTTTAAGGCAATTTGGAATTGTGTAGTGTTTAATACCCGTAATACATTTGAACCGTTTAAGGTCAAATATTCGCTGCCAGCAAAGTAAGCCTGTGCTACACCATCTGTTAAAATTGTTGTGTTTGTAGCAGTAATGGCATTGACAGCATTGGCAACTAATGTTGATGTATTAAACGCACTACCAGTATACCCTATTTGTCCTTGGCTTCCAGTATATCCAACACTGCCATAATATCCTGTACTGCCTGTGTATCCAACACTACCACTATATCCAACTGATCCAGCAAATCCTAAACTGCCTGTATAACCAGTAAACCCAAGTGGTCCTTGCGGACCAACACTACCTGTGTAGCCAACACTACCGCTATATCCAACACTACCTGTGTAGCCAACACTACCGCTATATCCAACACTACCTGTGTAGCCAGCGCTACCGCTATATCCAACGCTACCTGTGTAGCCAGCGCTACCAGTATATCCAGTAAACCCCAAGGGTCCTTGCGGACCAACACTACCACTATATCCAACACTACCACTATATCCAACACTACCTGTGTAGCCAACACTACCGCTATATCCAACACTACCTGTGTAGCCAGCGCTACCGCTATATCCAACGCTACCACTATATCCAACACTGCCATTATAACCAGCTGATCCTGTGTAGCCAACTGAACCGTTGTAGCCAGCAGTTCCTTGACTACCTGTAAATCCCACACTGCCTGTGAAACCTAAACTGCCACTATATCCATAGCCAACTGAAATACCATTTCTGTAGATTGTTCCGCCTACATATAAATCTTTTCCAATTCCTACACCCCCAGTAACAACTAATGCGCCTGTAGTTGTTGATGTTGACACCGTAGATGGAACAATCGTTACTAAGCCACTGGTTACTCGAACCATGTCAGACCCAGCAATGTCCAAATTTACCTGGTTGGGGGAATTTAAATAAGTTTGGCCTGCGCCACCAACACCACCCCCTGATAATACATAATTGGCACCGCTTGGTGTAACTTGGGAACTATATATACCAAAGAAGTTTGAGTTAACGGCATTGCTGACCAACATTTGATTAACTACTAAATTGCCACCAATTCCTACGCCACCAACTACAGTCAATGCGCCTGTAGTAGTACTGGTAGTCGCGTTACCCGCACTGCCAATATTCACTGCTCCAGTTGTTTGGGGTTGACCAGTTGCGGCTGTAAGAAATAAATTATTTTGAGCATAAAAACTTATACTGCTGGGTTCACCTGGACCTAACTTATCAAAAAGGAAATTACCACTTGTAGAATCTAAATTCATATCCCCGGCAGCAGTCCACTCCATGCCACCCACATAAGTTCCGCCAATGTTGGCATCAATACTAGCGTAACCACTAGGAGGATTTAATAATATAGTTGATTGACCGTAGTTACTTGTGCCAATACCGCTAAATGTCGCAGTATTGCCTACATACAAATTGCCACCAATCCCAACTCCGCCGACTACACGTAATGCGCCAGTGTTGGTTGATGTAGATGTAGCAGTGCTGGCTAATATAATATTTCCAGTCTTAAATGTTCCGTAAGTAGCACTGGTGAAATCGCCCACAGTTTCTACACCGTTGTTATACCATTCGAGATATTTTGTATCATTCGCCAACACTAACGCTGCATTGGTGTCTGTACTATTGGTATAATAGTGAAATCTAAAACCTATATCTTTGAGATCATCTGTAGTCCACTGGCTGTTTACCCCGCCTGGAGGCACATGTAATTCTAATATGTTGTCTGTATAGTATGTGTTAGTGCTGACAATGGTAGTAGCAGTGCCGTTGAATGTTATGTTACCGCTAACTGTCAAATTCCCTGTTAGGCTTACGTTGTTGCCATCAAATGTTAAACTATTTGTGCCTGTGGCAACTCCACTACTATTATATAATACTTGCCCACTGCTACCACCAACTGGACCTGCGCTGCCGCTGTATCCCTGCGAACCTTGGCTACCTGTGTAGCCCACGCTACCATTATATCCAGCACTACCAGTAAACCCAGTTGAACCAAAATAACCAGCTGATCCGGTATAGCCAACACTGCCATTATAGCCTGCACTGCCTGTAAATCCGTTACTACCACTATACCCCTGTGGCCCAACACTTCCAGCAAATCCAATTTGTCCTTGCGAACCAGTGTATCCAACTGAACCCCAAAATCCGGCGCTGCCAGCATAGCCCTGTGGACCTTGTGGACCTATTGATCCAGTATAACCTTGTGGGCCTTGTGGTCCAGTACTACCAGTATATCCCAAACTTCCGTTATAACCTTGTGGGCCTTGTGGTCCAGTACTACCATTATAGCCCGCACTACCATTATAACCTTGTGCGCCAATACTACCTGTATAACCAACACTGCCATAATAGCCAACTGATCCGTTATAACCAGCACTACCTGTATAACCAACACTGCCAGTAAACCCTAATGACCCATTGTAGCCAGCACTGCCACTATAACCTTGTACGCCAATACTACCTGTATAACCAGTAAACCCCAATGGCCCTTGTGGCCCTATTGATCCGCTGTAACCTTGGCTACCCGTATATCCCGATGAACTGGTATATCCAATATTACCTTGGCTACCAGTATAACCGTTGCCAGATCCGCCGCCGCCGCTGGTTGAAATGGGAATACCACCGGGCGTAACTCCATCACTTAGGCGCAGGAGTCCGGTATGATCATAAAAGATTGTACCTTCAACGCCTACATAGGTGGATGCTTGGACAGTGGGAATCTGTCCTGCTTTGATCTTATAAATTGCCATACCAGTATTTATTGGTATTAGGGACTAGGGGAGATTAGTTGTTTGATGCGTTCTAGATCAATGCCAGTTGAGTCATCTTCTTCTTTACCAAGCTCGGGTTCGTTTTGAGTTAGTTTATCGATAACTGGACTTTCTTTGCCCAAGGTGGCCTTGGCCAATTCCAACCCCTGTTGTAGGGGAGGAACCATTACAGGATTCTGTTGTAGATCCGTGGCAGAATCGCCACCCATGTTTATTTCAGGTTCGCCATCACCGTTAAGTGTGATGTGAATTGGAATGTTGATAGTAAATTCTCGGGCTCTCATAGTGTTATTTATTGTCCGCCTGTTACATACATATAAACACCGCCAATGGCATTAGTTGTACAAAAGAATTCTACCAACATAGCAGTTGGAGCTCCGGCTCCTCCCACTAATTTGAAACTGTTAGTGCCATTGAAACTTTGAGCAGGAGGTAGGCTTGTTACTGTAAATGTGTCAGGGGCTCCGTGCGGTGTTAAGAATAACTTTACTCGTCTACCTGCTGTAAAATTACTTAGAGTAATTGTTTCAGCACCACCAGCTGACGGTGCCCAAGAAATAAAACTACTACCAGTAAAACTGACAGTAAGTCCACTAACACTGGTTGATGTAGATGATTGGAATAGATTGTTAACTGTTACAGCGCCAGTTGATGTTGATACACTAATATCATACCCTGCTGTTATACTGCTAACATATGATGTTGGAACACTGCCAGTATAACCTGTAAATCCTATTGGACCTTGTGGTCCGCTCACTGTGCTGGCACTGCCCGTGTATCCACTAGCGCCAAAACTACCAGTATACCCTGCTGTACCAAAACTGCCAGTAAATCCTGTCACGCCCTGCGGCCCTTGTGCTCCTACACTGCCAGTATAACCAACACTACCCACATAACCTATTATGCCTTGGCTTCCAGTATATCCAATTGGACCAATACTACCTGCGTATCCAATTGTTCCTTGTGGACCAGCAACAGTGCTTGCGCTACCTGCGTATCCAATTGATCCAATACTACCAGTGTATCCAAGACCACCTATACTTCCAGTATATCCTATAGAACCAACACTACCATTATAACCAGCTGATCCAATACTGCCTGAGTAACCTGTAGCACCTGTACTACCATTGTAGCCAGTAGTGCCGCGACTACCTGTATATCCAGTGGGGCCTTGTGCTCCGGCAGGTCCAGTAACATTACCCACATCAACAAACCCGTCTATAGGCCCTGCGCCTGTATAAACCCACAAGTGACCAGTATCTTGGGCAATATATCCATCGCCTATTGTGGGACTAGGGTCAATGGCACTCAATGTGGCTGTGCTTGCTGTAGCAACACTTCCTTTGATATTAACGCTGGTACCAGCAGGACCTTGTGGGCCTTGGCTACCAGTATATCCATTAGTACCTGCTGAGCCAGTATACCCATTTACGCCGGCGCTACCAGTATAACCATTTACACCAGTACTACCAGCATAGCCCTGTAATCCAATGCTACCTGTATATCCGTTAACACCTGCACTACCGCTATAACCTTGCAGGCCAACACTACCGGTATAGCCATTTAATCCCACGGAACCGGCATACCCATTAGTACCTGCTGAGCCAGTATAGCCATTGGTTCCATTAGTCCCAGCACTGCCTGTGTAGCCATTAGTCCCAGCACTGCCAGTATAGCCATCGGTTCCAGCACTGCCTGTGTAGCCTGTTACGTTAGGAGCACCAGTAATCTGACTCCATGTCACTGTGGCTGTGGCGTTCCAGGCTGTGATTTGAGAGGTACCGTTGACAAATGTCAGCGTTCTGTGTAGCTGTATCCCACCCGTATCTCCCACATTGCCAATATTTAAGCTGACGGCACTGCCAGTTGAAGTTAGTGTATTGAGAGCCACTACTGGCAATATGGCCTGTGGGGCTCCGTTGATTTGGAACACGCCATTATTGACAGTGATCTCAGCATTGGTCCCTAGAGTGGCATCTTGGATAAACACAGATCCGGTGCCCACATACAGTGTGCGCCAACGCGATTGTTCGGAACCTAGGTCATAAGTCACATCCGTGCCGGGAACCAAACTCACGTTGTATACTATCTGTGACGCAGTGGCCACACTGATGATGTTGCTGGCCGTGGTTCCACCCACAAACATGGTGATGTTTTTACCAGGTGTGTCTGTTCCAATAGCCACACTGCCGCCATTAACGTAGAGGTAGCCATCGTTGGCCCCATTCACTGTCCAACTACTGGTGCTGTACACACTGCTATTGATACCCATGTCAATGTAGTGACTAGTATCATTGCCTATGTCATTTGTAGCTACAAAGTCTGTTGATGCGTTAGTACCAGTGAAGTGATTTTGTGTAATAACCTGTGCGTAGCTGTTGATGTTGTCATCTATCTGTAGAGGACTGTTGGGATAATCAACTGTGAGATACTGCGTGTTTAGATTGACAGGACCATTGGCATTCAATTGCCCCGATATGCTGGCTGTGGACGCAAACAACAAGTTGGTATTAAATCCCACATCGTCACTGGTGGACCACCAGTTGTTGCTTTGACTGTACAACAAAGTTTGGGCAAAAGTACTGGTTCCCAATTGTATACCACCACCGTCAATTTGAGAACTATTTGTAGCGCTGGTAGCCAAATACAACATTTTACCTTCAACACTGGCATTGGTAGCAATGGTAGCTGTGCCAGACACGTTCAAGTTGCCGGTCACTGTGATGTTTTTAAATGTAACTGAAGCAGTGGTGTTTAAGTTTTGTGGAGTACTTAATGTAACTGTTCCACCCAATCCTGGCACGACGTTAATTTGATTTGTAGTGCCATTAACACCTTCAATACCAGTGGCACTTAAACTCAATACATTATTATTGATATTACCAGTAAGCCCAGTACCCAAACTCAAAGAAGCAATACCGTTTTGTCCTGGAGGGCCTTGGAAAGCACCAATACCAATCCAACTTAAATTGCCAAAGCCATCATCATACAAAATACCATTGGCATTAGCAGGTAGGGGTGACTCAGAAACAATTGGCAAACCGCCTGGAGTAACGCCATCGCTGTAACGTATACTTGGACTAACTCCAGTCTGTGTTGATTGAGCGTAGAATAAATGTCCGCGTTCACCCACATAGTTTGCGGAATTGACGTTATTTGCTCTACTTGAAAATATTTTCTGTGTAATTGCCACTGGAGTCTCCTATTAGACGTCCATTGGTTCGTC